>Ga0315282_10008086_pt1 | contig 17083 bp, 16 predicted proteins | sample YL17G07_20_MG_FD_203693 | JGI IMG/M metagenome (GOLD analysis project Ga0315282, IMG submission 203693) | Sediment microbial communities from Yellowstone Lake, YNP, Wyoming, USA - YL17G07_20 | ecosystem: Environmental > Aquatic > Freshwater > Lake > Sediment | place: USA: Wyoming | collected...
AAGGGTCGCTTTCGCCATGTCCCTGCATCGAAAGGCAGCATAGTAGAAGTGTCATTATCTCTGCTACGCCCGAGTGCCATTATCTCTGCTACGCTACACATACCCTAATGGATTATAATAGAAGGGGGATTTAGGTTCCCCGCTGCCTATATCTAAATTCATCCTTTAGATCCCGGATCTGCAACCAGATTAGGATGGTGAAGGCTACCAAGATGGGAAGGACTACAATGAAGAAGATGAATAGGTGAGGATTGGCATTAGGCTTTATTATATGGGGAAAGGGTATGGGGAACGCCTGAATAAGGATGACCAAGCCGATCATAATGGGGATAATAAAAGCCACCATTACCATGGTCCACATCGAATCATCCTTTTTCATTCTGTATCCGCTACTTGGTAAAGTGAGCGTTTCAGCTTATAAGTAGTTACAAATGCGTAGTAGACACATCGACTTTATCATTGGTCCTTTTTATTAGCGAATTTATGGAGGAGGCAAAAATTACACATAAAAATAAGTCATTTATGGCGATAACGGAGGCTCCTTTATGTCAGCTCGGAGTCTCCCGCAACGGTCAGTAAGAACTCTTGCGTGGGTACATGACTTCACAAAACCCGAAATGAAGCGAACCTCTGGTGATTCATATTGCTTGGGCGTGTATCGTAGCACGCATCGCGCCGCATCTGAATTCATGCGTGAGCTCGTTCCCAAGTATCCTGAGGTCGCTGGATGTTTTGAATCTGCCGCATCATATTTTACAACAGAGGCCGATATGCTAGATCAATACGTTCCACTCCTAGGATGGAAATCGCCAGAGGATCCCGATCCAGAGCGTAACGCCCGCGTAACGATATTGTTGGGCCAAGCACGGGAAAGTTACGCGCGTGGCATAGGTGAGATTGAAAAAGCTTTAGATGTCATTCGATAGCCAAATGCAACATAAAGGATAAACATCAGTTTAGCTTGGGCTTAGAAAAATAGTTAGATCATTCCCTACACATTATAGAAACCCATGCTCGTTCTTCTATCTTGATGAACGCTGGGGATGATTAGATCTGCGGATTCTACAGAGGGCAAAGAATACCGGAACGTAAGGAAGACTTACTGAGTAATTTGCTCAGCAGGTACTCCTCATTGTATCTTCAAGGGCCTTGATGGGATAGGTTCCATATCGTTGGAAGGCATCAAGCGACCATTGGTAAACCATGACGTTCCATTCAAGTGGATTATATGAAGGGCTACCATAGGAGCCGCCAATTAGACCGCCATCATTGCGCCCCAGATACCAGATCAGCTTGCGAGTCGCTTCCTCAATCATACTACGGTCCCCCTCAGGAAGTATTCGCTGGATATCCGGGGAGCAGCGAAAACAGACCCTGCCTCCGAACTCCCTGCCAAGCCTCTCGACGCCCATCAGGTCGGGCTGGTCGAGCATCAGCACATTGACGCCGGCATCTATCAGGTCGCCAATTACATCGTAGATGAAACCACAGCTGTGCATGAAGACATGCATTCCGCGTTCGCGTGCGGCTTTAAACAGCCTCGCATACCTCGGCTTGAAGAACGATCGCCAGAGGTTAGGGTGAACCCAGAGCTCACGCTGAGATCCCCAGTCATCATATAGGGCAACCCCATCCACCCCGAGCGTAGCATATTCATCGATCAGGACTATAAAAAATTCCAGAATTTTGTCCTCAAGCCAACCGAGTCGTTCAGTGTCTCGGTAAAGGTCCCTCATGCAGTTTGGTATGCCGTGCAAAAAGTGAAGCCGTTCCCAGAGGCCATTACCGAGACTCCCAATGACATACTTCGGGTGGTAACTGTCATGCGCGTGGAGCTCCTCAACCCTAGACCTTACTCCAGCGAACCGGGACTTAGCATGAGGGTCGGGGAACTTGTACTGACTCAGATTTTCCCAATTCTCTAGAGGATGTCCCGCGACCTCCCCGAATGTCCTGAGTTCAAGAGGAGCCTTCCAGACGCAGTCCCACTCATCCTTGACGAGTTCGCCGTAGTTGGTCACTGTCTGCTGTGACTGGCGATATCCTACGCCTGAGATATCTGTGATTAACGGATCATCCCAATCCAAGGGGATGCGGTCTGGCCCAGTGAATTCTATCGCTCGTACGACACGCTCTTGGCTGTCCATCATCCTGTCCTCGCAACTATAGATGCATTGTCGCTTAGAAGGGATGAATGAACTGATATATGCTTACTATTCCCGATAGGACTGTAAGGGCAATATATCCAAATATAAAGCCAACCGCTATCGGCACGCCATACTGCTCGTAAGCCTTGCTGCCGCCCATACGGAGTGTGAAGGTCTTAAGGGCCCAAGCTGCTAAGAATGGAAACCACATGCCGAAGAGTACATCTATGTAGGTAGTACCGCATATGAAACCAATTGGTTCAAATGGGAACCATACGTACCTCGCGTGTAGTATGCTCAGTAGAAGGGTTATGACTATGCCAAGTAGGGCGTACTGAACCCAAGGATCCTCAGCAGGGGTGGAGTTCCACGTTGATGCATTAATGGCCCTGTTTCTGAAGTTCAATAGGCCTTCGAAGTCAAGCGGCACGTTATTCAAACCAAAGGTATAGCCGACCCACAGGAATGAGACAAAGCCTACGATGGGCATTACTGCGAAGGAAAGTAATGTGACTTTTAATGCATTCTTATTGTTTATGCCGACAAGTTGTGCCATCTTGTAAGAGGCAAGACCGCTACACATTCCTCCGCCTATTGCATCAGCATGAGTTGTGCCGCATGTCATGCCCTCCCTCACAACAGGCTGTGCTAGGACATAATCTGTTGTGAAAGGTTGGGGTGCCGCTGGCCACATGAGCATCTTATAGATTGCATGACCGTGTTCATAACTCAGAGGGTTTATGCCAGCAAGTCCATACATACGGATACTAGCAAGCTGAAAAACAAAACAGGATAACAGCATAACCAGTGCTGCCTCAAGTCCCATTCCTTCGACCAAGAAGACCAATACGAAACCGATGGATGTCAACACGACCATAAGCCAGATGGACCTGTAAGACATAGCTTCCTTTGATTCCATTTCAGAAACCTGGTTTTTGTCAAATCCACCGAAAGCGGCTTTAAGCGTTGTGAACAAATATCTTCTGCTGAGCCAAAGCGTCCCTAGGGTTATGCCGATGAGTCCACCAACGAGCGATATCGCATGGAATTTAAGAGGCGGGCCCATTAGGCCAGTCGTCGGTGCGCACCAAGCCCTCCCGCAGCCACCTTCGCTATCAATGCCGGTGTAATAGCCCATTGCGAACGTTATCTGCATCAGAATCACATAAACGAGATACCAGAACCAAGCGTTAAATAGAATTTTTAAAGGAATTAAGTACGCGATTGCTATCTGCAATGGATTCTTCTGCAAGGTGGAAACTCCGGCTATGCCTGCCCATGGATCGCCAGCTTGTGTATACCAGACACCACCGCAACAAGTACGCAATTTCCAGCCGTAGATGTCTGGGAACCAGGGGAAGAATTTTATCATCATCAGTGGAAAGGAGAAAGCAACTCCTATTATAAAGCCGATCAGGAATGATCGCTTCGACAACAGAGAAGGCCCAGACGAAGTCTGTATTACGCTCTCATGCGCTATCAGCGTATGAGGGACAGGTAGTTGCTCAACATCGATCCATTGGCGTCTGAATAACGTATCTACAGACATTAAAAATAGGACTGGCAGGGTATAGAAGAACCACCAGAATATTATCCTAGGTAACCATTCGCCCCACGGTATCATTATTCCTCTGCCGGTCATGAATTGGTAGCAAATCTCGGATGAAGGCGCCATGATCGATGAAACGTATTGTAAGGACTGCACCGGGTCCTCAAACCTGCTGCAGATGAAAGTTTGCCAGCTGTATAGATATTGGCTACTTGAGCCAAAGGAAATGAAAATGGTTGCGATGTAAAGGTATCCCAGCGTTCTAGGATTGATCTTTGCCTTAAAGTAATTAATCTTCGTAAGAGGCCATCCAATAAGGAATATCAAGAAGGGAGTTATCGTGAGCGGTTGAGCATAGTTTACAAAACCTCCAAATTCACTGTATGGTGACACAGCAGTCCCCCCAAAGTAGATCCAAAGAGTACCGATAACTGCAGACAATACCATTACAATAGTGAGAGAAATCCAAGGTACTTTCTCTGTTACTGGGCTTTCCTTAACTTGGGACATTTTATTTTCTTTCTCTTCAAGTCATAGTGATAGTTTTATCCTTATAAAATTAATTCATAAATCGTATTCAGCTTATAAGGGAACGGGAGCCTTATGAAAGCCTATTTTGAAACAATAGAACTAAAAGGCCCATATATATCTTCTTGTTCCGCTTGAAATGGGGTTGTTTGGCCATCTTCATAGTGATTGGGACTTATATTTTTGATATTGATACTACTCATCGTATCTTTAGGGCATAGAGCCTGCATAAGCAACACTACCATTTAGTAGGCCATAAAAAGCTCAAATCAAATAATAATAATCTAAGACCAACATATCCAGCACCTTCAATGCTTGTTTACTAAAATGATTCATTAGACAAGCTTTAGTAAGGTGTCAGAGTAATGAATCGAAAGTTGAGAAACACAGGGACTCATGTGGGGTTAAGTACCGCGTCCTCTGCACGCACAGTGGGCCTAATCCTTCTCTCATATAAAAAAAGTCTTATATCGTGGCCAATAACTTCTTTCTCTAATGTCAAACGGGTATATTTTCTCAGGCTGCGGAACTGTATGTAACAACTGCGAGTGGTACAAGGGCACTAAAGAGCCCAGATGTCCGGGCTGCACTGCCCTGAAGGGAAAGCCATTCTGGGGAGAGTGCGGAGTTTATGCCTGCACGAAGGGCAAAGATGTGGAACACTGCGGCGTATGCGGGGAGTTCCCATGCACCAAATTCATAGAACAATATGACCCTAGTCATGGACCCGTTAGCGCGGTGGTAAGGGCAGGAATACTTGCGTATAGAGCACGACACGGCGACGCGAAGGCTGTCGAGCTGGCGCGTAAGATAGGGTACTGATCACTGCGAATGTTGTTTTAGACAATCAAATGCATGCCTTCAACTAACTAGCCAAATCAGTAGATTGTGAAAAGGTTATAGAATCTGAAAACTACATATCGAAAGGTAGAAAAAAGTTGGGAAGGATATCGCTTAGAATGGGACGAAGAATCTGACCATACCCATGATGCCGCCCATGAACACGACCACTATGAATCCTATCACAAAGCCTGCAACAAGTGGTACGCCAATGTTCTCGTAGAGTTTAGCTCCTCCGATCCTTAGAGTTAGCGTCTTCAGAACCCATGCGATGAGCGCTGGCATCCACATCCCAAAGAAGAGACTTGCATCGCTGAACGCCAAGAGGAAGCCGATTGGCTCAAAGGGGAACCAGACGAACCTCGCATGCAGGAAGGTCATCACCCCGACTGATAAGATGCCAGCTGCAAAGATGTGAACCCATGGATCTGTACCGGGCAATCGGTTCCAGTTGTCGGCGTACCCGCACCTATCCGTTGCTGGAGATCCAGTCAAGCTGCCTATCTGAGCTAAGCGGTTGTATCCAAGCGTGTAGTTGACCCAGAACCACCCGAGCATCGATGCCAATGGGATGATGATCTGGACAACTAAGAGAGCCATGAAAACATTTCGATTGCTAGTTCCTGTCAAGCTTGCGAGCTTGTACGACGCGAACGCTGAGAATAGAGAGCCACCATTCTGGTTCTCGGGGCAGTCCATGTTGAACTCCGACATATACGCTGAAAGCACGAATTCTCGCGTCCTAGGATCAGGCGCTGTGGGCCAGATGAATAACCTGTAGAGTGTTTGACCATGTTCTGCGGTCCTGATATATGTTCCCGTCATCCCCCAGAGTCTGGAGTTGCACATCCAGAAGAGGAAAATCGTTATCGGAAATAGAAGTGCAGGTGCTAGACTTAGACCCGATACAGCCATGAGTGCTGTTATCAGAACGAAAGACACAACGAGCATTATATACATGGCTTTATATGTCACTGGTTCAGTCTTTTCTACCTCCTTGTTCTTTCCGAGGGCTGCATTGACCGTATCCCTCAGATACGTTCTCTTGATCAGCAAGTAGAACAGCGTCAGGCCGATCATGCCTCCTGTGGAGAACGCCTCCCACTTGAATGGCGGGCTCATCCTGATATTCACTGGACCCCATGCCCGACAGCAGCCGGTCGAAGCCGTATCCAATCCAGTGTAGTAGCCCATGATGAACGCAGCCTGCATGAGAACGAGATAGACAATATACCAGAACCATAAGTTGAAGAGTATGCTAAGAGGGGCGAGGTAGGCTATGGCTATGCCCAAGGGGTGCTTATCCACCATTGATATGCCGACTATGGCCCATTGAGGAGACGGGCCTCCCATCCATGCACCATGGCCGCATGTTGCCGTCCTCCAAGAATAGATGTCTGGGAACCATGGGAATAAATAGGCTAGGAGTATCGGCAAATTGAAGATCATCCCAAGCACTGCTCCTATGATGAATGGGGATCTGAGTCCAAGCGAACTCTTGATGGCGACTGTCCCTCCTGATGTCGGTACCCTCCTTATCAGTTCGTGAGCGACCATCGCCTGTTGAAACGGCATTCTCTCCATATCTATCCAGTCCCTTCTGAAGAGAGTTGCTACCGATGTGAAGAAGAGAGCGATGAGCACAAAGAAACACCACCAGTAGAGGATAGTGGGCATTAGATCGCCCCATGGCACCGGAACACCTCCTACCATTATCGTCTGAACGACATTTCGCGGAGGAGCCATGAACGAGGGTATGAACTCGGTTGCAAGGTCCGGGGCCGTTAGCCTAGATCCCATCAGACCGCCGTAGGACTGCGCAGGGGTTCCCGTTCCTGACAAGAACCAGGACGCACAAGAGCCGACAATGTAGAGGTACACGAGACTTGAAGACGACATCTTACGCAAGACACCGACCTTAATCAGAACGCCCGTTAGCGTCAACAATATGAATGGTGCCGTAGAGAGCGCAATAGAGCATACGACAACGCCCAGAGAATAGAAGCTCTGCATACCTGGAATAAGGGAGATCCAGACTTCACCGAAGAATCCAAGTAATACGCTAAGTACGATCAGCGGAATCCAAGGTACTTTTTCCTGTATTGCCTCTGTTGTTGACATTTCCCTTCTCTCCTAATGCAAAAGATGATAACTTTATGAGGTTATAAGGTTTTCCAAGTTCTGTCACATTAACCTGAGCGGTTTATGACGGCTCTTACGACATTGTATGCGATAACGCACGTGTATGCCTCCTTCCTCTGCGTGGTTTTCTTGTGGCTTCTGAGCCAATGTGCTATGTTCCTCTTTAGGCTGCTAAACGTCGTCTTCGCCTTGGACCTTATCCCGTTGTACTTTTCCATGAAGTTATCTTCGTCGTTAAGGTAATCACGCATCCCCCTCCATGCTGATAATCCCAAGCCTTTTGCCGTAGTGTTCCTCTTCGGCCTTATGAGGATCATCTCAACCCCCCTAATCGCGAGCATAGTGCAAACCCATCTCGCTAGGTATCCGCTGTACAGAAAACTACTTGAAAGAGAAGACATCGGGGTTGTCTACATATGCCTACCACATGATCTACAGAACGTATCCGGAAAGAGCATAAGTAAAACTTAAACCACAAAGGAGCTTAATCCTCGACGTTAAATCATGAAGACCGTCAATATGGGTATGATAGGTTGTGGTGGTATCAGCTCAAGTCACATCGCCGCGTATAGGTCTTTAACGAGTAAAATTAAGGTTGTAGCCGTATGCGACGCAATCGAGGAAAAGGCAAAGGCAGCAATGAAAAACGTTGGTGCCGAGATCCACTATATCGACTACTCAAAGCTTCTTGAAAGAAGCGATATCGAGGCCGTTGACATATGCCTGCCGCACGACCTCCATAGTCCTGTAGCAGTAGCTGCGACCGAACATGGGAAACACGTGCTTTGCGAGAAACCCATGGCCAGAAGCCTTGAAGAGGCAGATGCTATGATTGCCGCAGCTGAGAGGAATGGAGTCAAGCTCCAGATCGGAGAGAACTTCAGATTCATACCAGAAGTTGTAAAGGCAAGGCAGCTCATACGTGATGGTTCAATAGGCGAGGTTTTTTTAGCAAAGACGGATTGCGTTGGTTTTCCGACTGACCTCGCTCCGAGTGTGTGGAAACTCGATGCTTCACGCGTTGGTGGAGGCGTCGTCATAGATTCAGGAATACATTTTGTTGACATCATGAGGTGGATTGTGGGTGAAGTTTCAAGTGTAACAGCTCAACTCAACAGGAGAGTAAGGAAGGAGATATCAGGTGAAGATACGGGATGTCTCATTTTCAAACATACAAACGAAGCTATAAGCATGCTTACGTTGACTTGGGCTGCAAAAAGGCCTTTTGGCGAATATCTATTCAAGGTATACGGTTCGCACGGGACTATCGTGAGCGGAGAGGGAGGCGTCCAAGTGCTCAGGGATGACAAGCCCAATGAAGTCTCAAAGATAGACATTGAACCAAAGGACAGCTTCAGAGCCGAGATAGAACATTTCGCAGATTGTATAACCCATGATACTCAACCTCTCATGAACGGCAAAGAAGCAAGAAGGGACTTGGAGCTGGTAATAGCTGCATATAGGTCAGCCAAGACAGGTGAAACCGTTAGGGTTTGATGACTGCAGTCAAGCCAGTGCCCTTGGATTCTTAACAGATTCTCAACATTCCCAAGGTATGCATTTTCATATGAATCTTCATTAGGTTTCTGGCTCGCATTCTGAATGATCCTTGTTGTAGCGTTCCCGTTTTAACTAATGGGGTCATTCGCGTTATGGCGAAAAAGTGTTAATAGTTAGACTGGAATCACCTTTTTATGCATTGACCCAGAAACTCTATATGGACGATAGCTACATAAAGCGCTGCGATACCAAAGTAAGAGGTATCCAAGGGAACCAGGCAACATTCGAAAGTACGGTTCTTCACCCTCTTTCCGGAGGAGTGGCGAATGATCTGGGCAAGGTTGCCTGGCATGAGACCTTATACGATGTTATAGACGTTGAGGAAGATAAGAGCACGGGTGACGTGATTCACGTCTTGTCAAGAACGCCTTACTTCAATATAGGGGATGCAATTGAGATCACGCTTGATTGGGACAGAAGGTATGCGCTGATGAAGTTACACACAGCTGCTCATATCCTCTCTTCGATTATGTATAGTAAATACGGTGCTCTAATCACAGGAGGCCACATTGACCCGGACGTGGCAAAAGACGATTTCAATATCGAAAAGGCCGACAAGCAGCTCTTCGAGGGCGCCATAGATGAGGTCAATGCCATAGTGTCGAAGGCGATTGAAGTCAAGGCCTACTATCTGCCAAGGGATAGGGCCCTCGAGATCCCAGGCATAGTAAAACTAGCTGATAAAATGCCACCGGAATCGAGAGAGCTCAGGATCGTTGAGATAGTCGGGATAGATGTCCAGGCAGATGGAGGGCCACATGTGAGGAATACATCGGAGATCGGGAACATTGTGCTGCTTAGGGTGGAAAACAAGGGCAAGAGCAGGAAGAGGGTCTATTATGGGATTAAAGAATAGGGCTATCTTAGACTATTATTACAGGAGAGCCCTTAATGGCAAGAACTTCATTCTGAATGCGATTTTCTGGGAGCTTCTCCTGATTGGAATCCCTTTATGAAAGAGCTTCTGAAAGCCGGCAAAGTAGTACCTGTTATAGAAAGACGCTACCCCTTAAGTCAGGTTGCTGAAGAATGACATGCCCAAGGAAAAGTAGTAATAACTTTGGAGCAGAACGACAAAACCTAACGAAAGAAACAGCACGGCACCATAAAACAACATTCCACTGCTAACAAGAAAAACAAGAGAGGAATGAAGCCAAGGCGTATTGTAGTGATGGCTGGGGGAATGTAGCTATTGATTTCAAAGCTTCCTCCCTTCTAGGGAGCGATCTGGCTTCCCGCTTGCCGGATATCCGTTGTTCCGTTGGCTACAAGTGTTTCTGTGACTGTTCCGTTTTCCGCTTGAATCTTCTGTCTCATGATATTCTCGCTTGAGGTAACATCAATTATCACTGTGCGAATTCCTTGCAGGTTCACCAGCCTATCGATATATCGAACCGCAGCTGTCCCCGGAGCTCCACCATAGATCGGAAATGCAATAACCAAAAGGCTATAATTCGAGAGATCAGATGGAGCCTGAGAACTCGCAGTCGTAATCTCTACTCTCCACCCACTCGATGCAAGTCCATACGCAAAGGCATACGAATTATCCTTAGGTAAAGAAGACAAACCAGGCTGGTACACCATTAACGCTGTCTTGTTTCCCTAGCGTTGATGACATAAATCGGGCTGACTACGTCTTTGTTTATGGACAGAAGGACATAGGCAAGCAAGATCGCACCCACCACGATAAGGGTTAAGAAAGTAACGAGCACAATTTTTTTCCATCTTTTTTGTGGCCAAAGCCTCAACCTTATACACCACGACTAAATTGCTTTCTTCAGTTAATAATGTTATTCGTGATTCCTGACGCATGCCAACGCGCGCTACCAAGGCTAGCTGTGACTAACTTGTGCTGGAGCCGAGAGCCATTTAAGGTGTCGATAGGAAGCGAGCTTAAAGAAGGGGGTATCGAGAATTTGTGTTTAACTTTGTTTAATGATAATTTCATCGTGGAAAAATTTCAGGGGGTCTTTGATTGACGGGCTTCCCCAAATATCCGTTACCATTTTCTTCACTCCTATACACTCTAGAGTTTGCATTCTTCTCCTTATTTCATCCGCGGTCCCAATGAACCTGTTTTCCAATATTTTTTCTTTTGTTAATTTTTCGTCTTTGGCCTGTTTAAGGATTTCTCCAACTATATTGTCTTTTTCATCTTCGTTTCTTACCAGGGTGACCGAGGTTTGTAATGAAATTTCAAATTTTAATGGATTTCTACCGAATTTCTTCAATTTCCTGTTAATTAAATTCACTCTTTCTTTAAGGACTTCTTCCCCATAAAAAAACATGTTAATCCCATCAGCCTCTCGACAGGCAATAGTCTGCATTCGATTGCCTGAAGATCCAACAATAATCTGAGGATAAGGCTTCTGGACCGGTTTAGGAAAATTTCTACATTTCTCTAATCTCCAAAATCGTCCCTCATAATTTGTAACTTCTTCGGTAAAGAGTTTCTTAAAAATTGTTATCGCTTCTTCAAATTGGTCAACACGTTCCTTAGCGGAGGGGAAAGGATAGCCATAGGCTTTGTATTCTTCTTGGCGCCATCCTGCTCCAATCCATAAAAGAGCACGACCTTGAGATATATTGTCTATGGAAGTTATCATTTTGGCCAATAGAGCGGGATTTCTGTACGAGTTACATAGAACGCTATATCCTAGCTTAACTTTTGTTGTTTCAACCGCAATGGCTGACATTACAACGAGCGCATCTAAATAGAGCTGTTTGCCTTCCGAGTCAAAACTGTAAAAGTGGTCATCAATGTGCACCGAATCAAAACCATAATCTTCAGCCAGAATAGCTTCGTCATGTATCTTTTGATAAGCATATGTTTTTGATGAATTTCTAATCAACAGACCATACTTCATGAACTCATATTCCATTAATTACTAATTTATGCGTTCCTAGTGTGAACCATGTTTCTTGAACTACTTCTAGTCATGCATTATGTTGACTTTTACCTGTTCAGCCGCCAAACTGATGCGTTAAGACAAGAGGCCAATGAGACCCAAGCTAGATAGGGAGTTAGCAATAGGCCAGCAAGCGGGTTTATGGCATAGAACTCCAGAAGATTGAGGAGTATCGAGACCCATAGGAGAATGATCTCTACGAATGCCAGTCCAATTCGCCGTAGGCCGAAGAATATCGCGGACCAGAGGAAGTTGAAGAACAACTGTACGACAAAAAGGAGAATCGGTACCTCTGCCTGTGGACTATTCCATGGAACCGATGACAACACGAGCCATAAAGCGATGCCCATTAGAATGTAAAGGGAGGCCCATACTGGACCGAAGAGCCAATTTGGTGGGTTCCAAGATGGCTTCCTAATAGTTTTGTACCATTTCTCGATGGATGGCGTTGTGATAATACTGCCCAGAATGCCCACAAGCAAGGGTAATGCTAAAGATGCCACTAAAGTCAGCAGTCCGGTCCAGTCCATGATTCCATTGCCTTCATCGCCACATCATAATTATACTTTTCCAGTAATGTTCCCAGTCTATTTTAGCGCCTTCTTATTTGAGTGTTGATGGCATATGCCCTCTACTGTGCCTTCCGTTTGCTGCTAGGTTAGAACGAAGTTTATAGTGGAAGGAGAATTAGTCTATCTGAGGGAAGGATTCTATTTAATTGATTTACTAAAAGCATAAGCAAGCCTCCCTTAAGCATGTGTAATGGAGAAAGACTTTCTTCAAGGGTATTATCTGATGTGTATCTATCCAACTGCTTTTTTACATTTTTTTCTGTTTTCATGACAATACTTTTCGTTAAATGTTTGTATATTTCCTCGACTTTAGAATGTGTTTCTTCAGCCTGTGTAATGGCTTTTATTGCCAATCTTCCTTTTTTCCCCAGATCTGCCACGTATCAGAAGGCGTCGATCCACAAATCTTGCTAACCAGTGGCACCACATCGGGATGACACAGCAAGCAAGCCCGTACGTATCCAGCCAGACGCGCATGAGAGAGCATCTCAGAAATGGCCTCGCCCGTGACAGCCTCTGCCCAGCAGTAAATGTCTGCGTGAGTTGGATCCGCCCAAGTGGGAGAGAGAAACCCCAGGAATTCCCGCTTCTCCGAGACCCTCCCGATGGGGCTGGGCCATGCCGCATGTTCGCGCAGGATGGCGTCCCGCTTCTTCATCCCATTAAAAACTTCCTGCCATTCCTGAGATGGGTTATGAAATCGGCCAATCCAAAGGGGGCACTCGGGAGGCTTTACGAAATCGGCGGGGGCGAATGGTCGACAGCTGCACGTCGCTGCCCCTGGGGGAACAGCGCAATCAATAGTCTGTAGGTCGAGAAGGTGCTCAAAGCCAAAGCGGGCATAAAAACCTGGAGCCCCCAATCCTCCGCTCACAGTTACGTAACTGCAATTGCTCCCCTTGGCTCTGGAGATCATCTCTTCCATCAGCATGGTCCCAGCACCTTGACGTTGGAAATCCGAGTGCACGAATATGACCGAGATGTCGAGCGTAGTGCTGAGGGGTGGGATGTCCTGGCCAATGTAGAATTCAGTTTCCGCGATGACCCTTCCCTTATCCTCCACGACAAGAGGGGCACATTCCCAGGTGAGGAGGTTATTCAAGTGGACGGCGCAGGTCTCCACGCTCATCCAAGGTCCTCCATATCCATAACGTTCCTCAATGCTAAGGCTTTCAATTGGTCGATCGAAGGGCCTGTCCGGATTTGTCAGATAGATGGCCGTTATGTCCTCTGCATCATCCAGCGAAGCTTCACGCACCTTCATCGCCTTTTGCCCCCCCTGAAAGATGGTACCATTTCATTTATCGTTTTATTTAATTGGCTTGCTTCCAGGACCCTTCTATAGATCAAACAAGGCTTCCGTTGAAAGGGAGTCTGCATCACGAATAATTTCAATATCCATAAAGGTATTATGCCCAAGGGGGGCCATCGATGTGCTGGAACACATGAATAGCCGTGAGGTCGTTACTAAGGCCATCGAATTCGATGGCCCAGAGCGTATACCGCTCCAGTTCCCTGAGATGGGTTATAGCGACATCGAGGGTTTGCCCTTAATACCAGAACCTGATCAGGGCAAGGGTTGGAGCCCCTCCGCCGGCCGTTCCGGTGAGGATGAATGGGGATGCTATTGGACGATTCTCCCTGGCAGGATCAATATGGGCCAGGTAACGGGCCACCCCCTGTCAGATTGGGAGAAACTAAAGGACTATGAATTTCCCGATCCCCAACTTCCCCCTGTCGATCGGAAGGGCAAGAAGCAGGTAGAGGGGAAGTACTTGATGGGCGGCATCGGGCTGACTCTCTTTGAGAGGATGCACTTCCTCCGGGGCTTTCAGAACCTGCTTCTCGACTTACACGTCAATAAGGACCGAGCGCTGGCCTTGGCTGATAAAGTGCTCGACGTTCAGCTGAGGCTGACGAAGCAATGGGCTGAGCTTGGCGTCGATGGCATCGGCATGTCCGATGACTGGGGCGGGCAGGACAGGCTGTTCATCAAACCCGCACTGTGGCGGGAGATATTCAAGCCCAGATACAAGAGGTTGATCGATGCCATCCACAAGGGGGGGATGCACGCGCACATGCACTCCGATGGCCAGATCGCGGAGATCATCCCCGACTGGATAGAGGTGGGCCTCGATGTGCTGAATCCGCCCTCCATCCGCGCCCTATTTGGCATAGAGAGCTTTGGCAGGGCCTTCGGGGGGAAGGTCTGCATCCTCACTGGCGTGGATGACCAGACGACCCTCATACACGGCACTAGGGACGAGATCGTGCTGGAGGTAAAACAGTTGATCGCGGCCTTGGGCAGCTTCGACGGCGGGCTCATAGCCGGATGGGCCGACCCTTGCGATACCTCTTCCCTAGAAGTACCGCTTGTAAATATTAAGACCATGTATGAGGCATTCAGGAAATATGGAAAATATCGCGTTTGATCTATTGACGGCATCACACATTACTTTAAGCCACAGTTATCATCAGATCTAAAATGGGCAAGCTCGTAGATTATGGCGATTACAGATTCAAGGGAGAAGAGGAGATCAGGTCGCTCCTACTTACTTAAGTCTCATCTCGTGCAACCAACCTTGATACCGTTTTTCTTGCCCTTATACACATAAATCCTGGCTGTTTAGATAGTTCCTCGTAATCCTCCGGCAACTTATCTTTGAACTCAATGGTCGGTCTCGGTTCCAATATTCTCTCTATCGCGAACCCCGATTCGAAGAGTGAATTGATTACCGCCTCCAGAGGACGTTTAAACGATGGCATTAAGGTCGGAACACCGAATCCGACCCATAATAACTCCACTCTCTCGATCTTGAAGTAATCTTCAGATTTATGCCAGAGGTTTTTAGCGAAGGGGTGCTCCATGCTGAACACTAGTAATCCCTCTAGCACAAGTATCCGATTAAACTCCCTGAAAACCGGAACCCAGTCCTCTATGTAGTCCATCACGAGAGGGGCTAACACTAAATCGACGGAAGCGTCCTCTAGGAAATCAAGTGGAGTGCTCAGGTCATGCAACCTGACATCCAACTTTTCTTCGCGTGCTCGACCATCCTAGGGCTAACATCGACCGCAACAACATTGGCCCCATGTTTCAACAACCATTCCGAATATACGCCAGGTCCGCAGCCCGCATCTAAGACGCGCTTGCCCTTAACTTCAGGCAATAGGGACAGCGTTGCTGGCCTCTCGAGGTAAGCATTGTGCGGCTTTGTGTCTATCCTAGCCGCATACGCATCTGCAAGACTCTCATACGCATCGAAGGCGATGGGCTTCTCCTTTGCCATTAGTATTACACAGGTGATGATCTGCCTACAAGATATTAAATTTAAGAATTTCTATCTTGAATAGCTCAGGCCGTGAGCAGTTTCTTTTTCGCTATTATCTTCTCTTAAGGAAAAGGGATATGGTGAAGAAGAAATACTGAATATAATCACTGAGGCTAGCAGAGACCACGTTCTACGTTTCGCCTCTCGCTCATACCCTCCAAGTACGAAACTAATACCTAGTTGTACTTGGATTCCACCTAGATATCGCAAGAAGGAGGCTGAAGCTGACAGACATCAGATAGAGTGGTTCGAGAAGCAACTTGAGAAATATGAATTTGAGGATAAACGTTGGGGATAAATAGGTAGAAGGACCGATTTCTGAATTCATAGGAGCTTATTAACTCCGTGTAGGTCAGCAACGCCCAGTACTTGGGTAGCAAGGAGTGAAAAAGTGAACGAAGAATAGGCCTAACAATAGGATTGATTACGATGTTGGCAATCATTTTATTGGTGTTTTCCTGAAAGGATGCAGAATTTTATCCTAACAAGGCCATCTATGCAGAATTACTGCCGATCTTATCTACTCCGAAGGGATTAAATACTGTCTCGGAATTAAAATCAATTCCCTGAGTATTGCGGGGAAGTAGCCATGGTATTCTGTAGTCAGTGCGGCAAAGAGGCGACGGGGCAGATTTACTGTCCTGTGTGCGGGAGTAAGATGGATCAAAGCGCAGAGATCGAGGACCTCCGTATGAAATACGAAGGAGCGCGTGTCATGCACGACAGCATCTTCAGAGATTACATGACCCTGAAGAGGGATATCAAACAACTTACCCTAGAAAAAGGCAAGATGGATGCAGCAGTGAAGGCTAAGGATGCAGAGCTGCAGAATAAGGATGCAGAGCTCAAGAAGATGGCTGCAGCCCAACAGTCCATCGAGTTATCCCAAGCGGAAGAGATCGAGAAGGCGAGACGTGCCATCGCGGAGGAAAAGGACAAAGAACGTAGAGCTGTGCTGGCAGAGAGAGATGGCCTAGCAAAGGAGAACGAGTCGTTAAAAAGGGATTACCAAGGGATTGTTACGGAAAAGGAAGATTTTGGTACGGCATTGCAAAACAGTCGAGCGGAGCTCAAGAAGATGACGGAGGATCATCAGTCCATAGAGCTAATGCTGAAGGAAAAGGGGGAGAAACTTACCGGAATGGAACAACAGTGCAAAGCACTCAAGGCAGAGCTGGAGAGGGTCAGCAAAGATTACGACGATCTGGTCCCAAAGTACGATAAGGTTGTAAAGGAGATGGATGGGTTAAAGGCGGATCATGAGAAGGATAAGGAAGAGATCTCTCGGCTGAATAATATCTTCAACGTCTACGAGGGTAAGTATGCAGAACTTAATTTAAAAAATAGGGCCATATTAGTGGAGAGGGAGAACCTTCTAGCGGAGCTCGAGAAGGCCAGCAAAGCCTACAATGAGATATCTCCGAAATACGACGAGCTGGTCCCGAAGTACGATGAGGTTGTAGAAGAGAGAGATACGATTAAGGCTGAGTTGGAGAGGGTCAGC
>Ga0315282_10008087_pt1 | contig 17083 bp, 12 predicted proteins | sample YL17G07_20_MG_FD_203693 | JGI IMG/M metagenome (GOLD analysis project Ga0315282, IMG submission 203693) | Sediment microbial communities from Yellowstone Lake, YNP, Wyoming, USA - YL17G07_20 | ecosystem: Environmental > Aquatic > Freshwater > Lake > Sediment | place: USA: Wyoming | collected...
CGCTGATGCTCGTCAGCCCGCCCAGGATGAGTTCCGAGTACGGGCCGGCCCAACTCACCGCCAGGCGCGCCCGCTTCGGTGCCATCCAGATGTCGGAGGTATCGACGAAGAAGGCCGGGAGGCCCAGGTAGAGCATGAAACCGCCTCGGGTCACCTCCCGGCCGAAGTGCTTGGTGGTGAGGGCATGGGCGTGCTCATGGACCAGGATGACGACCAACTGCAGCACCCCCAGGACCACACCGCCCAGGAGGTAGGAGCCCTCCACCGTGACCAGGGAGTGGGCGCCGCTCACCAGTGACGCCGCGAAGAGGGCCAGCCCCACCGACACCAGGGCGAAGTAGGCGATGCGCGCGCTCGCCCGGAAGAGGAGCCAGCCGCCGGCCCGGTAGAGGGTCGTCACCCAGCGGTCGATGCCCGAAAAGGCCAACTCGCGGTGGAGGAGCGCCTGACCCAGGCCGGCCAACTGACCCAGCCAGTCCCGCCGGGCGCACCGCTGCCTGAGGTAGGTCAGGAGGCGGGGCTGGTCCTGGGCGAGGAAGCCCCCTTCCTTGAGTTCCTGGGTGAGTCCCAGCACCCGGCTGAAGGCCAGGGCCCCGAACTCCTGGTAGTAGGCGAGGAGGATGTCGCGCACCGTGTGCGCGCCGTCCATCAGGGAAAAGAGGAAGTGGTCCTCCGCGGTCAGTTTGAGGTAGCGAGCACGGGACGGGTTCTTGAGGATGTAGTACGTGCCCAGCTTCTCCGACCGGAGCCTGGTCAGTTCCAAGTCGTCCCGCCGGCGCGGGCGCTCCCGCGCGAAGTCGACCCGCTCCGCCAACCAGCGCCACAGGCTGGGCGCCGACTTCGTGGGCACCCGAGACACGTGCTCGGTCTGGGGGCAGCCCTCGCCCCCCTCCCCTTCCATGGTCTTCCCCTACGTGGAGGGTTGCTCTTCCGTTCCTTCGGCCGGCCGGCTGTGCTCCTCCAACTGAAGGAGCCAGTGACAGTAGGAGTCGAAGGCATAGATGCTGTCGAACTCGAAGCGCCTCTCCTCCCGGACGTAGTCGCCGCCGGCGAGCCGCCGGACGAACTCGCTCACCGACACCTGGGGCGCCGCCTCGGTGAAGGCGCGGATGAAGAGTTCGACCTGCGAGGTCACGCGCATCCCCCCGTCCGGCTTGGGGATGGCGCACTGCGTCCGGCCCTCGTCAACCCGCAGGCGCTGCCAGGGGTCAAAGAGAAAGAAGTCCACCCGGAGGAACATGATCTCGGCTCCAGGCCGGAACTTGAGCGGGCGCCACTGTCGTGCCGGTCCGGAACCCATGGCCATCAGGAGCGCGGAGGGCTTGTCCTCAATCATCCCCGCGGCCACGGCCAGGTACACATCCTCCCAGGGGTGCTGGATTACGTCCTGGCCGACCTCGAAGCGACACCCTTCGGGGGTGACGGCGGCGCGTCCCGCCAGGCGCGCCTCGGGTAGGCTGACCAGGTCCTCCTCGCGGATAACGAGCGCGGGCACCCCCGTCGTCTGCGCCCTCCTCGCCACCCGCTGGGCCACCTCCAGAGGCGCCGAGGAGAGGAGGATGCCCCGGGACCGGCGCAGTTGGCACGTCACCTCGGCCAGCGTCAGGCCCGCCTCATCGGCCACCATTCTCCCCACCGTGCTCACGTCGATGGGCTCCTCGGTCTGGCGGACCACCCAGGCGCGGCCGCTCGGGGCCTCCGCGGGAGGCGCCGAGGCATCCACCCGGGCGAGGGTTTCTTCTATCCGCCTGATTTCCTCTTCGGCCTGAGCCACCCGGTCGGAGCTGCTCTCGCCTTGGGCGGCGCGACGGAGGTAGACCAGAGCCTCGCCGTAGTCGTGGAACCCCCGGCTGTAGAGCATGCCCAGGCGGAAGGCGACCTCGGGGCTCCGCGGACTCTCCGGGTAGAGGCGCAGGTGCTCTCGGCAGGCGCGCTCGGCGACGCCGTTCCTCCCCGCCTCCAGCATGCAGTCAGCCACCGAGACCAACTCCTCCGGACTCAGGGGCTCGCGGTAGAGGGAGGCCAACAGTCGGCGAAAGCACTCCTCGACGCGAGGCGCATCCTTCGCCGCCAGGGCCTCGGCCAACTCCTTCCGGAGCCTGGCCCGCCTCTGGCCGGGCTTCTCCTCCGTCATCACTGGCTCCCCCACTCACCGCCCCACATGCGTCGGTGCGGACGAAAGTAGTGACGGCCCTCAAGCGACACGGCGCGGTCCACCCTGGGGATGCGCTCCGGCCGCGAAAGCCTGACCACGAGCGCCACCACCAGCCCGAACAGGAACCCGCCCACGTGCACCCAGTAGCCCACGCCTCCCTGGAGCGGCTGCTCGAACACGAGGAACCCGTACAGGAGTTGCTCCAGGAACCACAGGCCGATGGCGAAGACCGCCGGCACCAGGGCGACGCCGCTGCGGACAAAGGGAAAGAAGAAGACCAGGTACCAGACCTTGATGCGGTTCCGCGCGAACCAGACCACATAGGCGGCCATCACGGCACTGATGGCCCCGGAAGCGCCGATGCCCGGTATGGTGGAGCCGGGGAAGAGGAGTATCTGGGGCACCTCGGCCAGGACGCCGCCGAGGAGGTAGAAGGCCAGGTAGCCGAGGTGTCCGAGCACGTCCTCCACGTTGTCGCCGACGATCCAGAGGAAGAGCATGTTCCCCCCCAGGTGGAGGAAGTCGCCGTGGAGGAACATGGAGGTGACGAAGGCGAGCCAATGGGGGTGAGCCGGAGTCAAGCCATAGACTTTGACAATGGCCTCGTAATCCGGCCGCAGCCCGACCAGGAGGAAGACGACGACGTTGGCCAGAAGGAGGGCGTAGTTGACGTAGGGGGGATGTCGGCGGGGGGCGATGTCACCGATCGGGAGAAAGAAAAACACGCGAGCCTCCGGCTCCTTCGGCCGATTGCGACGGTCCAACCACGTGCAGACGTCAACTCTGGCTCCGGCCGCCAGCAGGCCAGCGGGTGCCCGCGAAGCGGGCGCGGAGCTTCCCTGCCTCAAAGGACCTGAACAGGTGGCCGCGGGTGAGCCCGTCCTGTCTCCTGCTCTCCCGGTCTCCTCACTCACCTGCTCTGCCCGCCTTCGGCGGGCCAAGGCACCTACGGGTCGTCACGGCGGGAGCCGGGAGCCGACCTCCCCTCGAGGATGACCATGTGGTTGCGGTGGACGACCTCGTCGTAGGGCTTGGCGCCGAGCGTGGCCGCGATCTCACTCGTCTTGCGGCCCCGCACCTGCGCGACCTCCTCGGAACTGTAGTTGGTCAGACCCCGGCCGAAGACCCGTCCCGACCCGTCTTCCAACTCCACCACGTCACCCCGCTGGAACCGTCCGCGCACCTCCACGACGCCGCTGGGAAGCAGGCTCCTCCCCCGCTCCACCAGCGCCCGCCTGGCCCCCTCGTCCACCCGCACCCTCCCCTTTGGACGTACCGTGGCAATCCAGCTCTTTCGGCTGGCCATCCGCCTGGCCGAAGGCAGGAAGAGCGTCCCCACCGGCTTCGCGGCGAAGACGGCCGCGAGCACCCCCGCCTGCCTGCCGTCGGCGATGATGACCGCTTCCCCGGAGCGTGCCGCGATGCGGGCCGCCTGAAGTTTGCTGGCCATCCCGCCTCGGCCGAGCGCCGTCCCCTCGCCGGAGGCGAGAGCCAGCACCTCGTCGGTGACCTCAGCCACCACGTCAATCCGCTCGCCCAGCCCGCCGTCGGGGGCGAGCCGCCGGAGCCCATCCGTCGCCGTCAGGATGATGAGCAACTCCGCCTGGAGCAGGTTGGTGACCTGCGCGGCGAGAAAGTCGTTGTCACCGAAGGCGATCTCGTCCACGCTGGTCGTGTCGTTCTCGTTGATGATGGGGACGACGCCGAAGTCGAGGAGAGCAAAGAGGGTGTACCGGGCGTTCAGGTACCGGAGCCTGTTGTTGAGGTCGTCCCCCGTGAGGAGCACCTGGCCCGTGCGGAGCCCGTGTCCCTTGAAGGCTTCGTCGTAGGCCCGCATGAGCTGCCCCTGCCCCACCGCTGCTGCTGCCTGCAACTGGGGAAGGGTGTCGGGTCGATGCTCCAGGCCCAGTTCGCCCATCCCGGCGCCGATGGCCCCGGAACTCACGACCGCGACGCGGAGCCCGCGCTCCCGGAGCCCCGCCACCTCCCGGGCCAGGAGGACGATCCGGTCGCGGTCAAGCCGGCCACTCGCCCCCGTGAGGACAGTGGTGCCCACCTTCACCACCACCGTTCGCACCTGCTGGAGCAGTGCCTGACGCTGCTCGCCCATGGCCTAAGCGACCCCTTCCTTGCCGCAACCTTTGCCCCCGGCGCCGACTGTACACCACCGCCGTTGCCCAGACCATCAAAAAGGGCATGCGCCCATCGCAACAGCGCACTGGCATTTCGGCCCCGGCCCGTGTATTATAGCAGGTCGGGCAGCGCTCGAAAGAAGCAGAGAAGGGAGGCTCCGCCTCTTTCGGCCTGCTGGCGCCCCGTCCCGGCAACCGGGCGCGGAAGCAGCGGCTTACGCGGCCGGAACCGAGCCGAAAGACCCGGAGGGTCACCAGGTGGCAGAACCGTACGACCTTGTCGTCACCGCGGGCACGGTCATTACGCCCGAGCGGACGTTCCGGGACGGGGGGGTGGCCGTGCGCGCCGGGGTCATCGAGCGCGTGGCCCCCCGGGGCCAACTGGCCGAGGTGCCGGCCCGCGAACGCCTGGACTCACCCGAAGGGTTCCTCACCCCCGGCCTCATTGACCTGCACAACCAGGGCGTCCTGGGGCACGACGTGTGGGACAGCGAGCCCGAGGATTATGCCCAGTGGATGCGCGGGCTCGCGCGCTTCGGCGTCACCAGTTTCCAGGTGACCACGACCTTCGAGCGCGGCCGCTTTCCCCGGGTGGTGGAACTCACCCGCCCGTACCCCGGCGGAGCAGAGGCGCTGGGCATCTACCTCGAGGGACCCTTCATCAGTCAGGCCAAACGGGGAGCCATCCCCCCCGGCCTGGTGAGCGGCCCGGCGCCTGACCTCCTCGAAGAAATCCTCGACGTCGCCGAGGGAAAGCTGCGCATGATGGCCGTGGCCCCGGAGCGCCCGGATGCCCGGGCGGTGGCTGAGCGCCTCCAGAACGCCGGCGTGCGGGTGGCCATCGGCCACACCGATGCCACCTTCGAGGAGACCCAGCGCTTCCTTCCCTTCGCCAGCAACGTCACCCACTGCTACAACGCCATGCGGGGCTTTCACCACCGCGACCCGGGCACGGTCGGAGCCGTGCTCCTCGCGGAAGGGCTCCCCGTCGAGTTGATTGCGGACGGCGTCCACGTGCACCCGGCCGCGTTACAGTTGGCGCTCCGGCTCAAGGGAGTGGAAGCGGTCAGCCTGGTCACCGACGCCATCCAGGCGGCTGGGCTTCCTGACGGGGAGTTCCGCTCCCACCGTCACGGCGAAACCATCCACATCGTCAACGGGGAGAGTCGGCTCGCCGACGGCACCCTGGCCGGGAGCACCCTGACCATGGACCGGGCGGTCAGGAACATGATGAAGTTCGCCGGGAGCTCCCTGGCCGAGGCGGTGCGCATGGCCACCCTCACCCCGGCCCGGGCCGCGGGGGCGGATGGCCGGAAGGGCGCCCTCGCTCCCGGCAAGGACGCCGACCTCGCGCTCCTCAGCGAGGAGATGCTGGTGGTCGCCACCGTCGTGGGCGGGCGAGTGGTTTTCCGGGCGCCTCAGGTGGTGGAGGAGAGGCGAAGATGGGTCCGGTGATGTACAGCGTGGCGGGCGTACGTGGGGTGGTGGGTGAGTCCCTCACCCCCGAACTCGTCACCCGCTTCGCCACCGCCTTTGGCACCTTCCGCAACTCCGGGACCATCTTGGTGGGTCGGGATACCCGCGTCTCCGGGATGATGCTCAAGTACCTGGTCTTCGGCGGCCTCATGAGCGCCGGCTGCAAGGTCATCGACCTCGACATCACCCCCACGCCGACGGTGGCCCTCATGGTCAAGGAACTGGGGGCCGACGGCGCGGTGGTCATCTCCGGGAGCCACAACCCGGCCGAATGGAACGCGCTCAAGTTCTTCAACGAGCAGGGGATGTACCTGAATGAGGACCAGTGGCGCCAGTTGCAGGACCTCTTCTACCAGGGAGGCTTCCGCACGGTCAACTGGCAGAACCTCCAGGACGTCACCTCCTACGGAAAGGCCTGCGAGGTTCACCTTCGCCGGGTCCTCAGCGTCGTCCACCCCCGCGAGGTCCGTAAGGCCCACCTGCGTGTCGTCCTGGACAGCTGTAACGGCGCCGGGTCACTTATCACCCCCAGGCTCCTGGAGAGGCTGGGGTGCACGGTGGTGTGCGTGAACTGTGAGCCGAGCGGCCTCTTCCCCCACAACCCCGAGCCCATCTTCACCAACCTGGGCGACCTGTGCCGCACCGTGGTCGAGGCCAAAGCCGACGTGGGCTTCGGCCAGGACGCCGACGCCGACCGCCTGGCCATCGTCAACGCCCGCGGGGAGTACCTGGGCGAAGAGTACACCCTGGCCCTCGTCGCCCGGCACGTCCTGCGGCGACGAAAGGGCCTCGTCGTCACCAACCTCTCCACCAGCCGCCTGGTGGAAGACGTGGCCAGGGAGTTCGGCGGACGGGTCGTGCGCACCCGGGTGCATGAAATCCACGTCGCTGAGCGGATGCGCACCGAGGCCGCTGTCCTGGGTGGCGAAGGTAACGGCGGCGTCATCGACCCGCGCGTCCACCTGACCCGCGACAGCCTGGTGGCCATCGCCCTCCTGCTTGAAGAACTGGCCGAGACCGGGAAGAGCGTGGCCGAGTTGGTGGAGGAACTTCCCCGCTACGTCATCTGCAAACGGAAACTCCCGACCACAACCACCGCCACCATGAACACCTTGACCGACATCAAGAACCGCTACCAGCCCCGGGTGGAGGCGGGCGCCGTGCGCATCGACTACACCGATGGTATCCGGCTGGACTGGGACGACGCCTGGGTGCACATCCGCCCGTCGGGGACGGAACCGGCCATCCGCATCATCGCCGAAGCCACCACGGCCGAGCGGGCCGAGGCCCTCTGTAGCGAGTTCCTCTCCATCGCTCGCCAACACAGCCAACGCGAGCTGGGAGACGAAGCCCTCCAGGCCGTCGAGACTTGACACCCAGGCCCCCGGGTTGTAGAGTCAATGGGGGATGCGAGCCTGCCTGACGGGAACTCTTATGACCGACACACGGAAGACCGTCGTCCTGTGTGACTTCGACGGCACCATCACCGTCGAGGACAGCCTGGACACCGTCTTCGACCACTTCGCGCCGGCCAACTGGCGGGCCGTCGGCGCAGCGGTCCGGGTCGGGGGAGGCACGCGCGCCAGCATCCCCGTGGAGGTGGCCATGTGCCGGGCGACCCGCGCGGACTTCGAACGGGTCGTCCGGGAGAAGATCGCCCTGCGGCCTGGCTTCCGCGAACTCCTGGGGCTGTGCCGGGAGCGGCGGTGGGAGTTTGTCATAGTCAGTGAGGGGTTCGCCCTCCACATCCGCACGGTGCTCGAGCGCGAAGGCCTCCAGGAACTTCGCTTCTACAGCAACGACCTCGTCTTCGTCGACGGGAGCATCACCGTCAGGCAGCTTTACGTCAACCCCGACTGCGGCCGCTGTGGCAACTGCAAACGGAACCACGTTACGGGCTACAAGGACGCGGGCTTTCGCACCATCTACGTCGGTGACGGCATCACCGACTTCTGCCCGGCCAAAGAGGCCGACTTCGTGCTTGCCAAAAACGTCCTGGCTGAGTATTGTGAGACTGCGGGCGTCAGGTACCGACGCTTTCAGGACTTTCACGACGTCGTCCGCCTCCTCCGTCAGGAGGCGGGCGGTCGGGCTGAGGAGTGACCGGCTGACGGCACCATCCCCAGCGGTCGTGCGCCCGAGCCCCTTGGGGTCAGGGTGAGGAGTGGTGTAACGGTAACACCCAGGACTCTGGATCCTGTTATCCTGGTTCGAATCCAGGCTCCTCAGCCATTCCCGCTCCGCGTTCCCTTCTCCCCCGGGCTGAAGACGTGACCATCTTGTCGGCGTCGCAGTCGTAGTAGCGGAGGGAGTCGCCAACTGCCTTGACCCGCCTGCGTTCGCCGGGGGGCGAGCACCCTGTGCCTGCGATTCCGGTTCACTTCGCTGTCGCGAGGAAGACCCAGTCCTGGGTGTCGGGCGCAACCAGCCGCACCGCGCCCGCCCACGGGCCGGCACCCGCGCCTGAACCGGCGAGTTCAGTTCGCTGGCCTGTGCGCGGATCGCAGCGGGAGAGGGAGTACTTCCCGTCAGGAAGCTTCAGCCCGGCGCCCCTGGACCCGGCAACGTAGACCACGTACGTCTTGCCCACATCAGCCAGGCAGTAGGCATAGCCGCCATCGGGCTTGACCAGCTCATCGTGGGGCTCCAGGAGCCACCACGGGAGGGAGGTGAAGAACCTGTGCAGCCGGTCCAGGTCGGCGATGGCCTCCTTGTGTCGCGGGTCGTCTACGAGGAAGGGGCCGACTTCCCGGCGGCCGCCGAAGTAGGTCGTCCCGAACCCGGTGACGAAGTATCCGCCAGCCATCGGGATTATCCAGGACGCCCGGCGGAAGGAATCGCGCGTGTGCGAGTTCGGCTTGTCCACCACGCCATCAAAGTCCTGGTCGCGGAGGTAGTAGGCGTACTCCGCATCGACGACGGGCTTCCCGTGCCTCCGCGCGGCCAGGATGAACTTCCGCAGGTCATCGCGGTTGGCGTCCGTGGCTTCCTCTCGGCTGGGGGCGAAGTAGGCCTGCGCGTACTCGCCGAAGCTCATCCAGTCCTCCTCGGCGAACTCCTGGGACGAGATGTAAGGCCCGGGACCCGGATGAATCCCGACCATCCGGCCATGCGGGTCGGTCCGGCGGACCTCCCGGCCGATGGCCCGGAACATGTCCGCCTTGTCGACCATGTATTGCCACTCCCCCGCCAGCAGGAAGACGATGTGGAAGGCTGCGTAGCGCGCCACCACGTACCGGGCGAAGCGGAAGCGCGCCTCTTCACTGGGTAGCGACCCCCAGTGCGGGTCACCCTTGCCATACAGGATGACCATGCCGCAGACAATGCCCTTCTCGTTGATGTGGCGCAGGCGCCCATCGACCTCCTGGAAGAAGGCGGCGTTGACGACCTCGTTCCCCGCGTCCACGAACATCTCGCCGCCCTCGTTCCCGCCGGAGGCCAGGCCGCCGGTGCCGGCCAGCTCGGTGTGCATGTAGTCGAAACCTTGCTCGGCGCGGACGTCAACGTGATGCATGGCGCTGTCGTGATTGAGCTTCTTCGCCGGCTCGGTCTGGAAGACCCGCCAGGCCTTCTCGCCGAAGAACCAGAAGGGCGTGCCGTCCTGGTACTGGAAGTGGCGCGGGTGGTCCTTCATGGGCTGGATGCTGCCGCGAAGCCTCGAGTCCACGCAGCGGAAGGAGCCGCCCTGCCCGTTCAGGCCGGCGTCGGCGGAGCGGACCGAATAGGACCACGGCCCGACCGCATCGGGGGAAACGCGGAGCCTCCAGTCGGCCTTGCCGTCCCAGAAGAGGGGCATGGCCCACTCCGTACCGTCAGGCCGGCGGAGCGTCGCCACGGCCGTCAGGTCCCGGTACGGGTTGTCGTACGTGCCCGTGTGGCGGAAGCTCTTCTCAAACATGCCGAAACGGGGAACGTCGTCAGCCCAGGCCACCGTGGCCAACAGCGACACTATCGCCACGACCATCGCGACTTCGCTCATGGGTTTCTTCCCTTCCGGTCTCCGCCCAGGCTGCCAATCTTCTGGCTGTTGTACCAGACCTTGGTCGCGCTTCTATTCCTGGCATGGTCCTGCCACGAAGTGGCCCTCAGAAGGCGCCCTGGCCCATCGTCAGGTTGTCGTTGAGGCCCGGCCGTTCATAGACGTCCTGGAGCTATTTCGAGCCCGTTGTACTCAGCGACCGTGTTCACGCCGTCGTGGTAGTACTTGGTCGTGGTGGACCCTCCCACCGTCTTCTGCACCCGCCGGTCCCGGGCATCGTACTCTTGGCTAAGGGCGCCGATTCTTCCCCCTGTAAATGCAAGCAGGACTCGCGGGCTCCGGGACAATGTTGATGCCGGCCCGAAACAGTTCCGCTGCCTGCGACGACCCTTCGACGTTGCTCAGGGCCGTGAGCCTGTCGAACGGCTCCGTCACCATCTCGCCTCCTGGTCAGGGAGCACCAGGGAAAGGCAGAACTGCGTGAACGAGGCCATCACTTGGCGCCGACAGCCCCGCCCGGCGGATTGGGCTTCACCTCCATAGCCAGGTCCCAGCGGCCCGTGCTCCTGCCATCGCTCGCGTGCTCGACCGCGCCGCCGGCTTCGCCGGTCCGCCGAAGGGTCACCCGCCAGGCAGATGTGCCTCGCTCGACGCGCAGCACCACAGTGTCCCGCGTCAGTTCCTTCCCGGTGACGGCCGGGAAGTCGGCGAGTGTGAGTTGCTCGGCCGTCCTCGCTCCCTCTTTGGGCATGAGGATGGGCGAGAGGACGTGGAGGAACTCCGTCGCATCGGACTGCTCGGTCGGCTCCACTTCCAGCCGCCACCAGGAGCGGTCGATGAGGGCGCTGCCCTCGCCCCCGGGTTGGGCTGGACTGAAGTTCCTGTTGTCCGCGGGGCTGTAAGGGCAGCCCCAGTTGTCGAAGCCCGGGCCGCCTCGCTTGGTCAGGCGAGGCTTCTCCGGGAGAAGCGTCTGGCAGAGGAGTGCGCCGAAGCCGGAGGAGAGGAACATGCCCCGGCCGTTCTTCTCGGGATTGTTGTCGGGGGTGAAGGTGCTGGCGATGGCCCGGTCAGCGTCGGCGAACGTGACAAATCCTTCGCCTGCGGCGCCCTTCGCCGCCAGGGCGTCGCCCGCGTAAAGGACAGGCTCGTTCATCACGTGGAGCAGCCACAACTTCGGGAACTCGGGCCTGGTCGACACAACCCGGTCGTAGACCACAAAGCACTCCGGCTCACCGCGCAGGTAGAGGAACTGCCGGGTGTAGCCAGCCACCCTGGTGGGGCTGTAGGCCTTCGCGAGGTCGGCGCAGGCGTAGGTGTACTCAGGCCGATGCTCGTAGGCGATGATGCTCCCGCGTTCCTCGGGCACGGGGGGAGAACCCACGCCCGGGAGCGTCCCCCCGTCGTTCCGTTCCTTTTCCGGGACCTTCTCGTCGGGGTTGTAGATGAGGACGGTGTTCATGCTGGGTGGGCGCGTACCGGTGTACCGGTCCGTGCCTCCGCGCATGGCCAGCCCGCCGCCTCTGTAGACCTGGAAGGAACCGTCCTCCTCCGACTGGTAGCCGATGAACTGCGGCCCGCTGACGAAGTACGCCCAGGTCGCATCCGGGCCCGACCAGTCGCTCACCATGTACGTCTCCCCTGTTCCCTTGAACAGGTGGGCGAGCGGAAGTTCGGACGATTTCGCTGCCGGTACTCGCGGGTCATACCAGAGCACGAAGGGCCACCCGCGCTGCTCCGGCGTGGAGGTGGAGTTGAGGGCCATCCACTGCGCCTCGGGCTGACGGTACGTGGCCGCGAGAAGAGGCGCCACCCGCGAGGTGAAGCCCGCGACCCTATCCATCATCCCTGCCCCCGTGTCGTTGATGTGGGACCAGCAGCGGCTATGGGGCAAGGCGGCGAAGAGCGGCCACCAGGTGAGTTCGCGCAGCCCGCCTTCCCGGAAGTCGGCGAAAAGGTCCTGCCCCGTCGCCGACCGCCAGGCCGCCAGCGAGAGCGCCATGGACAGGGACGCCCCGCCTCCATGGTCGGGACCCTCGGGCCACACTCCACCCATCCTCTCGACGTAGGGGATGAACTCGGCCGGCACTTTCGTCCCGAAGGAAGTCAGCCACTGCTTCGCTTCGGCCTCGCACTTCGTGCCCGCCCCCGTGATGGCGAGGGCGACCAGCGTCTTGGCCCCGACGCCGTCGCGGCCGTAGTAGTTCCCCCAGCTCGGTCCCTCGCACGGAGCCCAGGTCTGGTTGTAGATATAGTTGCCCCACTGGAGCGTGATCTCGGCGGGCTGCTCCGGCTTGAGGCCCATGAAGCTGTGGAGCCACCGGCCGAGGAGGTCGCCGTAGAGGCTCCGCTCCTCGGGGGTGAGGGCGTCGAAGAACCAGTCGTAGGTCATGGCGTCCCAGGCGAACCAGGAGCCGTTGCCACCCAGGAAGCCATCCAGGACGGTGCCCGTGCCTTCCGGGTACCACTGTCGGCCGGGCTGAAGGCGGGAGCCGCCGCCCTTTCCGTCCGTGCCCCACAGCCCCTTGGTCAGGTAGTCGACGTACTTCCGGGCGTCGTTTCCCTGCGCTTTTTCCACCTGGTATACGATGCACAGGCTGGGAAGTCCCGCGCCGTTCACGGCCCGGTTCTCGGCGATGGCCGAGTCGATGAACTGCTTGATGGCTGCGTACTCCGCGGCGACGGGGCCGCCCGCCTTGCAGCGCTCGGCCAGGGCGGGGACCTCGTCCCTGGTCAGGAAGATGCGGGGGCGCTCGGCCTTCACCTCAATCGCACCGGCCATGCTCGCTATGAACCCGACCACCGCAAGTGTCCCCAGCACGCGCAACGCCCACATGCTTCTCTCCCTTGCTCATCCGAAGCCGTCCGCTCAACCTCGCGCCAACGCGTCGGCCCTCGCCCGGACGGAACGCCGGTAGTGTGGCGCGCAGGTGCACACGGGCGCCAGCATCATCTTTCCGCGAGCAGGTCCGGAGCCTCCGTCGCGAGGACCAGGCTTCGGCCGCAGGGCACGAAGCCGACGCCGAGCGCCGTGGCCCGCGAGGCGAGGTTTTCGGGCGAGCACATGTACAGGGCTTCACCGCCCCGACTGGTGACCTCGTGGACGACAGCGGACACAGCCGTCTTGGCATACCCGCGCCGTCGGTAACCGGGTGCCGTCTCCACCCCCAGGTCCGTAACCCGGTCTTCCATGACCCCGCTCCGATGAGCGTAGGCCACCGACACCACCCCCCCCCCCCCCACCACGCCGTAGGCGATGCCATCGGGGAAGCAGTGTTCGGGCAGCGAGAGTCCCGGGGCCGCCGGTATGCTCGCATCGGTCAGACGACGACAGTCGCCATGGTGGTGCCGCCGCAGGAGGTGCGCGGCTGCCGCGAACATCAAGTCGTGAAGGACGCGGTCAACTTCCCCCAGGCCTGCGGCGACGAGCGCGCGACTCACCGGCGCTCGGAGCTGCTCGGCAAGATGAGGGGAGAAAAGGTCGCCGCTGCTCTCGACGCCGTCGGCAACTTGGCGGACGGCCTCGCCCGCCCCCGGCGGGACGCTCACCGCCGACCGACCGCCCTCCAGCCAGACCCACCACAGCGCGTGGACGAAGCCGTAACTGAGTTGTCGGCGAAGCCGCCGCAGGGACTCCACCACGGCGAGGCGACCGGGGGTGACGGTGGCGAGGTCAACACCGAGGAGCCGCCCCAGGTACTCATCCACCAGGGGGAATCGGAAGGTTTCGTCCGTGCCCATGGGAGCCTCCGGCGACAGTCCTTTCCACTCGGCTCGCCCTCACCGCGGGAGGTGCCACCTCTCTCGGCGTGCTGCCGCGCTGTTTCGAGGACCGCGAGCAGCATCGGCCACCCGCCGGTACGGGGCGAAGACCCGCGACGCGGGCCAAAGAGGGTGGCTCACCAGGAGTAGCCGGTCAGTAGTTGCCCTCTCGGCGCCAGACGTCCAGGATGAGTTCGTAGCGCGCCAACTTCATGCCCGTATAGATGCAGTTGCTCGTCGAGAAGATGTAGCCCCCGCCCGGCATCCCGTGGCGCAGGCAGTAGCGGGCGGACTCCACCACCTCCTCGTCGCTTCCCGTATCCATCAGCCCGCAGTTCACGTTGCCGATGAGCGCGACCCGGTCGCCATAGAGCCTCTTGACCCGGGCGATGTCCACCCCGGCCTGCGGGTCAAGCGAATGGAGGGCGTGGGGGTGCGCATCGACCAGCTGGTCGATGATGGGCATGATGTTCCCGTCTGTGTGCTTGATGGTGAAGAAGCCCATGTCCCGGTAGCCGGCGACGAGCCTGGCGAGATAGGGCGTCACGAACTCGCCGAACTGGCCGGGACTGAGGAAGGGGCCCCTGTTGAAGCAGTAGTCGGCGCAGAGGGCGAAGCCGTCGAGCCCGCCATGGTGCGCGAAGCGCTCACCCCGTTCCAAGGCTCGGCGGACCATCTCGGCCGCTTCGGCCTTCATCTGCTGAGGCTCGTCAGCGAGCCTCCCGGCGAACTCGACCATCCGGTCGCCGTTAGGGACGCCAAAGGTGGCGTCCCCGTGGAGCATGAGGAAGTAGCGGTCGCCCGACGCTTCGCGGATGAGGTCGATGAGCCGGCAGGTCTCTTCGAAGCTGTCCGGGTTGGGATGAAGGAAGATGGCACTGTGCTCGTAGCGCTCGGCGGTGGCGAGGTAGAGGCCGGCCATCTCCCGGCGATGGAGTTGACGCTCCTTCTCCTCCATCTGGTCCCACTGGTGGTAGCTGCGCTGGGACGGGTGGACCTTGCCGAACGCTTCCATGGTCAGGAAGAAGACGAGTTCGAAGTGAGGCACCCGCCCGCCCGCTTCGCGGGCACCCGGCGGCCGCCGCTCGAGCGCCGCGATGAACCGTCCTCTCGGCGTCATCCTCTGCACCAGGCTTCCCTCAACCGGTCCTCTCCGGCCCAAACCGTCTTCGCCCGCGCGGGAGCCAACTCAGCGGCCAAGTTCCCGCATCCGCTTGCGGAAGTGGAGGTAGTTCTCGTAACTGACCTCCGCCGGGACGCCATGGTCGCAGGTGGGGATGTAGCCTCCCCGTGCGCGCATCGGCGGCAGCACCCGCTCCAGGTACCGGTCCATGTCCTCCCTCCGCTTGGCCAGCACCCGCTTGTCGATGCCGCCCAAGAGCACGAGGTCCGGATACTCTCTTCCGATCTCGACCACGTCGCAGCCCGCCGCCACCTCGAACGGGCTCATGACATCCATCCCTAACTCCCGGTAGAGCGGCATCACGGGCACCACCCAGCCGTCGCTGTCGACGTGGAAGTAGAGGTGTCGGCTCCGGTCAATTTGCCGGGCTTTGATGTTGGCGATGAGTTGCTCGTAGTAGGGGAAGATGAACTCGCGCATCATCTCGGGCGAGATGAGCGGGCCGTGCTTGTAGCAGATGTCTTCGCCGATGAAGAACTGTTCGATGGTCACGAACTGCTGGTGCTTGGCGATGACGGCATCAGCGAGCGCCAGCCAGGCTGCCATGCAGTCCTGGATGAGGTCAGGCTCGTCGTAGAAAGTGTAGAGCACCTGCTCCGGACCGATGAGGCTCCTGAGGTACATGTACCCGCCGACCACCCGCTGGGTGATGAGCATGCCTTGGGCGGCTGCTTCCGTGGCTTCCCGCATCGTCTCTTCGAGCTTGGCGTCGCGGAGGGGTGTGGTCGGGTCGAGGCGCCACTTGACGTCCTCCTCCCAGGTCCGCCAGTCCTTGACCGGATGCTCCAAGTACGTGGGCATGAACCCCGACCGCCGACCCCGGAAGCAGAGCAGCCGCCGGCCCGAGACATCCTGCACCACCTCGTAGGCTCCGCGCTCTTCGACCACCTTCTCTTCGAACGCGGGCTCGAACGCGGCCTCGCACCACCCCAGGCCCGAGAGGTCGTACTGGCCGGGCGGGTCGTAGCCGAAAAGTTCCTCCAAAGGAACGCCCTCGGGCATCCCTTCTCCTTTCCATCGGTCGAGCGAGTAGTAGCCGAACTCCTTCTGGTAGAGTGGCGCTCCGGGCACCCGCTCGTAGGCGGCACGAAGTTTCCGCGCCCCTTCGCTCATCCGCTCCCGGGGCACCGGTGCATGGACGCCGTCCTGACAGCTTCCTTCGGTCACCTCGTGTGTCCTTCCCTGTGCTGCACCGTCGCGCGAGCGGACACTCCCGCGCTCACGGGCTTGACCCCCACCTCGCCCGCAACCATACTGCATGACGGTCCTTCTGTGCGCAGGCAGCCCCCGTCGGCTCTGCTGTGGAGGCCCGTGTCCCGACGCTGCCGGAGCTGCTCCCAAGAGGATAGCATATCAGGACCGGCTGGATGAATAGACAAACTGAAGAGAGCGCCCCGGCGCAGCCGCCCCGGCACGTGTTTCGCGCCCTGCACCACCGGAATTACAGACTCTTCTTCTTCGGGCAAGGCGTTTCCGTCATCGGCACCTGGATGCAGCGGGTGGCCCTGAGTTGGCTGGTGTATGTGCTGACCGGGGACCCGTTTCTCCTTGGCGTGGTGAATTTCTCCAACCAGATCCCCGCCGCCCTCATCGCCCCGTTTGCGGGCGTCCTGGCCGACCGGATGGACCGCCGTCGTCTCCTCATCGCCACGCAGAGCCTGGCCATGGTGCAGGCCTTCGTCCTGGCGGCGTTGACCCTCCTGGGGCAGGTCGCCATCTGGCACATCATCCTCCTCGGCGTCCTGCTCGGCCTGGTGAACGGCCTTGACATGCCCATCCGTCAATCCTTCGTGGTGAACATGGTCGGCCGGCGGGAGGACCTGCCCAACGCCATCGCCCTCAACTCCTTCATCTTCAATGCCGCCATGTTGCTGGGGCCCTCCCTGGGGGGACTCGTCCTGCACTACCTCAACGCGGGCATATGCTTCCTCATCAACGGCATCAGTTTCGCTGCGGTGCTCGCCGCTCTCGTGGCCATGCGTGTCGAACCGACCGCCCGGCCGCCGACCGACAAACACGTCCTCATCCACCTGAAGGAAGGGCTCACCTACGCGCTAGGGTCCCCGCCCATACGAGCCGTCCTGACGCTCCTCATCATGATAAGCCTGCTGGGCCGGCCCTACGGGGTGCTGCTGCCTATCTTTGCCAAGGACATCCTCGCGGGCGACGCGCGGACCTACGGCTTCCTGTTGGCGGCCACCGGGGTAGGGGCCATCGGCGGCGCCATTCTCCTTGCCTCGCGGCAAAGCGTCCGTGGCCTGGAACTCTTGAACCCCCTGGCCACCACCCTCTTCGGCCTGAGCCTGGTCGCCTTCGCCTTCTCCCGCAACCTCGCGCTTTCGCTGGGTGTCCTGCTGGTAGGTGGTTTCGGGCAGATGGTCCAGACGGCCTCCAGCAAC
>Ga0315282_10008088_pt1 | contig 17082 bp, 11 predicted proteins | sample YL17G07_20_MG_FD_203693 | JGI IMG/M metagenome (GOLD analysis project Ga0315282, IMG submission 203693) | Sediment microbial communities from Yellowstone Lake, YNP, Wyoming, USA - YL17G07_20 | ecosystem: Environmental > Aquatic > Freshwater > Lake > Sediment | place: USA: Wyoming | collected...
CCAGGTCAATGCCGCGCTCGAAACGGTAGCTGGCGTCGGTGCCGTGGCCTTCCATCACTTTGAGGCGGTGCACGCTGCGGCGCGTGTTGGCGGGGTTGAAGTACGCGGCCTCCAGCAGGATGTCGGCGGTCTCGCCCGTCACCTCGGAACCCCTGCCGCCGATGATGCCCGCAATCGCGCGCGCTTCCCGGCCGTCGGCGATGACCAGCGTCTCGGGCGTCAGCGGCGGGAGTGCGTCGTACAACGGCGCGAACAGCTCGTCCTGCCGGGCGCGGCGCACCACGATCCTGCGGTCCTGGATCGTCTTCAGGTCGAAGGCGTGGAGCGGCTGGTTCATCTCGAAGCAGATGAAGTTGGTCGCGTCCACGATGTTGTTCCGCGGCTGCAGGCCCATCAGCATCAGCCGCTCCTGCAGCCACTGCGGCGACGGCGCCACCTTCACGCCGCGGATGATGCGCGCCGTGTACCGCGGACACAGCTCCGGCTCCTCGATCACGACCTGCGCGAGCGCCGCTGCCGGCTCGCCGCCTTCCTTGCCGGCCAGGTCGCACGGCGGGAGGGCCAGCTCAAGCTGCAGGATGGCCCCGCTCTCGCGGGCCAGTCCGACGATGCACTGGCCGTCGGGGCGGTTGGACAGCACGTCCAGCTCGATCACGGCCGCCTTGCCTTCCCCTTCGATGCCTTCGCACGCAAACCCGGCGAAGGTCAGCAGCGTGGCCAGCGTGTGCGCGGGATTGGCGCCCGGCGTGAGCTCCCAGCGGCGGCACGCCGTGCCCAGAGCGCTCTCGAACGCCTTGTCGTCAACGCGCAGGTAATCGCGCAGCCACAGCAGGGGGAGTCTCATGGCTATATCTGCCTCAGGAAGCGCAGGTCGTTCTCCAGGAAGCGCCGCATGTCGGTGATGCCGTGACGCCGCATCGCCATCCGTTCGATCCCAAAGCCGAACGCGAACCCGGACCACACCGCCGGGTCGTACGCCGTGTCGCCGCGCGTGCGGTTGACCGCCTCGAACACCGCCGGGTCAACCATTCCGCAGCCGCCCAGCTCCACCCAGCCCGACTGTTTGCACACCGCGCAGCCGCGGCCCATGCACGCCGGGCACGTGCAGTCCATCTCCGCGCTCGGCTCCGTGAACGGGAAGAAACTCGGCCGGAAGCGCAGCTTGGTGTCCTGCCCGAACAGCCCGCACGCGAAGAGCTTCAGCGTGCCCTTCAGGTCCGCCATCGAGACGTTCCGGTCTACGTACAGCCCCTCGATCTGGTGGAACGTGCTCGCGTGCGTGGCGTCAATCTTGTCGGGCCGGTACACGCGGCCGGGCGCGGCGACGCGCAGCGGCGGCTTCCGGCTCTCCATCATCCGCACCTGCACCGTGGAGGTCTGGCTGCGCAGCAGCGCGTCGCGGTTGCCGCTCAGGAAAAACGTGTCGAAGGCATCGCGGGACGGATGGTCGGCGGGAATGTTCAGGTCGTCGAAATTGTGCCGCGCGTCCTCGACGTCCGGTCCCTCGACCATTTCGAAGCCCAGCGCGCGCAGGATGTCCATCAGGCTGTCCACCGTGCGCGTCAGCGGATGGCGCTTACCAATGCCGTGCCGGACTTCCGGCGGCAGCGGCTCGGTGATATCGCCGACCGGGCCGGTCCGGACCTGGGCCTTGCCCGCGCGCGCTTGAGCGTTCGCGAACGCGCCCTCCAGTTCGCCCTTGATCTGATTGGCGCGCTTGCCGGCCTGCGGCCTGATCTCGGCCGGCGCTTTGCCCAACTGGCCCAGCAGGTCCTTCAGGCGGCCCTTGGTGCCGAGATACTTGATGCGCGCGGCTTCCAGCGCCTTCGCGTCGGCGGCGGCTGCAAACGCCGCCAGCGCTTCGGTGCGCAGTTGTTCGAGGTCGTCCAGCAGTGACATGTCCGTTGTCCGTTGTCCGTTGTCAGTTGTCCGTTGTCAGTTGTCCGTTGTCAGTTGTCCGTCGTCACTCAGCCTTGGCCAAGGACCAATGACAACTGACCAATGACAACTGACCAGCGACAACTACGCCAACTTCGCCTTCGCCTGCTCCACCAGCGTCTTGAACGCGGCGGCGTCGCGGACAGCCAGGTCGGCCAGCACCTTGCGGTTCAGCAGCACGCCGGCCTTCTTCAGGCCCGCCATAAAGCGCGAGTAGTTCAGGCCGTTCTGCGCGGCGGCGGCGCTGATGCGCGTGATCCAGAGCGAGCGCAGCGTGCGCTTTTTGGCGCGGCGGTCGCGAGTCGCGAAGACTTCCGCGCGTTCGACGGTCTCGACCGCCGTCCGGAACATCTTGCGCCGGCCCATGACAAAGCCGCGGGCGCGCTTGAAAATCTTGCGGGTGTATTTCTTGCGTGCAACGTTGGTCTTCGTGCGCATCTTCTCCTCCTTCGTCCATGAATGCGCGGCCTCGTTCGTCGCGCCGCAGTCCCGAGGACTGCGTTACGGGGCCGCCGGGAGTGCGCGTCCCGGCTAAGCCGCCACGTGGCGCAAACTGGAAAGTCTGCGCTTCTCAAGCTGGAAAGCTTGCCCTACAACAGATCAGCGGATGCCCAGCAACCGGCCGATGCGCTTGGCTTCAGCGCCGGTCATGATGACGGAGCGCTTGCCGCGACGGCGGCGCGCGCCGCCTTTCCCGGTCATCAAGTGCCGGTGGAAAGCCTGCATCCGCTTGATCTTCCCTTTCTTCGTCAGCTTGACCCGTTTGGCCAGGCCTTTGTGGGTCTTCAGCTTCGGCATTCCCCACCACTCCTTACCGCTTTCCGCCAATAAAAAAAGAAGCGGCCTGGGCATCTGCCGATAGGCCGCACCGGACAAGGCGTGCTTATACCCAAGGCGGACGCGAATGCAAATCCAAGATTGCGGGCTTGCGCATTGCGTTTCCCGTTTTACCTTCTACGTCCGCAGTTCCATTCTCTCGCGTCGCGCTCACTGTTGCGGAGGAACATCATGCCTGCACTGCGCTTCCAGAAGATCCTCATCGCCGACGAGCGTTACGAATCGGCCGGCGTTTTCGATGTCAACAACGACGGCGTGTTGGATATCGTCAGCGGCGCCTACTGGTACCCTGGACCGAAATTCGACCGGAAATGCAAGATCGGGCCGGTGCGCGCGGAAGGCGAATACTACGACGACTTCTCCACCATCCCGTTGGACGTGAACGGCGACGGCTACATGGACTTCATCACCGGCGGCTGGTGGGGCAACACGATCCGCTGGCGCGAGAACCCCAAGGGCGATCCGGCCAAGCCGTGGGCGGAGCACGTCATCGCCGAATGCGGCAACGTCGAAACCACGCGCGCCTGGGACGTTGACGGCGACGGCGTGCTGGAGATTGTGCCGAACACGCCGCCGCAGCCGCAGAAAGTCTACAAGCTGATCCGCGACGCCAGCGGCAAGGGCACGGGCAAGTTCAGCACGCACGTCATCTACGACAAGCCGTCCGGCCACGGCCTCGGCTGCGGCGACATCGCGGGCCATGGCCGCATGGACATCGTCCTCGCCAAAGGCTGGCTCGAAGCCCCGCCGAACCCCCTTGGCGGCGGCGCGTGGACCTTGCATGAGGAATTCGATCTCGGCTCGGCGAGCATTCCCATTCTCGTCGTGGACGTGAACGGCGACGGCCTCAACGACCTGATCGTCGGCCAGTCGCACGGCTACGGGTTGGACTGGTGGGAGCAGAAGCGCGAGAACGGCAAGCGCACGTGGATCAAGCACGCCATTGATCCGTTCAACAGCCAGTACCACGACCTGTGGTGGGGCGACCTTGACGGCGACGGCAAGCCCGAACTGGTCACCGGCAAACGCTACCGCGCGCACTGCGGCCACGATCCCGGAGAATACGACCCGGTCGGCATCTACTACTTCAAGTGGACGGGCGAATCGTTCGTCAAGCAGGTGATTGACTACGGCCCGACGCGCGTGGGCAAAGGCGCGGGCATCCACTTCCAGGTCGTGGACATTGACGGCGACGGCCGCCTGGACATCGTCGCGCCGGGCAAAGACGGCCTGTACCTCTTCAGGAACCTCGGCTTCGCCGAGAACATGGGAGACTGAGCCGATTGTGGATTGGGGATTGAGGATTGCGGATTGACGCGGGCAGCCGGGAATGATAGCTGCCCGCGTTGCTAAGCGTGTATCAATGCGCCGCAGGTCACGACAGTTTCACAACAGCCACGCCGAAGATACCGAGCTCGATTTCCGCGCCGGTCTTCTTGCCCGTGATCAGTTCGCGTTTGCCGGCGGGGACGGCCACGGTCTGCGGCTTCTCCGTGTGGTTGATGAGGAAGAGCAGCCGTTTGCCTTCGCCTTCGCGCACTGAGGCTTCCACGCCGGACGGCAGAGTAAGCGGAGCAATGGCGGCGCTCTTGAGCATGTCCGCAATCAGCGCGTCGTAGAACGCGTCTTCCTTGATGACGGTGCCGACGTAGTAGCCGGCGCCTTTGCCGAAACCGTTGCGTGTCGCGGCGGCGAAGTCTTTCATGTGCCAATCTTCGTAGCTGGCGAGGACTGTGGCGGCCTTGGGCTTGATCCAATCGGTGTAGTGCACGGCGGTGAACCGCCCCTCAAATCCCTGACTGCAAACAACGGTGTAACTGTCTTCCTTGGCTATGGATTCGTATTCTTCGATGGCGATGCCGAGCGATTCCGAGAGCAGGCCCGGCAGCGTGCGTTCGATGCACAGGTTGGTTTCGTCCTTCACGCCCGAACGGCAATCCGTCAGCAGCACACCGCCGGCTTGCACGAAGGCGTTGAGCTGCCGCGCCAGCGCATCGGGCAGGATGAACAAATCGGGCGCCACGACGACGCGGTAAGTGCTGAGGTCCTCACCCGGCTTGACCATGTCCACGTTCACGCCGGCGCGGAAGAACGCGTTGTAGTAGCGCCGCAGCGCGTCGTGATAGTTGTTCTCGTTGAACCCAGGCTGGAAGCGCAGCGCCCAGATGCTTTCATAGTCGTAGATGAACGCGACGTCGGCCTTGACCGTCGTGCCGGCGAGTTCCTTTTCGAGCTTGTGCGCCTCGGCGGCGTATTGCGCGGCTTCCTTGTAGCGGCGCAGCGGCCTGCCGTCGTGGCCAAGCAACCCGTGCCAGTATTGTTCGCGGCCCGCCGTGCAGGTGCGCCAGCGGAACCAGATGTTGGCGTCGGAACCGTGCGCCATCTGCTGGTAGGCGATCTTGCGGATTTCGCCCGGCCGCGGATTGCGTCCGAACGCGCCCCAGCCGCCGGGGCCGGCGGTCTCTTCCATGATCCAGAAATTCTGGCGCTTGAGGCCGCGCATCACGTCGGCCGCGGCTGAAGCGTCGTACGGAATGTCCGGCTTGCCCCAGACGGGGTAGTTGTCCCAGGCGACGAAATCCAGGTCCGCGGCGAGGTCGTAGTAGTTCAAATCGCTGAAGAGGCCCATGAAGTTGTGCGTGACGAAGTGGTGCGGGCAGTGCGCGCGGATGATGCGCACCTGTTCGCGCTGGAAGCGCACGTTCAGCCACGAGAAGAAGCGCTGCCAGTCGAGGAGCAGGCTGGGGTTCTGGCCGCCGGTGTCGTTGCCGGCCTGGATTTCGCCCCACGTGCCGTAGCGGTGCCCCCAGAAATGCGTGCCCCAGGCGCGGTTGAGCTTGTCGAGCGTCTTGTACTTGGCACGCAGCCAATCCTGGAACTCGGCGCGGCAGGTGTCGCAGAAACACTGCGGGCCGCCGAATTCGTTGTCCGTCTGCCAGCCGACGACGTTGGGCGTGCCGCTGAAGTGCACGGCCATCTCGCGCGTGATGCGTTCGGACAGCAGCCGGTACGCGCCGGACGTGAAGCAGTTGTTCTTGCGCACGCCCCACGTGATGCGCGTGCCGTCCTTCTGCATGGCCAGCGTTTCCGGATACTTGCGCGCGACCCACGCGGGCATAACGGCCGTGGGTGTGCCGAGGATCGCCGAGACGCCGTGCTTGCGCAGGACCGCGAGCGCGTCGTCGAGCCACGCGAAATCGAAGCGGTCTTCCTCGGGTTCCATGAAGACCCATGCGAATTCCGCCATGCGTACGATGTTGAAGTGCGCCTGCTGCATCCAGCGCGCGTACGTCGCCCACTTCGCTCGCGGCCAGTGTTCCGGATAGAAATCAGCGCCGATGTACATGCGCAGGCTCCTTCGTACCGCCGGCGTCCCGCCGGCATCCGTTCGTGCGCAGGCATCCTGCCTGCAAGGCGTATGAACAATACACGGATGCTAGGAGCGCGGTGGGGGAAAGCAAGTCAACGGCGCCGCCGCAGCTTGTTGAACGGTGTCGCGAGCTACAGATCCGCGACGACGAATTCCTTCGCGTCGTAGGTCGCGCCGACCGAGATGGCTGTCAGCGAATCCACCGTCGCGCGGCCCGGCGCGTGGGTGTGGCCGAAGACGTGGTACTTCACGCGTAGGTCGGCCAGCAGCACGTCGCCCAATCGCCGCGAGCCCTGGAACGCGTTCGAGAAGCTCGAGTCGTCGTCGTGTGCTTTCGCCGGCAGCAATTCCTGAAAGGCAAGCATGTGGGTCACGGCGAGCACGCGCGTGACGGACGCCGGGAGACTGGCCAGCGCGCCGGTGAGCGTGCCGATCTCCCAGGCGGAGAACGTCGCGTCGTCCACGGGTAGGTGAACGAAGACGCCGTCGTTGCGCGCAATGCGCCCGCGAAACATCTTGCGCCGGTAGCTGGTCGTGCGGTCCTCCCGGATCGCCGGGTCGCGGAACGAGTAGTCGTACCAGCCCATCGCGCCGATGACCGCGCACTCGCCCGCGACGAACGGCCCCAGTTCCAGGCGTTTGAACCCGGCGGCCTCTACGTCGCACGTGTAGCGACCTTTGATGTACTCAAGCGATTCGCCCTCCGGCACCCACAGATCGTGATTCCCTGGCACGATGAACTTCGGGCAAGGCAGCGCCGCGAAGAGCGCCAGCGTTTCGGGAAGGTACTTCTTGCCCAAGCCGACTGTGTCGCCCGCGATGATGAACACGCCGGGCTGGGCAGCCATTATCCCGCCAACCCACGCCCGCAGGCCGGCGCGGTCCTCGGGGCTGAGCAGGTCGTAGTGCAAATCGGCGGTGACGACGGCGCGCACAGGAATTCCGCCTTCCTCCTTGGGAGACGCATGGTACGTTACCGCATGCCTGCCACAACTGAAGGAGTCGCTCAATGCGCCCACAGACGTAAGAGGCGCGTGCCGCGCGCGACGTTCCGCCCCGGCCGCGGCGCCGCCTTCGCCTTGAAATCTGATGATGCCATCATCAGATTTCAAGGCATGATCGGCGTCGTGTTTCGCGGGACTACTCGTGCGGCTCCTTGCCGAACTTCTTGCGGTAGATGTCCAGGATGTTGACCTGCGCTTCCCAGCCGAAATGCTCCTTGGCCTTGTTGCACAGCAGCAGACTGGCGTAGGCGGGGAAGTTGTCGGGGAGTTGCGGGAAGTCAGGGCAGTGCTTCGCAACGCGTTCGCGGATGGGCGCGCTGCCGAAGCCTTCCCTGGCGGTGAAGTGGTAGGCTTCGCAGCCGGGGCGCGGGTTCTCGACGGCCAGCACGTACGCGCGCGCGGCGTCAGAAACGTGCAGATACGCGGCGAGATCGTAAGGTTTGTCGGTGGAACGGCGGAGCCAGTGCCAGGCGTGTTCGTCGTGTTCGCCGCCCAAGTCCCAGTCCCAGACCGCCGGGAACCTGAAGATGGCCACGGAGAGCTTCTGGTGGCGCGCGACGAACTGCGCGTAGCCCTCGTTGGCCACTTTGCTCATCGCATACGCGTTCTGCGGCAGGAGCGGGTGCGTTTCGTCGAAGGGCAGCCGCACGGGCGGAATGGGCGGGTCGCCGAAACAGCCGTAGACCTGGTTCGTGCTGGTGTAGACCATGCGCTGCAGCTTTACATCGGCGGCGGTCTGCAGGGCGACGGAGCCGACCTGCGTGTTGCGCGCGTAGACTTCCTCCGGCGGCATCGAACTGCGCAGGCCGGGGATTTCGCCGAGGTGGCAGACGGCGTCCACCTGCTCGAACAACGGCTGCACGAATTCGCGGCGGCGCAGGTCCACGTAGCAGAACTTCCCGACGGGTTCCGGCGGCTGAATGCGGTCGAGGTTGAGCACGGTATGGCCGCGGGCTACGAGTTGCCTGACGACATGCCGTCCGATGCGTCCGCTGCCGCCTGTGACGGCGACGCGGAGCGGCTTGGCGGCCTTCTCTACGGCGGGAGCGGCGGGCGTTTCGGGCTGGGTCATCGTGAACGGTCCTTGGTGAGACGGAGAGCGCGGGGTGCAGCGTCCTGCGCGGCGGGGTTCTTCCTGAAACCGATTCGTCTCGGTCGCGGCGCAGGCGGCGTCATCAACTCACGGATGGCGTCGAAGACAACTCTGAACTGCGCGTCGTACTTCCGCTCCAAGGCGTCCAGTTTGCGTGCCAAGTCTGCGTGCGTGTTGAGGAGACGGCGGAGTTTTACGAAAGCGCGCATGATCGCAACGTTCACCAGTATCGCGCGCGGGCTGTTGAGAATGCCCGAGAGCATGGCGACGCCCTGCTCAGTGAAGGCGTAGGGAAGGGTGCGGCGACCACCCCACACTCTCGCAACCCCTTGTGCCGACTTGTCATGCAAACTTGAGGTTCCAAATTGGAACCTCAAGTTTCGCGCGTCTTCGCGGGTAATCTGAAACATGAAGTCAGCGGGGAAACGATCCCGGTTCCGGCTGACAGCCTTATTGAGTATCTTCGTTGCGACGCCGTACAGCTCCGCCAGGTCGCTATCCAGCATGACCTTCTGGCCGCGCAGGAGGTAGATGCGCTTCTCGATTCGCTCCGGCGGGATGATCTCATATTTCGGTATCTTCGCAGGCGCGGCGTGCTTGCTCATGGCTGCTGGTCGCACTTGGGAGTTTCCGCCGGGGGCGCTTGGGGTCGCTGCGGCGCGTCCGGCGCGGGCGTCTGTGGCGCAGGCTGCGCGCAAGACTCGGTTGGTGGCGGTGGCGGCGGTGCTTGTTGCGCCTGTGGCGCGGCCGGCGCGGGTAGAGGCTGGCCGTCGGGGCCGGGCGCTGCGTCGCCTTCGCGCAGGCGTCCTTCGTGGCTCTGCTCAAACCTGTCGCTGATGGCGTCGGCGGCGGCGAGGATGGCGTCAATGCGGCTCGCGATCTCGCCCTCTTCGACGTCAATCTCGCCGATGTCCTCCGGCTTGGCGAGGCCCTTGAAGTGCGGCCTGGGCGGCCGGCGCTTGCGCAGCCACGGCAGGTTCTGCCCTTCGGCCTGGGCCTGCGCGGCAAACAGCGCGTCCTGTTCGGCCTTGGCTTTGATCGCGGCTTCGGCGGCGGCTTCGGCGGCGGCGGCTTCCTGGCGCCGCTGCGCCTCGACCTCGGCGTCGGTCTGCGTCTTGACGTCGAAGTGCCCGAACTCCTGCTGCTGGATCAGGCGCACGGCGCGGCGCCGGACCAGTTCCAGCAGCGCCACGAAGGTGGCGGCGACATCGGCGCGGCTGGACGGGTCGGTGACAAGGTCGAGGAAGCGGGCGAAGGGGCGCGCTCTGAGAACGGTTTCGATGCGCGCGACCTTCTGTTCGATCGTCTCGCTGTCGCGCACGATGCTGCGCGGCGACTGCGCCAGGATGGACTTGAGGACGCGTTCGTACGCGGCGTAGAGCGCGTAGAGGTCCACGTCAACGAGCGCGTCGCGGGCCTTGGCGCGCGCAATCTCGGCGCTGTCTTCGTCCGGGCTTTCGGGGATGTCGTCGAAAAAGCCGCGCGGCCGGCACTGCTGCCAGGCATCCTGCAGACCTTCGATGGCGCGGGCCTGGTCTTTGATGCGCCGGTATTCGAGGAGCTGCCGGACCAGTTCGCTGCGCGGGTCCTCGATGATCTCGTCGCCTTCGGCGGGCTGTTCCTGAACGGGAAGCAGCTCGCGGCTCTTGATCTCCATCAAAGTCGCGGCCATGACGAGGAATTCGCCGGCAAGCTGCAGGTCCCACTGCTCGGCCTGGTCGAGAAACCTCAGGTATTGCTCAAGAATGCGGGCGATGGGGATATCGGTGATCTCGACCTCGTTCTCCTTGATGAGGTACAGGAGGAGATCGAGCGGGCCCTGGAAGCTGTCCAGGCGCGCGGAGAAATCCAAACGGCCCGCGACGGCGGTGCGGGCGGGCGGCGGCGTGCTGCTGGAGTCGGGCGTCACTGTCTCTGACATAGCCGGCAGGATACGGAAAAGTCCGAAATCCGAAACTCGAAATCCGAGACTCGAAGCTCGAAATCCGAAACTCGAAATTCGAAGGAAGCCCCAAACAGAGAAAAAGAAACGGTTGGAGGGCGGCGGTATTCCCCGCCTTCCGCGGGCGAAAAGTGGTAAACTGGCGGGGTATGGATGAATCGGTTGCGTCTCCGCCTGCAGCCTGCGGCGGGACTACAAGACGCTGTGACGAGTGACAAGTCACGGGCGACAGGAGGCGGAGAGATGGCGGCGGGCGTATTGCGGGTGGCGTGGGCGGCGGTGGCGCTGTGTGTGTCGGCGGGCGCGGGCGATGTCTTCCAGTCGCTGCTGACGGAAGCCAACTGGGATTTCGAGAACACGCAGGAGTTTCCGAAGAACCCGAACCAGCGCGAGGGGACGCAGTTCGCGCAGTCGCACCAGGACGGCATGGCGCGCACGCTGCACATCACGCTGCCGCTGCATCCGCACGGCGGCTGGCCGACGGCGGAAACGAGCGACAAGAAGCGCTACTACCGCATTGCGTTCAAGAAGCCGCTGAGCGTGGGAACGATTATCGGCGGGGAAGGGGAGGTGAGCTACCTCAAACCCGACGCCGCCGCGCCGGGCAATGTGCAGGACGAAGCGCAATGGGCGCCCGTGCCGACGCCCGAGGGCCAGGCCGGCCTGCGCGTGGTTCCGTTTCCGCCGAACGTGACGACACAGGCGGTCAGGCTGACGGTGACCGCCGAGTTGCCGCCGGGCGGGAAATCGAAGACGAGCATCCCGGGGCTGCTGATCACGCAGGCGCGTTTGCATAACCTGACGCCCGAAGCGACCGCGTACGCGTCCAGCCAGCCCACGGGCGCGGCGAACGCAGTCGAGGCCGGGCGTGTGCAGAACCTGGTGACCGGCGGCACGTGGAACGCCGCGCCGCAGCAGGATGTGTCGCCGGAGCATCCGGAGTGGGTTGTGCTGAGCTGGCCGGAAGCGAAGACGTTTGCGGGCGTCGGCTTCTACAATGCGAACGCCAAGCGGCTGGAGATCGAGGCGTTGAAGGCCGACGAGACGGGCAATCCCGCGGCGGCGAGCGAAGGCGCGTGGACGCACGTGGGCGCGCTGACGTGGCCGATCTGGTGGCGGCCGGCGTACACGGATGCGTACGTGGCGTTCAAGGAAGCGGCGACGACGCGAGCGCTGCGTGTGCGCATTACTCAGGGCTTGAGCAACGAGAACAGCGACATCGCGTACTGGAACCAGGGGAAGAAGCGCACGGTGAGACTGGCGGGGGTGATGGCGTTCACGGCGCTGGGTGAGGCACCCGTGCCGCCGCGGCCGAAGGTAGTCAGCGAACCGCCGCCGCTGAAGGTCGCATACGCGATGCCCCACGACGGCCAGGTGACGCTGGCCATTGACGACGCGAAGGGCCGGCGCGTGCGCAATCTGATCGCGTGCGTCCAGCGTCAGGCCGGGCCGCAGACCGAAGCCTGGGACGGCCGCGACGACGGCGGCAAGCTGCTGCCGCCGGGCGAATACACGCTGAAGGCCATCACGCACAAGCCGCTGCACCTCACGTACGAGCTGACGGTCAACTGTTCGGGCAATCCGCCGTGGTGGAAGTCGGGAAGCTGGGGCGACCAGACGGGACCCGGAAGCTGGCTGGCGGATCATTGTCCGCCCAACGACGTGACAGCAATTGGCGACCGCGTGTTCATCGGCGCGGTGGTGGCGGAATCGGGGCACACGATCCTGGCGTGCGACCTGAACGGGACGAAGGTCTGGGGCACGAAGTGGCTGGAGACGGCCGGCGCGGGGTTCCTGACGAACGACGGCAAGAAGGTCTATTCGTGCGGCGAAGGCGGCTGGATCGGCGACCGGCTGATGATCCACGAGATTGACCCGCAGACGTTCAAGTGGCGGCGCGTGACCCAGCTCGATTTCGACACAGGCAACAGCCCCGGCAAAGGCGTGTCGGGGATCGCGGCGCGCGACGGGAAGCTGTACGTGGCGTTCAACGCGCCGCCGCTGCCGTGGATACGTTCAGGCGTGGCGACACAGAACATTGATGCGGGGAAGAGCAGCGCGTTCAAGATGCCGTTCGGCGGCGAGATCGCGGGGCTGCTGCGCACCAAAGGCGACGTGCCGCCGCACGGTTCGTGGGCGGCGGCGCAATCCGCAGACGCGGTGCAGCATCTGCGGCTGGCGTTCAAAGCGCCGCAGCCGGTGGGGGCGGTGATTGCGAACCAGCACGTGGAGATCAGCGCGCTGAAGGCGGATGCGGCGTACCCGGGGGATGCTGCAAAGGACGAGCAGTGGATCGCGTTCCAGCCCGCGACTGCCGGAGCGTTGCGCGTGATCGTTGCGCCGCCCGCCACGCAGACGCGGGCGCTGCGGTTTTCGTTCAAGAACGACAAGCCGGACGGCAAGCCGTGGGAGGCGCACCTGAACGGCGCGCTGGTGCTGTCGCGGCGGTTCGCGGATGTATCGGGCGGCGCAACGTTCACCGTTTCATGCGGCGAAGTGAGAGGCGACGGGAACTGGACTGGCATGAGCGCCAAGCCCATCACGCCGGACAACCCGGCGGTGCTGATCGCCGCGTGGACGGAAGCGCGGACGTTCAGGGGCCTCGGTTTCTGCAACGCCTTCGCGAAGAAGGTTGAGATCAGCGCGTACGCGGGCGCCGAGGGCGAGCCGGCGAAAGCTGCGGCGAGCGCGTGGACGAAGCTGGGCGAGATCGTGCCCGCCGTACGTTGGCGGCCCGCGTACAGCGACGATTACTTCGACGCGGGCAAGGATGTGACGGCGCGCGCGGTGCGGCTGCGCGTGCTCGAAGCGTGGACCGGCGAGAACGACGACATCCGCGCGATGACGGGCAACAAGCCGACGAAGGTGGGCTTGGGCGCACTGATCGTGCTGCAGCATGTGGGCGACGATCCGCCGAGCGCCGAAGTGTCGTCGCAGCGGATCAGCGTCGTCAACATCGCCGACGGAAAGTGGGAGCGGCACATTCCCGTGGCCGCGCCGAAGTTTCCGCATTTCGATCCGCAGGGAAATCTGGTGTTGGCGTCGGGGAAGCAGGTGGTGCGCGTGCCGCTGGATGGAGGGAAGCCCACGCCGTTGATAGCGGACGGACTCGACGATCAGCGCGGGATTGCATTCGATGCGGCGGGAAATCTGTATGTGGCTGACGGCGGGCCGGAGCAGGTCAAGGTTTTCGCGCCGGACGGGAAGCTGCTGAGGACGATAGCGACGCCCGGTGGCCGCGTCGCGGGCGCGTACGATCCGACGCGCATCGAGAACCCGCAGGGCATCGCGGTTGACCAGAAGAGGCAACTGTGGATCGCCGAAGCGGACCACCAGCCCAAGCGCACGTCGCTGTGGACGACGGAAGGGAAATATCTCAACGAGTTCATCGGGCCGGCGGCGTACGGCGGCGGCGGGTGCCTCGATCCCGAGGACAAGTCGCGCTTCTACTACGCGGGGATGGAGTTCGCGATTGACTGGGCCGCGGGCGCCTGGAAGATGAGGAATATCCTCTCCCGCGAACAGCCCGCGTTCTGCGGCGCGCACATGGACCACCCGGTTTATTTCAACGGCCTGCAGTACATGGTGAACGATCCCGCGTCCTACGGCTGGGGCTACAGCAACTGTCTGCTGGTGGGCATTTTCAAGAAGGATACGACTGTGCCGGCGGCGGCTGTCGGGAATGCGGACGTGTGGCAGCCGTTCAAGAGCGATCCCGCGCTGGCGAAACTGGTCGAAGGCAAGCCGCTGGCATCGTACAGCTTCGCGTGGAGCGACCAGAACGGCGACGGCGTTCCGCAGGCGGACGAGGTCACCATCGGCGAGCAGGGCGTGCGCTTGAACTGCACGTACTGGCCAAGTTTCGTCAGCCGGAAGCTGGAGGTGTGCCTGGGCAACCGCATCCTGAAGCCGACGGGGTTCACGCCGTGCGGCGCGCCGATCTACAAGCCGTTCGAGGCCAAGTCGCTCACGCTGCCAGCGGAGAATGTCTACGCGACGGCTATTGACGGCCAGGGCCGCGTGCTGGTGAACGGGCGGCCGGTCTGCGCGCTGAATGCGGAGGGCGGGGTGGAGTGGAGCTATCCGCAGCGTTGGGTCGGGGTGCACGATTCGCAGCAGGCATCCGCGCCGAAGCCGGGGCAGCTCATCGGTTCGTTGGGTTTCGCGGGGCAGGCGGAAGGCCTGAGCATCGGCGAAACGTTCATGCTCAGCGGCAACAAAGGCGAATGGTATCTCTTCACCGCCGACGGCCTGCTGGCGGCAAGCGTGTGGCACGATTACCGCGAGCCGGGCGTGGTGGGCTGGAACTTCCCCGAGGCCAAACGCGGCATGCCGCTGGATAACGTGACGCTGGGCGAGGAACACTTCCAGAGCGGCTTCGTGCGCACCAAGGACGGGAAATACTACGTCGTGGCGGGGCACAATCACAACAGCATCGTGGAACTGAGCGGCCTGGACACCATGGCGCGGCAGCAGCTCAAGCTGATGCTGGCGGCACAGGACCTCGCTGCGGCCGAGCAATGGTACGCGCGCCAGGCGGTCGTCCGGGCACAGAAGGAAGTGCCGCGGCACATCAGCGTCAAGGCGCCGCCCGCGCCCATCAAGCCTGACGGCAAGCTGGATGAATGGAAGGACGCCGCGTGGACGCCGATCGGCAGCCGCGGCGCGTTCGCCATCGCGTACGATGCAACCAACCTGTACGTCGCGTTCCAGGTATCGAGCGGCAACGCGCTGCGGAATGCGGGCGACGACCCCAACATGCTCTTCAAGACGGGCGATTCGGTGGACGTGCAGATCGGCGTTGACGCCAAGGCTCCCGCGGGGCGCACCGCGCCCGTGCCGGGCGACCAGCGCCTCCTGCTCGCCGTGTTCCAGGGCAAGCCCATCGGTGTGCTGTACAAGCACCGCGTGCCCGAGACGCCGCAGGCGGAGCGGACGGGCTTCGCGTCGCCGTGGCGCACGGAATACGTGGACAAGATCGTGCGGCTGGACTCAGGCGTCATCGGCACGCTGTCGTCGGCGAAGGGCTACGACGTGGAGGCGGTCGTGCCGCTGGAACTGCTGGGCCTGAAGCCCGAGAAGGGCGCGCGGTACCAGGCGGACTTCGGCATCCTGTCTGCTGACGCTGCCGGCGGCAGCACGCAGGTGCGAACCTACTGGGCCAACCAGGCGACGGGCGTGGTCAGCGACGTGCCCAGCGAGATCATGCTCGTGCCGGGACTGTGGGGCGAGATGAAGTTCGAGTAGAAGCTGGCCATCAGCTATTGGCTATCAGCTATTGGCGGTCGCGCGGCGAAGTTTTGCCAATAGCCAATAGCTGATAGCCAATAGCCTGGCCGGTATCAATCCATGTGCTTCATCATCTCCGTCGCGAACTCGCTGCATTTGACCAGCGTGGCGCCCTGCATTTGGCGCTCGAAATCGTAGGTGACGGTCTTCGCGCCGATGGCGCCGTCCATGCCCTTGAGGATGAGGTCCGCGGCCTCGTTCCAGCCGAGGTAGCGGAACAGCATCTCGCCGGAAAGGATCACCGAGCCGGGGTTGACCTTGTCCTGGTTGGCGTACTTGGGCGCGGTGCCGTGCGTCGCCTCGAAGATGGCGTGGCCGGTGTCGTAGTTAATGTTGCCGCCGGGCGCGATGCCGATGCCGCCGACCTGCGCGGCGAGCGCGTCGGAGAGGTAATCGCCGTTGAGGTTGAGCGTGGCGATGACGTCGAATTCCTTGGGGCGCGTGAGCACCTGCTGGAGAGTGATGTCCGCGATGGTATCGCGGATGATGAGCTTCACCTTCGGGCCCCGCCTCATGCCGGTCGGGCCGCCCACTTCCAACAGCACATTGAACACCTCATCGCGGATCTTCTGCTGGCGCTCCGCTGGCATGCGGTCAAAGCCAGGCTCGATCAGGCGCGCGTTGTCGTCAACGCTGAGTTTCATGTCTTTCTCCTGGTTGCCGATGATCCAGCTTTCCCGTTCGGTGATGGTCTCGTTGCAGAACTCGCGCGCCGCCAGGGCGTAGCCCCAGTCGCGGAAGGCGCCTTCCGTGAACTTCATGATGTTGCCCTTGTGGACGAGCGTCACGCTGCGGCGCTTCTGCCGGAGTGCGTAGCGGATGGCCGCGCGGACGAGGCGCTCGGTGCCTTCTTTCGAGACGGGCTTGATGCCGATGCCGCTGGTCGCCGGGAAGCGGATTTTCTTGACGCCCATCTCCTGTTGCAGGAAGGCGATGACCTTCTTTGCTTCGGGCGACTCTGCGGCCCATTCGACGCCCGCGTAGATGTCTTCCGTGTTCTCGCGGAAGATGACCATGTCCACATCCTCGGGGCGCTTGACCGGCGACGGCACGCCTTTGAAGTAGCGCACCGGCCGCAGGCAGACGTAAAGATCGAGAAGTTGCCGCAGCGCCACGTTGAGGCTGCGGATGCCGCCGCCGATCGGCGTGGTGAGCGGGCCTTTGATCCCGACGAGGTATTCCTGGAACGCCGCCACGGTTTCGTCCGGCAGCCAGTTGCCGGTCGTGTTGAAGGCTTTCTCGCCGGCAAGGACCTCGAACCAGAGAATGCGCTTCCGGCCGCCGTAGGCCTTCTGGAGCGCGGCGTCGAAGACGCGTTGTGCGGCGCGCCAGATGTCCGGGCCGGTGCCGTCGCCCTGGATGAAGGGGATCACGGGAGCGTCGGGGACTTGCAGCACGCCGTTCTTGAGCGCGATTTTCTCTCCGGCGGGCGGTTGGCAGTGCGTGTACGTGGCCATGAGGTCCTTTCGTCTGCGGGAACAGCCTCTCCAGCGTGCCAACGGGCAGACTGGAGATTGCGCCCTACAGATAGTTGCCGGGCAGTTGCGCGTCAAGCCCGGTGCCAGGAGATTGGCAGGGGTAAACTCCAGTGGCGGCTGAAGTCACTAAG
>Ga0315282_10008090_pt1 | contig 17080 bp, 8 predicted proteins | sample YL17G07_20_MG_FD_203693 | JGI IMG/M metagenome (GOLD analysis project Ga0315282, IMG submission 203693) | Sediment microbial communities from Yellowstone Lake, YNP, Wyoming, USA - YL17G07_20 | ecosystem: Environmental > Aquatic > Freshwater > Lake > Sediment | place: USA: Wyoming | collected...
GACCTGATCGGCGGTGGCGCTTGGAAGATAGTGTCCTTCGCTGTGAAGGTGACGAACGTCTATGTGACGGACATCGCCTTCGACCCGGCATCGGGCGTTATCAAGGGCAACAAGCCGATCAAGATAACGGCGACCTTCAAGAACAACGGAACATTGGACGCGGTCAATGACACGGTCCAGTTCTTCCACGACGCGACGGAGATTACTACGCCCGCTGTTGTGGTATCCGTTGTGAAGGGGGACACTGTTGAAGGCGTGGCGAACCTAACCTGGACCACGCCCGACGCGACAACGACCAAGGACTACACGATCATGGTCAAGGTCGATGGCAACAACATGACCAAGGTCCTGCATGTCCTGCCGACGGAGCACACGACCCTGAGCGTTGTTGATGTTGCCTTCACGCCCCAGACACTGGAGCAGAAGGCCGACGTCGACATGACCCAGGTCCTAACCATAACCGTGACAGTGAAGAACGCCGGTGACAAGGACGCGGTCAACGCGGTCGTGACCTTGAAGCTGGCAACCGTGACGTTGAACACCACCATGGTGAATGTTACAAAGAGCAGTGGAACAACAGCGGTTACCTTCAAGTACACGGTCAAGACCCCGAAGGACGTTACCAACCTCTCGTTCGAGGCTAGTGTCGCCCTCGGTGCCGATCAGCCCGCGTCGGTGGTCAAGAACATAACCGTGCCAGGCCACAAGTACAGGGCCATCTACGAGATATCTGACCTCTCGATCACCCCTGCATTAACGCAGGAGCGCGGTCTGGTGGCCAAGATATCGGTGTCGGTTAAGAACGTCGGTGACCTCCTTGGATCCTCGGTCGACATCAAGCTGAAGGCCGGTTCCCAGGACATCACGACCCTGACGGTGAAGAACATAGCCATCGCCGGGACCAACACCACCAGCTTCAACTGGAGCATACCCGCGACCTTCGCCCTTGGCGTTGTTAAGATCAACGCGACCCTTGACACGCTCGTCAAGAGCATGAACTACACCATAATCGAGTTCAAGAAGCCGACCCTGACGGTCGACTGTGTCAAGACCAAGGACGGCAAGAAGTGCGCTGGCTACTCCAGCTCTGCCGCTGACGGCAAGTACAAGACCCTGAAGGTGCAGGTCATAGTGACCAACACCGGAACTGCGGATGCCAAGAACGTGAACATAACCATCAAGGACAAGAACGGCAAGTACCTAGGCTCGATCATCGTGGCGACCATAGCCCCGAGCACGACCGGCACGACCTACACTGTAGAGTGTAAGATCAAGGCCGGAACGAGCACGACCGGAACCGCGACCGTGACCTATGATGGTATCCACGCCGACAAGGCCTACACGGCCAGCTCCCCGGCAACATCGACCCCAAGCATCAAGGTCGTCAAGACCCCAGGCTTCGAGGGCGTTGTGCTGGTCGCAGCTGTCCTAGTGGCAGTGGTCATCCTCAGCAGGCGCAAGAAGTAAGGGGAAACCCCCTGTTTTTTTCTTTTTTTATTTTTCTTTTTTTCTAAAATTTTAATTTCCACAATAGCTTGAGCTATGTTCACATCTTTTAGTATCACAGATCGCCCTGGCCGCTGACCACGCCAAGAGGGCCTCAGATCCCCAGAAGGAGCGTGTGGAAGAAGCTCAGTATGATCATCACACCGATGATGGCGACCATGCCCAGGTAGATGCCCGCGCTCCAGCGCCATACCTTGAGGCCGTCGAACTGGCCGAACGGTATCATGTTGAAGGCGGCCAGGAAGAAGTTCACGAAGACGACCAACCAGATGGCCGATATGAAGAACATCATCGGGAAGAAGATGAGGCCCATGACGATGTTCGTGATTGGCCCCGCCGCGCCGACCTTGCCCACGGTCTTGTCGTCCGCCCCGGCCCCGGAGAACACCACGGCCCCGGGGAGGGCCAGCAGGAAACCAATGGCGGCCGCCGTGATAAGGGCGAACACGATGCCCTGGGGGTTTATGACGAACTCCGCCGGCATGCCGTGCTTCTGGGCCATGAACTTGTGGGCCAGCTCGTGGGCCGTGAACGCGGTCGCCGTGGCGAAAAGCGATATCGGGAGGGCCGCGAGGAGGTTCGGCAGGAGGGGCTGCACCCCATAGATGACACCACCCACCTGCACCAGCGCGAAGGCCACCGTCAGCACGACGGTCGCCACGATGATCTCCAAGACCTCCTGGGCCGTGAACATGCCCACATCGCGGGCCTGTATCCTCCGGCGTTGTGTGACCGGCCGAATGGCCCGCCGGCGGACCATGACGGGCCTCCCGTAGGGGTCGTAGTAGACCTGGCCGTCGCGGTACTGGTCGTAGTACGGGTCCTTTATCGGCCTCGGGCCGTAGTTGGGCCCGTAGCCCGGTGGCGGGCCCTGGGAGGGGTCCCTGTGCCAGTAACCATCCCTGTCATAATATCCACCGGGTCCCATTTCCATCACCGGGCCATCGCGGAGCACGGACCGATCAAATACAGATATTGGAGGCGATCCACCAAGCTGATATGAAGGTACCTATCATGCTCCCGAGGTTCACCAATGCAGTAACTGCTAATACTTTAAAAACCTTGTTGCGCAGCATCTCTCTGACGGTCTCGTAGGTCCCGGAGAACAGCTCCATCAGGTCCTTGTTCGTGGGCTTCCGTATGTACAATTCGACGGCCCCGGCCACCCAGCCGGCGGCGGCGATGTGGGTCGCCGATGTCCACGGGGCCGCCAGGAAGGCCACCAACCACGAGACCGGGTGGCCCCAGGCTATGATGGCCCCGATGAGCGCGCATGTGCCGTGGATGAGTATCCACACTAGGAGAACAGCCCTTACCTGGTCCCAGCGGTTGTCCATGCCGAGGAAGATGAGCATGAAGACGAAGACCACGGGGATGCTGTAGCCCACCGCTTTCATACCGCCTACGCCCGCTCCAACGAACCCGAACAGCAGACCTAACAGCCCCGCGACTATGACCGCGACCCGGACGGCCACCACGGCCTTGTAGAGCGGATGCCACATGACGATGTAGCCCCAGTCGAGGCCCTCGAGGAAGCGCGGGAAGAGCATCTGCCCGAGGAATGTCCCGATGAGCAGGCCCATCATCATCCCTGTGATGGACATGGTCCAGCTGAAGCCGGGCTTCGGTATGGCCTCGAGCTCCTCGTAGCTCTTCAGCTTGCGCTTGCCGGCCCTGGCCTTCTCGATGTGCTTCTTGATGCCCTCGAGATGGCCCGCTCCGACAACGGCAAGGACCGTGCCCTTCCCTTTGTCCGAGGCCTCGAGGATCCTCTTCGAGATGTACTCGTCCCTTTCGTGGATGAGGACCTTGGCCACGGTGGGGGCGAATCCCTGGAGCTCCTTCATCATCATCGAGATGGCGTCCTCCTTCATGAGCTCGTCAATGTCCACCTCGAGCTCGTCGTCGTCGGGGGGGGCCACGAGCTTCATGATCTCCCAGAATATCTTGGCCCGCTCCCAGAACCTCATAAGGCGCCAGGCCCTCTGCAGCGTGATGGTTATGTCCCTGTCAACGAATGCGATGTCGGCCCCGTTCTCCTTGGCCGCCTCGGCGGCCACGAGCATCTCGGTGCCTGGCTCCACGCCGGTGGCCTCGCCCAGCTTGCGTTGCATGTTGCCGAGGAAGAGCTGGGCCATCAGGAAGTAGACGTTCCTCCCCTTGATGAGGTTGGATATCGGGAGGTTCTCCCATGCCTTGGCCTTGTCCTTGAGGACCTTGAAACGGTTCTTGTCGAGCTCTATGCCGACGATGGCCGGCTTGTACTTGCCGATGGCCTCCTTGACCTCGGCGACCGACTTCTCGGAGACGTGGGCCGTGCCGATCAGTATGATGTCGTCCCCGATCCTCGTCTCCATTGGCTCCCCACTTCCCTGACCACCATAAGCCATGTCCTATTTCAAGGCCTCGAAGAGCATGGCCTTGGCATTCTCCACGGCCTTGGCGCCGGCCTCGTTACCTTGGGTGCCCCCGGCCAGGGCCTCGACACGCAGCTGGCCCCCGGCCGAGGATGCGTGCCCGCCGGCGGAGCCCATGCCTTTGAAGGCAAGATGGAGGGCCTCGCCCAGGTGCAGCCTCTTGTCCTTGTTCCTGGCGCTCAGATGGACCGCGTTTTCGACGAGTGCCAGGGCCACGGCCGTCTGGACCCCTTCCTCCTGCATGAGCAGGTCCACGGCCACCGGTAGGGCGCTGCGGTCGGGAAGCTCGCCGAGGTACGCGATGGAGAGGTGCTTCCGGACCTCCCGGTCCCCCAGGGCCATGCCGAGGGCGTTCAGCGTTGTCCTAGGCATGGGCGGAAGCTCGAACATGTCGAGGAGCGGCTTGTAGACATAGGCCGACAGGTAGGCCGCGGCCATGAGGTCCGCCGTCGAGACGTTCGATGTGAAACCCGCGGTGTCCGTCTTCATGCCGTAGAACAGGGCCGTGGCCAGCTTGACGTCCATGGGGATCCCGAGATCGATTATGTGCGCGGTCATGAGGGAGCTCGTGGACCCGACGTTGCCGCGAATGTCATAGGCCTCGCCGGGCTTGACCGACATGTTCGTGCTGTGGTGGTCCACGACGATTGCCGGGACCGCGGTGGGCGGCAAGCTGTTGTTCTCGCCGGGGCGGGCCGAGTCCACGAGGGCCAACTTGCTGTGGGTCGCGATGGCCTCGAGTACCTCCTGGGCCGTGGAGAGGGCCTTGATCTTCAGGCCCAGCAGTTTCACAAGCTCCTTGCTCTGGGGCATGTTCATGACCCCGATGTAGTATATGACGGCCTTGACGTGGGCGTGCTCGCAGATGTGCTGCAGGGCCCAGGCCGAGGCCAGGGTGTCCGCGTCCGGGTTGTCGTGGCAGAAGATGGCCAGGCCCTTGGGCGCGGAGGACCTCACCGTTGCGAGGATCGCCTGCGACAGCCGGCGCACCTCGAGGTCCTCGACCTCTCTAAGCAGCGAGGAGGATTGGACCTCCGGGACCCCGAGGGCAATGTCGGCCCCGGCCTTCCTGAGGGCTTCGGCGCCCTCGTCGGACGAGACGGCCATGATTATGAGGTCCTTGCTGGACTCCCGCAACCTCCGGACCGCGGCCTCGCCGGTCGGCTGGTCGCCGCCGGCCACTATGGCGGCCTTGGTCCCGACAGGAATCGCGGCCCCGAGGTCCACGGCGCGCATGTCGGCGCAAAGGCATCTGAGCCCTTGGCCCTCGAGCCAGACCGCCCGTTCGGGGTCCAGCTCAACGATGGTGACCGTGGCACCACGGTCCTTCAGCATCCTGGCCAGGCGAAAGCCAATGGCCCCGCCGCCCATGATCGTGTACATCGGTATTCGTTCCCTGACGCCCTGCCTATACGGAAAGGACGGAGGGGAATTGCCCTGATGCCTTAAAAAGGGGCATGGGACAGATAATGTGCCCTGTACGATTTGAGTACAAATATTATATATTGGTAAAATATTCTCGATTGAACATCGTCATCGCGTTGCATGTCGGAACTTCTCTGCATCGTTCAACGCCGGTCTCGGGGGGATGGAATCTGGCGAAGAAAGCGGATTCAGCTGACAAGTCCTCGGATCTTGAAGAGTTCCAGAGGATGAAGGCTGAGATCGAGCAGATGATAGAGTCCGGCAAATTCGATTTTGAGAAGCTCAATTCTGAGAAGTACTATAGCGTCGTCAACAGCATGATGGAGTCGGGCGAGCTGGACCTCTCCCAGGTCCAGCTGGGAAGCTCTACCGGGACAAGCGGCGCCAAGGGTGGCGCAAGCAGTGCCGAGCTCGAGGCGATCAGGGCCCAGCTCAAGGCCAAGGAGGACGAACTGGCCACCCAGCAGACCGCCCTGGACGACCTTTTGACCGAGAACCAGAGGCTGTTGGAGGAGTCGGAGCGGCTCAAGGCCCAGGGAGGGGCCGCCACCGGAGGCGATGCGGCCGCCGTGGCTGGGATCAGGGCCGAGCTCGACGCCAAGGACAAGGAGCTCAAGGCCAAGGAGAGGGAGCTGAAGAAGCTCGAGGGCGAGCTGGCCCATATCAAGGAGCACGCTGCCGCGGGCGAGAGCGGCGCCCAGGACCTCAAGGAGACCCTGGCAGGCAGGGAGAAGGAGCTCGACACCCTCCGCGAGAAGCTGGCCGAGAAGGACGGGGAGCTCAAGGCCAAGATCACCGAGCTCGAGGCCGAGCGCGCTGGCATCGAGGAGATGAAGAAATCCGCCGAGGACGGCGTCAAGACCTCGTCGTCCCGCGAGGCCTCGCTGAAGAAGATGGAGGACGAGTACCGGCAGAAGAAGAAGGACCTCCTCATCGAGGCCAAGAAGAACGAGATGGAGGCCGGCAAGATCGTCGAGCGGGCCAAGAAGCTCAACGAGCTCAAGACCAAGCTGGACACGAAGGAGCAGGAGCTCGAGAAGCAGCGCGAGGAGATGGAATCGAAGGTCCGCGATGTCGAGGTCGAGCGCGATATGGTCGCCGAGGAGAAGGCCGACGTCGACAAGCACAAGGCCGACCTCGATGCCAGGACCACCGAGCTCGCGGAGCGTGAGAACAAGGTGGCGTCCCTGGAGGCCGAGGTGGAGGAGAAGGGGCAGCACCTCAAGGAGCAGGAGAAGGCCATCGCGGAGCTCCAGGGCTCAGTTAACGATCATCAGGCCGTGCTGGAGGCCAAGGAGAAGGACCTTTCATCCAAGGACGATAAGATCCGCAAGCTGGCCGAGGCCATCAAGAGCGAGCGGACGGCCGTCACCGAGCTGAAGACGGGCCTCGAGGCCAGGGAGAAGGAGATCGCGGAACAGCAGGCGGCCGTCGCCGAGAGGGAGACATCCCTCGCTGACATGGAGAAGACATTCAAGACCAAGGAGAAGGACATCGAGGAGCAGCGGGGCGCGCTTGACGAGTTGCAGAAGGGCCTGGACGAGCAGACCACCACCCTGACGAAGAAGGAAGAGGACCTCGCAGCCAAGGACAAGGTGCTCGACGACATGGAGAGCGAGATGCAGTCGAAGAAGGCCGAGGTCGACAAGGCCCACGCCGAGGTGGCCGATTTGAAGAAGGCCCTGGACGAGCAGAGCAACGAGATTGCCACCAAGCAGGAGAAGCTCGATTCCGCCGAGACCAGGATCAGGGAGAAGATCAAGCAGATCAAGGACAAGGAGAACGAGATCACCGCGAAGGAGAAGTCCTACGAGGAGAGCCTCACGGCCCTGGAGACCAAGACCGCGGAGCACAAGGCCGAGAGGGCCAGCATCGAGAAGCAGCGCAAGGACATCGAGGCCATGAGAAAGGACGTCGAGTCCCAGACCGCAGCCATGGTCGCCAAGGAGGAGGAGCTGACCACCCTCGAGGCCAAGGTCAAGGTCGAGGAGGACGAGCTCAAGGAGAAGGAGGCCGCCCTCAAGGAGCTCGAGAAGGGCCTCGACGAGCAGACCGCGACCCTGGGGACCCGGGAGGACGAACTGAACAAGAAGGAGACAGACCTCGACGGGAAGAAGGCCGAGCTCGATACCCGCATGAAGGAGACCGAGGAGGAGGCCAGGAAGAACACCGAGCGGGCCAAGAAGCTCGCCGAGTTCAAGGACGCCCTCGCGAGAAAGCAGACCGAGACGGACGGCAGGATCGCGGAGCTCGAGAAGGAGCGCACGAAGGTCGAGGAGGAGCGCGGCAGCCTGGCCGAGCTGCAGAAGGGCCTCGACGATCAGACCGCGGCCCTGGGGACCCGGGAGGACGAGCTGAACAAGCTCGAGGCCCAGATCAAGGCCAAGGGCGTGGAGTTGGAGGCCGAACGGCAGGCCCTGAAGGAGCTCCAGGCCGATGCGGAGAAGCAATTGGAGGCAGCCACGCAGAAGGAGGCCCAGGTCAAGGAGCTCGAGGTCCAGCTCGCCAGGGAGCGCAAGGAGCTGGACCGCGTGAAACTGGAGGCCAAGGCCAGCCACATCTCGACGAAGAAGGCGTTCATAGAATCACATCACCAGGACGTTACATCGGACCTGGCCAAGGCCCAGGCATCCTACGAGGCACTCAAGAAGAGGCAGGAGGAGCTCCAGTCCCAGCTGGAGTCCATCAAGGCGGAGGAGGCCCAGGTGTCCAAGGACATAGAGACACCTGCAGAGGAGCCCGCGCCGGAGGCGCCGGCCAAGCCCGAGGGGCAAGCACCGACGGCCACATCGGCCGGCCAGGACCGGAACCGCCGGTTCAGGAAGAGGTAGGGGCCGTCGCAGCGGGGCCCTGCTTATTGTCAGGATAACCGCATGAATCCAGAGGGTTGATGATGGTGGATGCAAGGAAGGCCCGGGCCGTGCTCGACGACGGGGATGGGGCCCGGAAGGTCGACAGGCACGGGATGCTCGACCTGATCGGGGCGCTCCCCGACGAGATGGCCGCGCTTCTGGCCGAGCCCGCACCCAGGGCCCTGGGGTTCAAGGGCATCACGAACATCGTCTTCTCCGGCATGGGCGGCTCGGGCATCGTCGGGGACATCATCCGAAGCTGGCTAGGGCCCAGGGTCCGCATACCTATCTCGGTGAACCGGGGCTACGACGTCCCGCCCTTCGCGGGGCCCGGGACCCTGTTCATGGCCGTGAGCTTCTCGGGGAACACCGCAGAGACCCTGAGCTCCTTCGAAAGGGCCATCGAGGAGGGCTGCACCGTGGTGGCCCTGTCCCATGGCGGGCAGCTCGAGGCAAAGGCATCGGAGGCCGGCGTCCCGTTCCTGAGGCTCAAGGCCCCCCAGGCGAAGGCGCCCAGGGCGGCCCTGGGCCACATGCTGGTCCCGGTGGCCCTCTTCCTCGAGGGGACCGGCCTCGTGCGTGCCAGGGACGAGCTGGGGGAGGCCATCGAGGCTCTGAGGGCCCTCAGGGACAGGATCGGCCCCGAGGTGCCGTTGAAGGACAACGAATCCAAGCGCGTCGCGGCCGCCGTTCACGGCCTCATTCCCGTGGTCCAGGGCTACGGCCTGCTCGAGGTCGCCGCCCGGCGCTGGAAGACCCAGTTCAACGAGAACGCCAAGGTCCTTGCCTGGGCCGACTACCTGCCCGAGATGAGCCATAACAGCCTCGTGGGCTGGAACGGCGACGAGGCCACAAAGGGCCACGCCTCGATAATCCTGAGGGACGCCAAGAGCGAGGAGGAGGACCCGAGGATGGCCGACAGGGTCGAGGCCATCAAGGACCTCGCATGGTCGAACTCGGCCCGGGTCGTGGAGGTCCTCACGGAGGGGGCCGGGCCAATCGCCAGGATCCTCTCGATAATCTACAAGGGGGACTACGCCAGCGTATATTTGGCCATCCTTAGGGGGGTGGACCCGCTGCCGGTCAAGGTTATAGATGTGCTGAAGGCCAGGCTGGGCAAGGGAGGGACCAGGAGGGGCCGGTCCCGTAAGAAATAACAAACATGGAAACGCTAATTTGTTCATACGGCACCGGAAGGGGGCCTCTTCTTAACAAACGGCCATCCGGACAATTTCAAATTTGCATCACATATTATAAATATATCCAATTATATAGAAAGTATGGACGCTGGCCGACCTTTGGCCGGCGGGCAATCAATAGGACCCGATAGAGGTGGCGAGGATGGATGCAAGGAAGATTACGGCCCTGATGGCCGTCCTCATGCTCTTGTCAACAGGAGGCCTCCTACTGGGCGTATCGGCCCAGGGGACGGAACACGCGCTCCCCAAGGGGCTCGTTGCGGCCAAGGCCCTGACGGTCATGAACGCCCCGTCCGGCCGGAGCTTCAACGATACCGAGTACATGGGCTATACGACGTCAGCCCCGACTATCGACGGGACCCTGAGCGCCAACGAGTGGGACGATGCGGCCAACTACAATATAGGGACCATGGGCCTGCCCGTCATCCTCTACATCATGTTCGACGATAACAAGATCTACATGGCCATTGACGCCCAAGCGGACAATACCCAGGACACAACGGACCCGCCGACCGGCTACGTGGACTCCTCGAGCACGGACTTCTTCACGGTCTCCTTCGACGGTGACAACGACCAGAAGATCACCTGGAAGGATCAATGGGACGCCGCCTGGAACCAGGAGGCCCCGGGGGAGTGCCCACCGGACCTGGTCAGCTGCTATCCCATGCTCACATACCAGGGCCTTGACCTGGACCGCGGTGCCTCGACATCGGGCGGCACCTTCCGCATAGCTGGCTGGTGGTGCGAGGCCTATGCGACCACTGGCAAATCGCTCTGGAACGTCCCGTCCACAATGGGCGGCGGCGCCAACCAGGGCAACCATGAGCCCTACGACTACATCAACCCCGGCTTCGCAGCCCACAGGACCTACGAGTACAGCATCCCGTACACCGGCGGCGGCAACGAGCTCAACCTCAACTTGCTCGACACCGTCGGCATCACCATGGTCGTCAATGACGCCAACGGGGGCTCGTCCAGGGTCATAGGCCGCATGCCTAGCGGCGCCGACGGCACCAGCGCGCCGCTGCAGAAGTTCATGCTCAACGGCAAGCCGAGGGCCAAGATCGCGCCCCTGGCGGACAGCATCTTCTTCACGGGCGACACCGTCCAGGTCTCGGGCACGGGGAGCACGGACCCGGAGAGCGAGGGCCTGACCTATGCCTGGGACTTCGAATATGACGGGCATACGTTCCACACGATGTCCTCCACGGGCTCCGCGAGCTATGTCTACAACACCGTCGGGGCCTACACGATAGCGCTCAAGGTGACGGACCCCCACGGGGCAGAGGACATTGCCGTGGACCACATCACCGTGGTCCAGCCCGAGTACCCGCCGACCTTCTCCAACCAGACGCCGGCGAGCGACCAGGTTGTCATGAACGAGGGCGAGACCAAGGACTTCTCGGCCAGCTACAACGATAAGAACCTTGGCATGATCGGCGAACACCTCTACGGCCAGTGGCTCGTGAAGGACCAGGTTGTCAAGACCTTTGACACGAACAAGGCCGGGATGAGTAGCTATAAATTCAAGTCCAACTTCACAGGCGACAATGCCGCGGGCAAGTACCTAATCCAGCTGAAGATCAACGACACCTACAACGCCGGGGGAAAGTACACCGGTGGCTCCATCACGAGCGTGCAGTCATGGAACCTCACAGTGGCGAACGTCAACAGGGCGCCGATCATAGCCACCCACCTCCCGGATACGGAGACCGTGACCACGGACGAGATAACGAAGGTCGTCTTCTCGATAACCAAGTCGGACCCGGACAGCGACCCCATGGTCGTGACTTGGTTCGTTGATAACAAGGCCCAGACCAGCCCCGGGGACACCTTCACGTACCTCAACCAGCCGGACTACACGGCCGCGGGCCAGCACGTCGTCAAGGTCAGCGTCAAGGACGCAGGCGACCCGCCCATCAACACGACATTCCAGTGGTCGGTCACCGTGAACAACGTCAACCGGCCCCCGAACATCAAGAGCATCTCGCCGACGTCGAAGAACGTAGCCATCGACGAGGGCAAGTCCATGGACTTCAAGGTGACGGCCGACGACCCGGACCTTGAGACCCTCGAATACCGCTGGTTCATGAACGGCGAGCCCATCGATGGCGCCGAGACCAGCAGCTACACATTCAAGACGGACTACACCTCGGCCCAGGGCGAGGACTACACGCTCAGGGCCCAGGTCACGGACCCGAACCAGGCCACGGTGTACAAGGAATGGATCATAACCGTCAAGGACATCGACCGGCCGCCGGTGGTCGTGGTGACCAAGCCGACCGAGGGCGACAGGTTCCCCCTGTCCGAGACCGTGAACTTCGACGCGTCCAGGACCTCGGACCCGGACTTCGGGGACGCGTTGTCCTACAAGTGGGAATTCGGGGACAGCAGCAGCAAGACTGTGGCTTCGACCACGCACAAGTACCTGGCGCCGGGCCCCTACACCGTGCAGCTGGCCGTGACCTCGACACACAACAAGGTTGCCGTCGAGGTCGACATTACCATCAACATCACGATCGACGCCTCGGTGCTCGAGGTCAGCAGCGTGACCACCGACAAGGCCAAGCTGACCGAGGGCGAGAAGCTCACCATCACAGTCGCCGCGGAGAACTCGGGCGCGCTCCCCGTCACAGGCATGACCGTGAAGCTCTTCATGGACGACACGGTCCTGATCGGCCAGAAGGACGGCGAGACCATGACGGCCGGCCAGAACTACACGACGGCATTCGTGTGGATCTCTGCCGGGCCTGGCGTCCATAAGTTCAAGGCCCAGCTCATTGGCGACAAGAACTCGGTGATCTCCGACAAGGTGGTCAAGTCCTTCGACGTGACCGTGGAGAAGAAGGCATCGCCGATCATCGGAGGAGGCGGGGGAGGTCTCCCATTGCTCCTCATCGCCCTGCTGCTCGTGGTCATCGTCGTGATCGTCATAATCGTCGCGGTCGTCTCTAGCCGCAAGAAGAAGCGCGTGGTCGAGGAGAGGGCCAGGGTCGAGGCCGAGAAGGCCAAGGCCGCGGAGGAGGAACGAAAGCAGGCCGAGGCCGCGGCGTACGCGGCTGCCATGCAGCGGCAACAGTACCAGCCGGCCTACCCGCCACCGCCCCCGGCCCACATGGTCGTGGCACCGCTACCCCCGCCACCACCTCCAGCACCGGCGGCATCACCTTTCGTGTCCCGGAGGGCCCGACGCATAGCGGCAGAGGAAGAGGAGGAGGAAGCGCCTCCCAAGCCGGCGCCCCCGAGGGTCGATATCACGCCCGAGATGGCCAAGGTGGCCGCCGATGCCGGGGTCTGCCCGGCCTGCGGAGAGGCCGTGGAGAAGACCTGGACCCGGTGCCAGAAGTGCGACCAGAGGCTCATAATCCCGGCCGCACCGACGGTCGCGGCCCCGAAGCCGGCGACCATGCCGGCCAAGCCCCCGCCGCCCCCACCCCCGCCGCCACCGCCCGCGGCAATGCCCAAGGCCCCGCCACCGAAGCCGGCGGCCATGCCAAAGGCCCCAGTACCTGCACCAGCGGCCGCAGGGCCCATGAACAAGTGCCCCAAGTGCGGCGACGACATCGAGCCGGACTGGATGAAATGCCCGTCCTGCGGCGCAGGGCTCAAGGGACCGGCTGCCGCCCCCAAGGCGGCGCCAAAGTGCCCGAAGTGCGGCGAGGAAGTGGAGCCCGAGTGGACCAAGTGCCCGTTCTGTTCGTCAATGCTGTAGAGCGGCGGGCACCATTTGTTTTTTCTTTTTCTCCATTCCTTTCGAGTTAAAGAGCTTGACAGAAATCCTTATTTGTAATCAGCCTAGTCGAGATACGGTGCCATCATGACGACATCCGGCCTTGACGATGCGTACAACACCCTGAACATGGGCCTCGAGAGCAGGACGAACTTCGACAGATACTTCGTGTTCACTGCCCAGAGCGCCGCCACGGACCTCGCACAGAGGATAGCCATCGACAAGGAGCCGTCCAAGTACCTCCTTACAGGCATCAAGGGCTGCGGCAAGACGACCGAGCTCCTGAGGCTCCTGCGGGACACGGACGACAGGTTCTTCGGGGTCTACATACCCATGCGGTCGGACGCCGAGGTCAGGAAGGTCACAGCCCCGGACATACTGTTGTCAGGGCTGCTGCACCTGTTCGTCGCTGCCTGCGAAAGGGGCGTCACCCTGAAGGAAACGACGGTGGCCGGCCTGGCCCACTGGCTCCATGAGACCCATCCCGAGGTCAAGGTTGACTTCGAGGGGCAGTCCCACGAGCAGAAGGGCCTGTGGGAGAGCGTCAAGCGGGCAATGGCCATCCTCAGGGCCCAGAGGATCAGGGACCTGGTCCAGGGCCACATCGAGGAGCGGAAGGGGGACCTGACGGAGCGTATCGACAAGCTCGTCGCCGAGGTCGAGGCGGCCACGGGCAAGAAGGTCCTGCTGGCCTTCGACGACCTGGACAAGCTCCCGATCGAGAGGGCCAAGGCCATCTTCGCCGAGAACGGCGAGACGCTCTCGACCCCGGCCTGCCGGATGGTCCTAACGGTACCGTACTCGCTCGTTCATACCCACGAGTTCCGGGAGGTCTCGAGGCTGTTCAAGAGGCACGTGGCCCAGGGGCCCGTGCTCGTCCACGGCAAGGAATCCAAGGACGGAATGGCCGAGATGAGGGACATCGTGGCGAAGCGCATGGCCCTGGACCTTTTTGAGGATGACGCGCTGGACGCGCTCATCGTGAGGACGGGCGGCGTCGTCGCCGACCTGCTCAGATGCGCATCGGAATCCTGCGTGAGGGCCAAGGCCGACGGGAAGGGCAAGATCGACAAGGATGTCGTGGACACGGTCCTTGATGACATGCGAAAGGACAGCAGCAGGACCCTGGGCGCGTCGGACTGCGCGCTTCTCGGCGCGGTCCTCAAGACCAAGGCCGCGGACTACAACGATGCGTTCCTGAGGCTTCTCGATGACGGGTACATACTCGAGTACACGGGCGAGGAGGGGAGCTACTATGTCCATCCCCTCGTGGTCCCGGTGCTCAAGGACCGCAAGGCCATCTGAGGCGGCGGGATAGTTTTATTCGGGCCTTCCCCAATCACCCCAGCATGCCCGAACAGCAGCGACGGGCCCCGAAGGACGGCCTCACGGAGCAGGAACGGGGCTACGTCCGGTCGAAGGACCCGAGCAGCGCCCTGCTAGCGGACCTCGAGAAGGCCATGGCGGAGATGCGCTACGACAAGGCCGCGGCCAAGGAACTGGTCGGGGAGCTCGTCAAGGAGCGGGCCTACTATGCCGTCACGCCCCCCGTTCATGACTACGAGCTGCCGACGGACCTCGAGGAGGTCATCACCCTCAGGTCGGCAAGGTTCGAGGTCCAGCTCATCTCGGGGCTCCAGGAGACCTCCGACGAGGGCTACATCTCGCTTGTCCTCCTGGCCGTCCCCCTCATGGGCTGGGAGGTCATGAGGCTGGACGAGGAGCTGTTGGGTTCCGGCGCGGGGCCCGATTGGGCCAAGGGCTGGACCGATGGCGACATCGAGAGCTTCCAGCTGGAGAACGACGACGCTTGGTCCGAGCAGAGGCCCCAGGCCAGGGAGCTCGTGCCCGTCATGGCCAAGGCGGTGGAGGACCCGTTCGAGGACGAGACCGGCTACGCCCGACGGCGCGAGGCCCTCATAGGGGCCATCCGCATCCTGTGCACAAGGTTCACTTTCAAGGTCCATTTCAGCGAGAGCGGCAACATACCGAAGGAGGTCCCCGACGAGTGGATCGGCCCCGACATCCTCGAGGACTACGCGCGGCGGAAGGCGCTAGTCGAGGATAAGTTGTCGAAGGCGCCCAACGACCCAGGCCTGCTCTACGAGAAGGCGAGCCTGCTCATGGGGAGGGACGAGCTAAAGGACGCCGAGGCGTTGCTGGACAGGGCCGTCAAGATCGAGCCTAACCTCCCTTTCGTGTGGTTCGCGCTGTCGGACCTCTACTCCAGGACCGGGCGCGAGGATGACGCCGACGGTGCCGAGGCCAGGGGCGCCGAGCTTGAGAAGGTCCTCGACGGGAAATGGCCATCGAGGCCCGATGTCTGGGACTTCACGCCCGCCCTGAGGCGGTTCGATGACGAGTCGGGCGACAGGGAGGCCGGCGGGGAAAGGTCGCAGTGCCCCTACTGCGGCGGGGACTTCCTGCTCGTGACCGACGGCTTCTGGTACCTTTGCAACAGGTGCAACAAGTCCGGGCCGCTGGAGGGAAGGGGCCTCGGGCTCAGCCTCACCGTCGAGAACGCCAGGCCCAAGGTCGGCGAGGCCATCCCGGTCAAGGTCACCCTCGAGAACCTTACGGACCTCGAGATGACCTACTCCACCGACGATCTCGAGTTCATCTCGACGACCCCGTCCGACGAGGTCACCGACGACGGCGAGGAGGATTCGAGCGGGGACCATGTATCGGACTGGATCGGGAAGCTGAGGGGCCCCTTCGCGAACGGCGTCATTGTTCCGCATGGCAAGGCAGAGGTCAGCGTCGACCTGCGGAAGCTGGAGACCCTTGAGCCCATCGGCGAGGGCGACGACGAGCAGGAGATCGAGGGCGTCTTCGACCGTCCGGGGGAGCACAGGGTCTCGGTCTACCTCAAAGTGACAGCCGGGCCCATCGAGGACGGCCGGGAACCGTGGGCCGAGACGGAGCCGGTCACGATAATCGTCAAGAGAACGTAGTGACTTCTTGACGGCCCTAGGAAAAACCGTTACAGATGAAGGGGGGGTCGTTATTTTCTATACATTATCCTATTAATTGTGAAAAGTTAAATAAATAGGACCCGATTACCGCATTGACCGGGCCGATGATGGGGGTTTGACCCGGTGGGAGCAGGACTGAAATGTTGATGGACCTAACGATGTTGGAGGGGTTTGCACTTCTTGCCGGTTTCATCGCACTGGCCATGGCCGGCGTGTACGCCTATCTGGTCATGAGCCTTAAGACCGGGACCAAGAAGATGCGCGAGATATCGAACGCGGTTCGTGAGGGCGCCATGGCCTACCTGAAGCGGCAGTACATGTGGGTCGCCATCATAGCCGTCATTATAGCGGTCATGATGACCTTCGCGCTGGCCAACTGGGACAACGGCACCCCTGACCTGAAGGGCGCCAAGATCGCATTCGCCTTCGCGGTCGGCGCTACGCTCTCGGCCCTGGCGGGCTTCATAGGCATGAGCATAAGCACAAGGGCCAACGTCCGGTGCGCCCACGCTGCCAAGAAGGGCCTGAACGCCGCATTGACGGTTGCGGTCCGGGGCGGCGCGGTCACTGGCCTGTGCGTCGTGGGCCTGGCCCTGATCGGCGTCACCTTCTTCTACGTGTTATACCACGACGTCAACCTCATCATAGGGTTCGCATTCGGCGCCTCGCTCATATCCCTGTTCGCGAGGCTCGGCGGCGGCATATACACCAAGGCCGCCGACGTGGGCGCGGACCTGGTGGGCAAGGTGGAGGTAGGGATCCCCGAGGACGACCCGAGGAATCCGGCGGTCATTGCCGACAACGTGGGCGACAACGTCGGTGACTGCGCCGGCATGGGCGCGGACCTCTTCGAGACCTATGTGGTCACGGCCATCGGCGCCATGCTCCTGGGCACATTCTTCTTCAAGGATGAAAAGTACATAGTCTTCCCCCTGGCCCTGGGTGCAATGGCGATATTCGGGTCCATCGTAGGCAC
>Ga0315282_10008091_pt1 | contig 17079 bp, 12 predicted proteins | sample YL17G07_20_MG_FD_203693 | JGI IMG/M metagenome (GOLD analysis project Ga0315282, IMG submission 203693) | Sediment microbial communities from Yellowstone Lake, YNP, Wyoming, USA - YL17G07_20 | ecosystem: Environmental > Aquatic > Freshwater > Lake > Sediment | place: USA: Wyoming | collected...
GAGATGGGCAGGCTTTAAAGTTCAAGCAATTTTGTATAGATGATGAATTCTATTATGGGGAAGCTGTCTTATGTTTTAAATCAAGCTCTGTTTCTGGTTCTGGTGGGAACAGCAGAGCTTGGAGCGGCTGGCGGAAACGATTATTTCAAGTCCGATGAATTCACAAAACCTCTGTTAAGCGTAGAGCTTCAATACTATCGAGTTCCCAAAGCCAACTGGGAGCTGATGCTCACGCGCATGGCCCAGTATCATGCGAACACCATCTCCAGCTATGTCTGCTGGTCGTGGCACGAGTATGAGGAAGGCAAGTTTGATTTTACCGGGTCGACCATTCCGGAGCGCGACCTTATAGGCTTCATCAAGCTGGTGGAGAAGCACAATATGAAACTTGTGCTCAAGCCCGGGCCTTTTATTGACGCGGAGCTTAACGCCGGAGGCGTTCCGGCCTGGATGTGGGAGCATTACCCGGAGACCATAACCAGGACCAGGGAGGGCAAGGTTTTTATGCACGGGGATTCCAGGATGCCCAGGCTCTCCTATCTGCATCCCAAATACCTGGAGCGTGTCGCTGTCTATTACCAGGCGTTCGCGGATGCTGTTGCCAGATACCAGTATCCGAACGGGCCGATTATCGCCATCCAGGTTGATAATGAAACTCCGGGAGACGGCATGCTTGAAAGCTCCTGGTATCTGAACTGGAACTTCAAGGCTGATTACAATCCTTATTACAAGCAAACCCTGTGGCCCGAATGGCTTGAAAAGAAATACGGCGGGATTGCCAAGCTGAACGAGGCTTATGGCACAAGTTACGGTTCATTTTCCGAAGTCGCCATGCCGGTCAAATGGACAGAGCCAAAGAACGGCAAGCAGTTCCAGGTCTATCTGGACCTGGACGAGTTCGGGGAATTCCAGGCGGTTGAGGGTTTGCGCCGCTTCACGGAGATGCTCCGCCAATCTGGAATCAAGGTGCCTTTTTACCAGGACCTGCTCTGTATGCCGTGGGACATGGCCGGTCTGCGCGCGGACCTCGGCGGCATGGCGGAGGCGGTCGGCGGATGGCTCGGCACCAACAATTACGCGGAGATTTACCGCATCGGCAGCCAGTTTGTGGGCAATCCCATCCAGGGGCTGAACTTTGACGAGTATGTGCACATGGGCGCCTGGCGGGTCAAACTGACCGGGTCGCTTAGCCGTCCCTATCCGGCATTCGTGCCCGAGATAACGGTCGCGGGCAGCCGCTTCTATTTCCAGAACCCGATTGCTTGGGGAGCGGATGCGGTCAATATTTACATCGGCTCGCAGATAAATCCGGACAATAAGCTGATATCGCCGAACAGGTCCTGGGGGATGGAAGCCTGCGTGACGCCTTCGGGAAAAGTGCGCGATTGTCTTTACAACGGCAAGGTGACCTATCTGTTCATGGAGCACGCCGGAGCCTTTATGCCGGACCGGGAGAGGCCGGAGATAGCCATCGGCTATTCACACCTCCCGGAGCATGCCTGGAACTGGGAGTATCACTGGAATTTTCAAAGGCCGGACAAAATCCCCAAGCTCAAAAATTTGCAAGACCTGGTCGCCGGAACCAACACAGGAGAGCGCACCCAGCTCATGGCCAGAGAGCTGATTCGGCGGAAGGTGGATTTCGATGTTATCCATCTCGACCACCTGAAGCCCGGCGAGCTGGAGCAATACAAAGCGGTGCTTATTCCTTCCACGCCTTTCGGCCCTGTGCCCCATGCCGGCGATTCGCTTGGCAGACAGGGCCGCACTTATATGCTTTATCTGTCCCCCGGGAATTCTGACTACCGGCTGGAATTTTTCGAGCGCCAGGGCGTGCGGCTTAGGCAGGCGTGGGCAGATGCTCCGGAAGTGGATGTGGTGCAGCGCTTTCGCGGCCCGGAAAATCCAACTGCGCTTTCCATCGTGAACCGCGGGGCAAACGAATTTAATGATGTTGTTTATTTCAATGCCGGCCGGTCGCGTCTGCGGGCAGTGGTGGGCGGGAAGAATATAGGTTTTGTGGCGGTCTGGAAAGAGGGACTGAAAGCCGCGGTCATTGCTCATCCTTTGGGCAAAGGCGAATACCGGCTGGGAGATGACTGGCTTAGCTTTACAGGCGCTTTCGGAGGGATTGCGATTGAGGACGGCTATGCGCTGTTCTGTGCTCCGGCAGCGGGGATGTTTTTCGTCAGGTCGAAAAATCTGGTCAAGCCCGAGCGGCTTATCCGCCTTGGCATCAGCGGCCGGACCGAAGAAGCGGTTTTCCAATGGAACCATGGCACTTTTAGCTTTGTCTATGACCCTGGGGAGGCGGGCGACCGCACGGATATGTATATCGCGCTGGGCAAGGGGATGAGCCTGGAACAGGCCATCGGGGAATATCTTGGTCGGACCGGGTCGGAGATGAACTGAATGGGGCTTTGTCTGGTCACCGGCGGGAGCGGTCTTCTGGGCAGGGCGCTTTCGGCAAGGCTTTTGGCCGAGGGTAAGGCTGTTCGGGTCTATGATATGAAGGGGCCTCCGGAGGAAATCCGGGGGAGGGTTGAATTTCAGCAGGGAGACATTCGGGACAAGGAAAAAGTTATGGCCGCGTGCCGGGATGCGGAGGTTGTTTTTCATCTGGCTGCGAACATGCCGCAGGCCAAACTGCCGGCTGAAGGTTTTTGGGAGATAAATGTGGGCGGCACGCTGAATGCGCTGGAAGGCGCGCTCAAGTTTGGTGCCCGGCGTCTGGTTTTTGCGTCCAGCATAGAGATTTACGGGGTGCACACCAAGTTTCCGGTTTTTGAGGATTCGGAGCGGTATTTCACCGGTCATTACAGCCGGAACAAGTGGGAAGGCGAGGAGCGGCTGCAAGAGGCCAAGGCCAGGCATGGCATTGAAGTCGCTTTTCTCCGTATGCCCATGATTTTCGGGCCTGGATTTTACCACGAGCAGAGCATGCTCATTATGTTCTGGCTTTTGCACAAGGGATGGCGTATCCCGGTGCCGGCTTTCACCGAGGCGCCCTGGGCTGCAGTCTCGTCGGAAGACGCAGCGCAGGCGTTCTTTTTGGCGAGTCAGGTGAGGGAGGCGAACGGGGAGGCGTTCAATGTCCAGGCCGAAGAGGCTCCTCCGTATCTTCAGGTTTTGAACGAGTTGCTCAAGGTAATCGGGTCCAAATCCAAGCCGCTGGTCATTCCCGGCCGGCTGGTGGAGTGGTTTGTCAGCCTGGTTGAAAAATACGATTTTCTGCCCACCCCGGGCGAGCTGGTCAGGTTCGCGCTGGTGGGAGGGGATTACAGCATCGCCAAAGCCAAGCGCATCCTCGGGTATAAGCCCAAACACACGGCTGCGCAGGCGATTGCAAGCGCGTATCGATTTCTTTATCCGGGCTGAAGGCGAGGGCAGGGGCAGTGGGGAAAAAGCTCAAGGGCTGGTGGCCGGTTTGGTGGATGATTGCGGTCTGGTTCGTGTCGTTCACTCCGCTTCTGTTCTTCCGACGATGGATTCACTGGGACCTGGTCCAATACACGCTTCCGCAATTGGTTTTTCAAAGCGATTTTTTCCGCGCCGGCCAAATGCCGCTCTGGGATCCTTTCCAGGAGTGCGGCCTGCCGGTTTTTTCCAACCCGGGCAGCCTGGGCTGGTTTAAAAATCAAAGAAAGAGCAGCCTCTGGATGACCGGAATAGCGCTCTTGCTCATGCTCTTCGGAGGAATGCCGGCATCCAACCTGATGGGTCTTTTGTTCTTCGCTATCTTCGTCATCCTGCGGCTCGGGGCCCTTGTTTGGAAAGGGAAGAAGAGACTGCGGCCGCAGCCGGGAACCTGAAAATGTCGAGCAGGGATTTCTTAAACAGGTCTTGGCCAAGAGCAGCGCTGCATCTTGCCCAGCTCGTCCTGCTATTCGTCATTCCTTCAATAGTTTATTATCCGGGCCTGCATGCTGATTTCCAATATGACGACATTGGCCTGGTGCGGGACAATGAATATATAAGGGTCAACGAACTTGCGCCCGGCCCTCTCTTGAAAGCGGCTTTTCAGGATTACAGGAACAGCCGGCCGCTGGCCAATTTGAGTTTTGGGCTGAACTATTACTTGGGCAAGCTCAATACCTTTGGTTATCACCTGACCAACCTGCTGGTGCTGATTTTCAGCTCCATAGGAGTCAATCTGCTTGTTCGGAAGCTGCTGCGCAGGCTCGGTTCCAGGCCGGAAAAAGCAGAACTGGCGGCATGGATGGTTGCCATAATCTGGGTTCTGCATCCGGTCAATACCCAGGCCATAACCTACATCATCCAGCGCTACACCTCTTTATCCGGGATGTTTTGCATCTGGAGTCTGCTGTTTTTTCATATTGGCGCGGAGCGGAAGAAGGGCGGAGCGTTTTATTTGGTCGCTGTTCTGTTTTGGCTGATGGGGCTTGCGAGCAAAGAGACCGCACTCGCTATGCCGATAATTATTTTTGCCTATAAGCTGTTTTTCTTTGACCAGTTCCAACCAGGATGGGTCAGGCGCAGCTGGAAATGGCTCGCCCTTCTTTTTGCCGGCTATGCTTGTCTCCTGGTTTTCTTTCTCCGGCCGGCAATGTTCCAAATGATATTCGACTTCAGCAGGCTCCCCTTTACCGCGTATGAGAGATTTCTGACCGAGCCTAAAGTGCTGCTCTGGTATCCCTTGATGGTCATTTTCCCGTTTCCGCAATTCCAGAGCGTGGTCCATGAGTTCGCAGTCTCAAATTCCATTTTTCATCCTGGCACAACGCTGATTTTCCTGCTGGCCTTCGCAGCCTTGATTCTCTTCAGCCTTTTGGTCAGCCCCAGCCGCAGAATTATTTTGTTCATGGTGATTTGGTTCTATGGCAGCCTGGCGGTTGAGGCGCTGCCCTTGGCCATAGACCTCGCCCACGAACACCGGCTTTATCTTGCGAGCTTGGGAATAATCTGCCCCCTTGTCGCCTGGCCCGTTTTGCGGATGGAAAAATACAGGCTCGCGCTCTTTTTGCTTTGCGTGATTGCCGCATTTCTGGGATGGTTCACCTGGCAAAGGAATGCGGTCTGGCGCACGGCCGAGAGCTTGTGGAGAGATGCCGCGGCCAAAGCCCCGCAATCAGCTCTTGCCTGGTACAACTACTGCTCAAGCCTGCCCCTGGATAGCAAGTGCCGTCAGGTTATCCCGGTCTGTTCAAGGGCTTTAAGTTTTTATCCCAACCGCGGCAGGGTTGAGAACAATATCGGTTATTGCTTTTTTCAGCTCGGCCAATTGGATAAAGCGGAGAAGCACCTGGTCGCCGCGGCTGTGTTGGCCGAAAACCGCGGCCTGGCCGGCCAGGGTCAAGACTCGCAGGAGGAAAGGCAAGACCGGAGCGCGGCTGATTTCAATCTCGGCGGTTTATATATGAAGCAAGGAAATTATGAGGCCGCAGCCGGGTTTTATCTCGCGGCACTGAAAATCTATCCCGCAGACCCCCAGGCGCATTACGGCCTGGCCCGGGCTTATCTTGCGCTGGGCAGGGAAGAAGAATATTTGGCCCAATTGCAGACCGCGCTGGAGGAAGCGCCCGGCTGGGATAAAGTTCGTATCGAGTTGGCCGAGGCGTTTGCCCAGAGGAATCGATGCAAAGAAGCTTTGGGCCTGCTCAAAGCAAGAGAGCCTAAAGGAGGGGATTGGAAGGAGATTGTTCTTAAATGCCAAGTCCCGGAACCGGAAACAAGGGAATAGATTCGGGGAGCCGGGCAAGGCCGGGATGGGAAGGGTGCAGACTTTTCTCAAACCCAAAGCCGGCGGCGCTGCTTTCGAGCACCGAGGGATTTCATCCAGGATGGATTGCTATCCTTGACGGCAAGCGCGTCCCAACCGTGAAAGTCAATTTCGTCTTCCGCGGAGTTTACGCGCTTACGCCCGGGAATCACCGCCTGGTCTGGGAGTTCCGGCCGAGGAGTCTTTTTCAGGGGCTTGCGGTGTCCAGCTCGGGCTTTTTGCTGCTTTTTGCCTGACTGGGTTTTTCGATTTTAAAAAAGAAGTGCTAAAGTCTTGATATGAGCAGGAGGTGGAAAAATAGCCGGACCCTGGCTGCGCTGGCGGTTGCCGCGCTCGCGTTTGGCGGCTGCGCCAGGAAAATCCCGAAGCAAGGGGCACAGGTGACTCACGAGCCGTCCACGGTCAAGTTCTGGGGATACAAGGTCACGGTTCTGGTTGCCGCCACGCCGGAAGAGCTGGAAGGCTACATCACGGATGCGGACAAGTTGAAGCAGGAAGTAGGCGGGATAAAAATCGAGCGCGTCTCGGGCGAGCGAATGACCAAGATAGGAGACAGCTCGAACTATGTGATCAAAGTGCCTGGTCTTCCGGTCCCGTATCGGTTGACCATGATTCATTACCAGCCGTTGCAGGAAATCTGGTATATGAGCGAGACTGCGAACGAATTCCTGGTTTCGGTTCTTCGCTACCAGATGAAGAAGGTGAAGGATGGCACGATTCTGACGGTTCGTTTCGAGTTGCAGGAGCCGCAGGGGCCGCTCCTGAAGCAAGTCTCGGAGCAGCTCAATCTTCAGGCGTTGATGGTGAAGGGCACCGAGCAGGGCACAGCCATGATTCAGGCCTATTTTGACAAATCGCTCACGCTGGATGGTTTGATGAAAAAGGGCCTGCGCGGAGAATACTATGTCTCATTTTTCAGCGCGGAGAAGGTGGGCGCTTTCATCAATGCTCCTCCCGAGAAAGTGCATAAATATCTCACCAGCCCGGAGACCTGGGGGAAATGGGAGGACAGCTATAAAGTTTACAACATGGGCCAATGTCTGACCTCGCTTGCGAGCGGAGCGTGCGAGGCGAAAATAAATATTATGGGCGCGGAATACAAGCTGGATTTCATGAGCGCGAACTACGAGCCGGGAAAATACACCTCGTGCTATTTCACCTCGCCGGTGGCCGGTGTGGGAAGGGTGCAGACTTTTCTCAAACCCAAAGCCGGCGGCACCGACTTGAGCATCGAATACATGGTGCAAATTTCCCAGACCGCGCCCGCGGCCACCGAGCTTCTGGTCAACCTCTCGCAATTGCCCAGGACCGTTGAGCAGATCATCCTGGACGCCAAAACCAGCGTGGAATCGCGAATCTGAAAAGCTTTGTGCAAAAGCCATAACGGATACCCTGGAAGCCAAGAGCTATTTTTTAGCGCCCGCAGGCTTGAGAAAAATATCTTTTTGCGCCTCATTGCAGGAGTCATCCGGGGACAGATTGCTTTCTGCCATCAGTCCCCAGATTGACTTTTGGCGCCAATTCAATTAACTTTAAAAAATCCACGCGCCTAGCCAATGCCGGAGTGGTGGAACGGGGAGACGCGCGGGACTCAAAATCCCGTCCTGCCTGGCAGGGTGAGGGTTCGATTCCCTCCTCCGGCATCCTGCTTCGTCCCGCAAGAGGCGGGACTATGCAGGATTTTGATGAGCTGAAATTGAGCTTGCTGTCCAGGTCTTGGATGAGTGCTCTCCGCAAATCCGGCGCATCCATCCGCTGACTCTCGCAACTGGCTTTCGGCCAGAGGATTGGGTAAAATTCCCCGGATGGCAGGGGAAAAAACCAGGGCAAAGATTTTGATTTTTCTGGCTCAAGCCATTGCGCTGATCGGGCTGCCGCTTTTGAGCTATCTTCCGAGCTTCCATTCCCAGTTCCACCTCGATGACTGGACGATTGTCAGGAACAGCCGTTATCTCAACATCAAGGACTTGAAGCCGGACACTCTTTATCGCGCTGCTTTCCAGGATTTCAAAAACAACCGGCCGCTCGTGAATCTGACCCTGGCTTTGAATTATTTCATCGCTGCGGCCGGGCCAGGCCAAAATGCGCGTATAGAGCCTCTTGGCTATCATATTGTTAACTTTCTGGTCTTGCTTATCACCGCGTTCGGCATCTGGCTTTGGCTCCGGAAATTGCTGGGCCGGCTGGAATTTGATAATAAGACCGGGTCATGGGCGAGCTTTGCCGCGGCCCTGGTCTGGGCCTGTCATCCGGTGAATGTCCAGGCTATAACCTATGTGGTGCAGAGATACGCGTCCCTGGCCGGGATGTTCTCAATCTGGAGCATTTGTTTTTTCCACCTGGGCGAGGACCGGGACAAGCGCAGAGCTATTTTTCTGGTTTGGTCCGTCTTATTTTGCCTCCTGGCGCTCTTGAGCAAGGAGAGCGCAGCCACCTTGCCGGCCTTGCTTTTTCTTTACAAGCTCTTCTTTTTTGACCGGCTCGCGCCCGGCTGGCTCAAAAAGAATTGGGCCTGGATTCTGGGCCTGGTCATTTTTTACGGATTGGCTGCGGCATTTATTCTCCGGCCTTCCATGTCCAAAGTCGCGCTGGACTTCAGCCGCCAGCCGTTCCAAGCACGCGAAAGAATTTTCAGCGAGCCTCTCGCGCTCTTCTGGTATCCGCTCATCATCATTTTCCCTTTCCCGCAATTCCTCTCCCTCCTCCACCAGTTCCCCATCAGCCATTCCTTTTTCCAGCCGGAAACTATTTTTTCCTTCCTGGCTGTTTGCGCCGCAATTTTTCTGGCAATTGCCCAGGCGCGCAGACATCGGCTTTTGTCTTTTGCCATAATCTGGTATTTGGGCCAGCTTTTGGTTGAGGCCATGCCCCTGCCCATTGAGATTGCGCACGAGCACAGGCTTTATCTCGCGCAGTTGAGCATAATCGTTCCGGCAATTGCCTGTCCCCTGCTCAAGCTCAACAGGTTCAAACCGGCGCTGTCCTGGGCCGTGCTGGTCGCGCTCTTTTTCGGGTTTTTCACCTGGCAAAGGAACAAGTTGTTCATCTCCGAGCAGTCGCTCTGGAGAGACACTTTGCGCAAGGCCCCGGAGTTCTCATCGCTTCCCTGGAGGATGTACTGCCTGGCGCGGGTGAACCGCTCCGAATGCCTCCAGGCCATCCCCATTTGCCGCAAGGCCGAGATGGAATCTCCCGAAGATTTGACCACCATCAACAACCTCGGGGCCTGCTACCTTAAAACCGGCGAGACCGCCAAAGCCCAGGTGGAATTTTTGCTCGCGGACTCGCTCGACCCGGGCAATGCCGCCATCGCCTTCAATCTCGGCCTCACTGGGAGCCTGCGCAAGGATTATGCCAATGCCGCGGAATGGTATCTGAAGTCAATTGCCAGGAATCCCCGGAACCCCGTGGCTCATTACAACCTGGCCTTGAGCTACAGCGCTTTGGGCAAGGAGCAGGATTACCTGGCCGAGCTGGAACAGGCTTTAATGCTCAATCCCGGTTATATGGGCGCGCGCGCCGAGCTGGCTTTGGCCCTGGCCAGAAAAGGCCGATGCCAGGAAGCGTTTAAGCTGGCTGAAAATAATTCCCGCTCCGACCGCAGGTTCCAGCAAGCCGCTCAACTGTGCAGGGGAAGCAAATAAACCGCCTGAATGAATTTATGCGCAAAAGCCGGGAACAGGGGAGCCGGAACTATTGAATTCGCGCGAGCTTGCTCGCGCATTTTCTGGTCAGCTCATCAGTTTTTCTTTGTAAACTTTGCGTCTTTGCGGTGATTATATTGCGGCTCAAGCCTGGGGCAGTTCCCCCACCAAGGTCTCGGCGTTTTTAAAAAAGAATTTTTCCCGCAGCGAGTTGCTCTGTCTGGTCGCCTGCATTCCAACCTTGACCGCGTATCTGGGGAGCGAGAAGGGAAAATCCGAGGCATAAAGCAGGCGGTCCTCGCCCATCGCGTTGAACCCTCTCCGTATATTTTTCGCGGACTGGAAGCTCATATCCGCATAGACATTCGGGTATTTGCGCGCCAGGGAGAACACCCTTTCCGGCGAGGTCAGGTTGCAATGGCCCATGATGAACACCTGGTTCGGAAACGCCGCAGCCAGTTTCTCGTAATTCGAAACCTCGCCGTACTCGGAGCGCTTGAAATACGGAATGTAATAGTAGCTCACGCCCGAGTGAACCAGAATCGGCTTCCGGTATCTGGCAAACTCCTCGGTGATTTCAAACCAGGCCGGGTCGGTCAAGGGAAGGTTCTGGATAATGGGATGAATTTTCAAGCCCAGGCAGCCCTCGCTCATATAGCGGTGCAGCTTGGCGATTCTTTCCGGGTCGCGCGGAGCAACTGACGCAAAGCTGAAAATTTTGTGCCCGGAGCTGTCCTGGTTGGCTTTCCGGCATTCCGCAAGGTTGGCCCCGGTCCGGCGCATCGGCTCAATGGGCAGGACCACGCTGTGGCTCACGCCGGCCTCGGCCGAAAACTTGCGCAGGTTCGACAAGGTGGCCATGTTGTTCCGGTGATGCGCGTGGATGATTTCCATGTAGCGCGCGAAAGTCCTGAACCCGGGCGCCGGCGTGCTCAACCTGAACCCACTCCATTCCCCGAGCGTGCCGAAAGTCCAATAGGCGTAATCGTAAGCCTCGTCCAGCGGCTCGCCCCAAAGCAGGTCTCCGAGGTGGGTGTGGATGTCAATGATTTTCATCAGCAGATTTTCCCCGCCAACGGCTTTATTTAAACATAAACGAGCGAAGGAAATCAATTCCGAAGTCTTGCTCACGGCCATGCTGATTTTCTTGACAGGATTTCAGCGCCGGCCTAAAATGTTCAAGCCTGAATCAAGAATTGAGACCAGGTCCCTAAAACTCGCGCAAGGAGGGATAAAATGGCTCCCAAAAGAAGCAAAAAAACAGGCAGGAAGAGCAGGGGCGCTGCCAAAAAGCCGACCGTTGTCCGAAAACCGGCCGGAACCGACTACAAGCTCGAGCTGCTCGCCCTGGACAAAAAATTTCTCGTCCATCCCTTGACCCATCCCAAAGACCTGGACAAACATCCTCCCAAAATAATCGTCCGCGGCCAGGGCGTGAAAATGTGGGACATTTACGGCAAGGAATACCTTGACGGCTTCGCAGGACTCTGGTGCATGGCCGTGGGCCACAACCATCCTCAAATCATCGAGGCGGTCAACAGGCAGATGAAGGAGCTGTCCTACTTCACCTCCTTCCACGGCCACTCCAGCCCGCCTTCCATCGAGCTCGCCGCCAAGCTCGCCTCCATGCTCCACCCGGATTACAATTTGACCCGCGCCTGGTTCATGTGCGGAGGCTCCGAGGTCAATGAGACCAACATCAAGATGGCCCGGCTTTACTGGCAGCTCCAGGGAAAAACCGAGAAGAGCAAAATCGTCTCCCGCAGGTTCTCATACCACGGCATGGGACTTGCCACCACCGCAGCCACCGGCATCTTCCCCTTCCACTGGAACATCGAGCCGCTGCCCGGAGGCTTCCTCCAGGTCGCCGCGCCTTACTGCTACCAGTGCGAGTTTGACAAGCAATATCCCGGCTGCCAGTTCGAGTGCATCAAAGACCTGGAAGAGACCATTGCCAGCGAAGGCCCGGACACCATCGCGGCCTTCATCGCCGAGCCGGTGATCGGCTCCGGAGGCGTGGTGCCTCCGGTCCCGGAATATTTCCCGCGCATCCGCGAAATCTGCGACCGGAATAATATTCTGCTTATTATCGACGAGGTGATAACCGGTTTTGGCCGCACCGGCAAGATGTTCGCCCACGAGCACTGGGGAGGAATCCGGCCGGATATGTTGAGCTTGGCCAAGGGCATATCCTCGGGACACATCCCGCTCGGGGCCGCAGTCATGAACGGCAAAATCTACGACACCATCGGCGAGAAGCAGGATGAGCGCCTCCCCATCATGCACGGCTTCACCTATATGAACCATCCGGTGGCCTGCGCCGCGGGCCTGGCCAACATCCGGGTGATTGAGGAAGAGGGGCTGGTCAAGAAGTCCGCGGAAAACGGCGCCTATTTGCTCAAGGCCTTGAAAAGCCTGGCTCGGCACAAGTCCGTGGGCGATGTGCGCGGAATGGGCATGCTCGCGGCCATCGAATTGGTGGCTGACAAGGAAAAGCGCACGCCCATCCTCCCGGAAAACAGCGCCCCGGATTGCCTGGTCGATGAATGCTGGAAGCGCGGACTATACATCCGGTCCTCAACTATGGAAACCGTCTGCGTGGCGCCCGCTCTAATCATGGAGCGAAAAGACCTTGACCGGATGGTCAACATCATTGACGAGTCCATCCCGGTCATGGAAAAGCAGTTGATGAAATAATGCCGCGGAGAGACAAATGATTATAGGAGTTCCCAAAGAAATAAAAATCTCCGAATACCGGGTCGGGATGCTGCCCGCGGGAGTCAGGGCTTTGGTCAAAGACGGCCACCAGGTGCTGGTCGAATCCGGGGCAGGGGTCAACTCCGGATATTCCGACCAGGAGTATCTCGCCGCAGGAGCCGAGCTTGTCAAAAGCCCGGACCAGCTCTGGCAAAAAGCCGAGATGGTGGTCAAGGTCAAGGAGCCGCAGAAAAAAGAATATCACCGCTTGCGCCAGAACCAGATTCTCTTCTGCTACCTCCACCTCGCCCCGCTCCCGGAGCTGACCAGAGCCTTGCTCAACGCCGGAGTCAACGCCGTGGCTTTTGAGACCATCCAGACCCATGACGGCCTGCTTCCCTGCCTCATGCCCATGAGCGAGATTGCCGGCAGGATGTCGGTCCAGGTCGGAGCGTCCTACCTCATGCGCGACCACGGCGGTCCGGGAATTCTCCTCGGAGGCGTGCCCGGGGTGCCTCCCTGCGAGGTGCTCGTGCTCGGCGCCGGCACCGCAGGCGAGAACGCCGCGCGCCTGGCAGCCGGAATGGGCGCGCATGTGCGGCTGATGGACATCAACCTTTCACGGCTCGCGTACCTGGACGACATCTTCGGCGGAAGAATCGCAACCGTGATGAGCGATGAATACAACATCGAGCGCTATGTGCCCGAAACCGACCTGCTGATTGGCGCCGTGCTCGTGCCCGGAAGCTTGACCCCGGTCCTGGTCTCCGAGGCGCTCGTGAAAAAAATGCGGCCCGGGTCAGTGATTGTGGACATCGCGGTTGACCAGGGAGGATGCATCGCCACCACCCGTCCCACTACCCACGCCAGGCCAACCTATGTCAAGCACGGAGTGACCCATTACTGCGTGGCCAATATGCCCGGAGCCGTGCCCCGCACCAGCACCCAGGCCCTTGCCAATGCCGTGTTCCCCTATGTGCTGAAGATAGCGCGCGACGGCCTGGAAAAAGCCGCGGCCAGGGACCAGGCCCTGGCCAAAGGAATCAATATTTACGCCTGCTCCGGCAAACCCCCGGGCGTGCTCACCAACCAGGGCGTGGCCAAAGCTTGCGGCGAAAAATATCTGCCCTTGGAAAGGGCGGTTAAAAAACCATGAAAACTTTAATCACCGGAGCCGCGGGACTTATCGGCTCGAGCGTGGTGCGCGCCGTGATGGCGGACAACCAGCAAGTCAGGGCCATGGCGCGTCCGGGCGGGGACCTCCGAAACCTCAAAGGATTGGATATCGAGATTATGGAGGGAGACCTGTTGGACCCTCCCTCCCTGGAAAGAGCCCTCAAGGGCTGCAACAAGCTCTACCAGTTGGCCGCCATCTACCGCCACTGGCATCCTAAGGGCGCGGATTTCATCCGCAGAACCAACATCGAGGGCAGCAAAAATATCCTGGAGGCCGCCCTCAAGAACAAGATCGAGAAAGTCGTCTACACCAGCTCCATCTCCTCGCTCGGATTCTTCAAGAACCGGCCCAGCACCGAGGCCGACTACCCGGACTTGAAGGATTGCGCCCGCCAGCCCTACCGCGAATCCAAATTCCTTTCTGAAAAAATCGCGCACCAATATTCCTCCAAGCTGCCCATGGTCATCGTCCTTCCAGCCTCCCCCATCGGCGTCCGAGACTGGGTGCCAACTCCCACCGGCAGAATCATCCTCGATTTCCTCAATGGCAAAATGTTCGCCTATGTCGAAGCCGGCATCAATGTCATTGATGTTGAAGACCTGGCAGCCGGCTTTGTCCTGGCCGGGAAAAAGGGCCGGCTCGGAGAGCGCTACATCCTCGGAAACCAGAACACCTTTCTCGAAGATTTTTTCAAGACCCTGGCCGAGCTGACCGGCCTGAAGCCGCCGACCATGAAAATCCCCAGGATGCTCGTGCGTGTGGTCGCGGAAATAAGCGAACGCATCGCGGACCTAACCAAGAACCCGCCCCTGGCCGCAGTGGAGCAGGCCCTCCATTTGGGATACAACGAATTCGTGGACTGCTCCAAGGCTGTGCAAGAGCTGGGCCTGCCCCAGAACGACATCCGCATCGCCATGCTCAAGGCCGTGAAATACTACCTCGAGACCGGAGCGGTTTTGCCCGAGCGCGCAAAAACGCTTCAATTGAAAAATTTAAATTAAGGAGGGAAGAATGGACCGGAGAAAATTTCTGGCCGCAATTGGCGTGGGAGCGTCCGCGGCGCTTTTGCCAAGCAGTCTTTTCGCAGAGATAGCAAGCTTGAGCAGTAATGAGCTCGAGCGGCGCGTCCAGGAGCTGCTCGCCCGCATGACCCTGGACGACAAAATCAACCAGATGTCCGGGGCCGTCCTGCTCAACGCCCTCGGCCAGATGACCGGATACAACAAATACCATCCCACGGTGACGCCCGACAACCACCGCCTGGGCATTCCCGGCATCAGGTTCGTGGACGGCCCGCGCGGGATAAATTTCCAAGGCTCAACCTGCTTCCCGGTCAATATGGCCCGCGGGGCAAGCTGGGACCCCGGCCTGCAAAAGCGCGTCGGCGAAATAATGGGGTACGAGGCCAAAGCGCGGGGCGCAAACTACACCGGAGCGGTCTGCATCAACCTGGTCCGGCATCCGAGCTGGGGCCGTTCGCAGGAGACCCTTGGCGAGGACCCGCTGCATCTCGGCATCATGGGCGCGAGCTTCGCGCTCGGGCTCCAGAAATATATCATGGCCTGCGCCAAGCATTTTGCCTGCAACAATGTGGAAAATGCGCGCCAGTATCTGGATGTGCAGATTGACGAGCGCACCCTCCGTGAAATCTATCTTCCCCATTTCAAGAGATGCGTGGACGAGGGGGTCGCGTCCATCATGTGCGCTTACAACAAGCTCAACGGCCAATACTGCAGCGCCAACCGGCATCTGCTCCAGGAGATAGTGAAGGACGACTGGAAATTCCAGGGATTCATCATCTCCGACTTCGGAGCCGTGCACGACGGCGAAGAATCGGCCAACGCCGGCCTGGATGTGGAGATGCCCACCACCAGGTATTGGGGACCCCATTTGAAGAAAATGGTGCTGGATGGCAAGGTCTCAAAGCAAAGAATAGATGACGCCGTGACTCGCATCCTCCGAGAAAAATTCCGCTTCGGTCTCTTCGAAAAACAGACAAAACTTGATGCTTCCAAAATCGCCTCCCCGGAACACGCCGGCCTCGCGCTCGATGCCGAGCGCAAATCAATCGTGCTCCTCAAGAACGAAAAAGACGCGCTGCCACTTCAGCGGACCGAAGTCAGCTCCATCGCCTTGCTCGGCCCGTTCGCAGACACCCCAAACATCGGCGACAAAGGCTCCAGCGTGGTCAGGCCCCCTTATGTTATCACTCCCCTGGCCGGCTTGCGCGAAAAAGCGGGCAAGGCCGTGGCGCTGCGCTATGACTCGGGCGAGAAAATCGATGTTGCGGAAAAACTTGCCAGCCAGGCCGATGCCGCGGTGGTGGTCGTGGGCTGCAACTGGATGGATGAAGGCGAGGCCCACGACCGGCTCAACCTCAACCTTTCCTCCAGCCAGGAGCAGCTCATCAAGGCTGTGGCATCTGCCAACAAGCGCACGATTGTGGTGGTGGAAGCCGGAGGCGCCGTGGTTATGGAGTCCTGGAAGGACAAGGTTCTTGCCATCCTCATGGCCTGGTATCCCGGAATGGAGGGCGGAAACGCCATCGCGGAAATCATCTTCGGGGACGCAAACCCCTGCGGCAAGCTCCCGCTCGTCTTCCCCAAATCCGCAGACCAGCTGCTCAAATTCGACTCCCGGGCCAGAACCGCGCAATACGGCTATTACCACGGATACCGGTGGTTTGACAAAAAAGGATTGGACCCGGCATTCCCCTTCGGATTCGGTCTGTCCTACACCACCTTCCAATACTCAAACCTGCGCTTGAGCAAGAAAGTCGTGGACAAGGACGACAAGGTCATCGCCAAGGTCGAGATAACCAACACCGGCAAAATGCCCGGAGAAGAAGTCGTCCAGCTTTATGTCTCTTACCCGGGAACCAAGATTGACCGGCCTCTCAAAGACCTCAAAGCCTTCACCAAGCTCGCGCTAGACCCCGGCCAGACTAAAACCGTCTCCCTCGAATTCCCCAGCCGGGAACTCGCCTTCTTCAACCCCGAAAAAGGAGAATGGCAAATCGAAAACATCGAATACACCGCCCTGGTCGGCCCCTCCTCAAGTCCCAACGACCTGAAATTAAAAGATAATTTTCTGGTGCTCGGAATTTAGCTCTCTCATGGCAGGCTAACCCCCCATAACCGGGAGATTCTTCAATTCCACCCAAACTTTCTGTTTGTGACCGAATCTGACATTAAATTATTGTATAATTTTATTGACTTTGCTAGAATTGAAGAAAAAAATATGGCAAGGTTATAGATGCTCATGCTATTGAAACTACTGAAAAAGGGAGGGGTTATTTGAAGTCAACTAACTATAACTTGCTCGAAGAAGATTGGATTCCCGTTCTTTATACAAACGGGAAAGTGAGTCGTGTTGGCATCAAGGAAGCGCTGACGCAAGCAGGCCATATCAGACAAATCGCAGCGAGCAACCCAATGGACCGGGTGGCGCTCCTGCGCTTTCTGTTGGCCGTGCTCATGTGGTGCAAAGAGGACGCGAAGTCTTCCCTCGTGGCGTTGGAAAAGCAAAGCGCCGACATACCGGAGAACTGGCTGGATGAACTAAATAAAAACAAGGCCGCGTTCAATCTGCTGGGCGACGGTAAGAGATTCTATCAGGACGAATTGTTGAAGGGCAAGAAATCTCAGCCAATCGGCGTTCTGCTCATCGATTTCCCTGGAGCGAATTCGGTGAACCACATGCACCATGTTGTGCACGACAGTTCCTACGGGTTTTGCCCTGCGTGTTGCGCGATGGGTATCTTGCGGCTCTCGGTCTGGGCTCCGGCCAACAGGTTTTTTCCCGCAGCAGTCAACCCGGGC
>Ga0315282_10008092_pt1 | contig 17077 bp, 13 predicted proteins | sample YL17G07_20_MG_FD_203693 | JGI IMG/M metagenome (GOLD analysis project Ga0315282, IMG submission 203693) | Sediment microbial communities from Yellowstone Lake, YNP, Wyoming, USA - YL17G07_20 | ecosystem: Environmental > Aquatic > Freshwater > Lake > Sediment | place: USA: Wyoming | collected...
AGCAGAAGCAGCGTTGCCGCCGCCACCGCCGTCAAGCCGGCGGCGACGGTCTCCAGCATCGATCCGGTCGCCGAGGACACCGGCAGACTGCGCACCAGCGCAACGGCCACCCACCCCGACAGCAACGCGAAGCACAAATAGAGCAGGATGAAGATGCCGAACCGAAGCGCGGCGTTCAGCCGAGTTTGCCGGGTCAGCTCCAATTCCGAAATCTGCGACATCTGCGTAATCTGCGGATCGGTTCCGTCCCGCCCTGCGGGATGGTCCGTGTTCATCCGGGGTGAATCATCCCGGTCCAGGCCCGCTACTTCGCCCGGCGGGCCAGCGAGTTGATGTATTCCTCGATGTTGGTGTAGCCGCCGCGGCTCCTGGCGGCATCGGACGGGTCGCGCGGATTCAGGCCATGGGCGATTTCCCAGTCATCGGGCATGCCGTCGCCATCCGTATCCTTGGGTGGCTGCGCGCCGCGGTACTCGGGCCAGCCACCCACCTGCCGCTGGGAATCGATGGTGGAACCGGTGCCGTTGCGGACGTCGGCCACGATGCGCCGGTCCACGGCATCGCGGACGGGCAGCGCCGCGCCCGCTCCCTCCAGCACCACGCGGAGCGCTTCCTCGGCCGAAATCGTTCTGACCTCGGGGACAGCAAACGGCTCCTGGACAAAAACCACCGGCCTGCGGCCTTCGCTCCCCGCCTTGCGGAACAACCCGGCCGGCAAGCGGGTCATCTCCGGATGTCCAACGACGATGTTGCCGGCCACGTAGAATTTCAACTCGCTCTTTTCCGTGGGGCCGAAAATGCCATCGTTCAGGCGGCTGCTGGGCCCGGGCTTGGTGTAATTCGCCACATAATTGACCTGCACCACGTCGCCGATCACGGACGCGCCGCCCGGGTTGTAGATAACGTTGTTGCGCACGTCGAAGACCGGGAACGGCGGCCTGTTGTAGTTATCGCCCAACCGGGGATTCCGGCCGGGATTATGGGCCCACAGATTGTGGTGGAGGGTGAGGCCGCCGGCCGCGCGCACCAGCGAGCCGTAGCCGTGCGGGCCTTTGTGATGCACGCTCTTGTTCAGCCCCTCCGCAATCAGGCACCACTGAACCGTAACGTCGGAGATGCCGCCGCTGGGCGACAGGTTCTCATCCACCGCCCAGCTCGCCGAGCAGTGATCGATAACGACGTTTCGCGCCTCGCCGCCCACGCCGATCGCGTCCACCTCCTTACCGGAGATGTCGCCGGGCCGGCTGCGGATGTAGCGAACCACGGCGTCGTGCGTTTCGATCGAGAGCGTGTAGCCCCGCAGACAGATTCCGTCGCCCGGCGCCGTTTGCCCGGCGATGGTGAGGTACGGCTCCGCGACCCGGACGCTGGTCTTCAGATCGATGATGCCGGCCACGCGGAACACAACGATACGCGGGCCGCTGGCCTGGCAGGCCGCGCGGAAGCTGCCCGGGCCGGCATCGTCGAGATTGGTCACCAGCAACACCTTGCCGCCGCGCCCGCCCGGCGTGCCGGCCCCGAAGCCCTCGGCGCCGGGAAACGCCGGCAGCCCGGCGGCCCACATCTTCACCACAAAGGCACAAAGAACCGAAAGAACACAAAGGGCGGCCCCACATGCGACCGCCACGCTCCTGGCCGATGGCCTGCTTCGAACTGCTCGCATCCTCTCCTCCCACAACATACAAGCCGCCGATATTATCGCAGGCCGCGGGCGCCAGGCTACAGTTGAAAGCGCCGGCGGTGTACCCGGCCCCGATTTGCTGGTAGTCTGTTCACGGTTGTGCCCCCGGCGGCACAACGGGGGTGTGCGATGGCAGAGGCAATCACACGAAGAAACTGCTTGCTGGGCGGCGTGGCGGCGGCCACACAAGCGCTGGCCGGGCAGGTTCCCGGCCCCCGCGCGCAGGCCAGGCGTCCGAATATCCTGTGGATCCTGGCCGAGGACATAAGCCCGCAGCTCGGCTGCTACGGCGAGCCGCTGGTCCAGACGCCCAATCTGGATCGCCTGGCCCGCCAGAGCGCCCGTTTCACGCGCGCCTACACGGCCGCGCCGGTTTGCTCGCCGAGCCGCTCGTCGATGATCACCGGCATGTACCAGACCAGCATCGGAGCCCACAACCATCGCACCATTTTCAAAAAAGAGTTGCCGGCCGGAGTGCGCACCGTGCCGGAGTGGTTGCGCGACGCCGGCTATTTCACGGTGCTGTGCGGCGTCGGCCCCAACAAGAAAGACAACAAGCAGTCGGGCGCCAAAGGCTCCGGGAAGACCGACTTCAATTTCCTGGTCAAGAAGCCGTTCGACGGGTACGACTGGAGCCAGCGCCAGCCCGGCCAGCCTTTCTTCGCGCAGTTGTCGCTGGCCGAGAGCCACAAAGGGTACGGCTGGCCGCTGGCGCGCAAGACCATGCCGCGCATCGACCAGTCGCGGCTCAAGCTGCCTCCCTACTGGCCCGAGCACCCCATTGCCCGGGACGAGTATGCCAACTACCTGGAAGCCATCGAACTGGTGGACAGCTACGTCGGCGAAATCATGAAGCGGCTGGAAGAGGAAGGGCTGGCGGAAAACACGCTGGTTTTCTTCCTCGGCGACAATGGCTCCTGCACCTTCCGGGGCAAGCAGTTCCTGTACGAGGGCGGGATCCACGTTCCGCTGATCGTGCGCTGGCCGGGACACGTGGCGGCCGGGGCGGTGCGCGAGGACATGATCAACGCCATCGACCTGGCGGCCGCTTCGCTGACGGCGGCCGGCGTGGAGCGGCCCCAAAAAATGGAGGGCCGCGATTTCCTCTCGCCGGGGGCCCGCGGCCGCGATCGCATCTTCGCCGCCCGCGACCGCTGCGACATCGCCATCGAGCGCATGCGCTGCCTGGTCGAGCCGCGCTACAAGTACATCCGCAACTTCCTCCCCGGCATCCCCTACATGCAGGCCAACCCCTACAAGGAGAAGCAGTACCCCACCTGGAACCTGGTCAAGCAACTGAAGGCGGAAGGCAAGCTGACGCCCGAGCAGGCGCTGTTTGCCGCCGACCACAAGCCGGTCGAAGAACTGTACGACCTGGAGAACGACCCGCACGAGGTAAGGAACCTGGCCGCCGATGCGGCGCACCACGAGCGGCTGTCGGCCATGCGGAAGTTACTGGACGAATGGATCGAGCAAACCGGCGACCAGGGCCGGATCATGGAGGATCCCGTTCCGATTTACGAGGGTTACTTCGGAAAACCGAAGTGAATCGCACGCAGATAAACGCAGATAAACCGGGTGCCAACCGCTCGCTTATCTCGCATGGCGGGGCGGCTCTGTTGCGGCCGGTTGGCCAAGGCCTGCGGGAATCAGGCGCTCTACCAGAACAATATCCACCCAACGGTCGCCCACCCGTCCGTGCTTCTCGAGCACGCCCACTTCGCGAAAGCCAAATGAGCGGCAAAGCCGGCGGCTGGCCTCGTTGGAGGAGAAGATGCGGCCGATAATCTTGTAATAGCCGCGCTCCTCAGCCAGGCGGATCAAGGCCTCCATCAGGATGCGGCCGAGCCCCTGGAAGCGGTCGCCGCGGCTGACGTAGACGGAGGCCTCCTCGACCCCCGGCGGCGCCTCCCGCTCCGGGATCAGCGAGGCCCAGCCCAGCACCGTCTCGCCCCATTCCGCGGCCAGGATGTGATGGTCCGGGGCGCACATCAGAGCCAGAACCTGTTCTGCGCTGATCAGCCGCATGTCGAGCTTGGCGTGACCATCCCGGATGCCTTCGTTGTAAATCTCGGCGACGCGCGCCGCGTCCGGCGGCCGCGCAGCGCGGACGTTCCATTGTGATTGCATGGCAGGTGTCGGGTGCCAGGTGTCAGAAACCGCACCTGACACCTAAGCTTTCAACGCGTCGAGCACGCCGCGCATGTAGGAGAACGATTTCTGCATGCCCACCAGCGGCGCATCGGCGTTGATCTCGTACTCCAGGTTCACGTAGCCCTGGAAATTCATCTTCTTGAGTTGCCTGAAGATGGCCACCACCGGCATCATGCCGTCGCCCACGTCGCACTGGCTGCCGCTGACCATCAGATCGGCCAGGTCCTTGATGTGGACATCGAGCAGGCGGCTGCCGGCGTCGGCCAGGGCCTTGACCACGTCTTTCCCGGTCCGGGTGGTATGGCCCACGTCCATGCACAGGCCCATGCGGGGATCGCGCCCCTGCACCGCCTCCAGCACGTCATACGGCGACGGGAAATGCTTGTCCTCGGGGCCGTGGTTGTGGATGGCCGCCTTGATGTTGTATTCCTTCACGAACTTTTCGATGCGCGGCACGGTCTCCTTGGTCGGCGCAATCACCATCAGCGGCATGCCGGCCGCTTTCGCATACTCGAAATACATGCGCATGTCGGCGTCGTCGTCCTTCTGCAGGCTGATGGTCCCGCCGCCGACGATGATCAGGCCGGCGTCTTCGAATTCCTTCCGCCCCGCGGCCAGCTCTTCCGGCGTGCTCTTGTAGAGCAGATGGAACTCCTTGATGTTGATGTAGGGCGTGTTCAACTGCTTGGTCATCTTGATGCAGTCGGCCCGGCTGAACTTGCGGAACGAATAGGAACAAGCTCCGAGCTTCAGGTCGTAGGTCTTCTTGGGCAGTTCCACCTTTTGCGCCTTTTGCCCTTTTTTGGCTTTTTGCGCTTCTTGCGCGGCCAGGTTGAGTGCGGCCGGACCGCTGGCGATCGCGGTGCCGGCCAGGCCGGCGGAAGTGGTGAGAAAACTGCGGCGGCTGGTTGATTTCGTCATAATCCGATGCCTCATTCCTCGATGAGTCAGCGCAGGAACACCCGCGCTTCCCGCGGATGTCCATTATACGGGCAGCGCGCCCGAATTGCGCCCCGCAAAATAGGCCACAGGCTATAGGCAACAGGCCCCTGCAGGTTGCAGCCTGTAGCCTGGAGCCTTTGTTGTTCAGTTCACGCCGGATTGCCCCGCGGCCGACAGCATCGACCTGAGCTTCTGGATGACCAGATCGACGCCCACCGGATTGAAGCCTCCCTCGGGGATGATCAGATCGGCGTAGCGCTTGGACGGTTCCACGAACTGCAGGTGCATGGGGCGCACGGTCGCGAGATACTGCTCGATCACCGATTCCACCGACCGGCCGCGTTCCGTGATGTCGCGCTTCAGGCGGCGCAGGAACCGGAGGTCGGCGTCGGTGTCCACGAAGATCTTGATGTCCATCAGCCGCCGCATCTCTTCGCTGGTGTAAATCAGGATGCCTTCCACGATGATGACCGGCTTGGGCTCGATGCGCAGCGTCTCGGGCTTCCGCGCGTGGCAGGTAAAATCGTAAACGGGACACTCGACGGCCTGGCCATCGCGCAGGCGGCGCACGTGCTCGATCATCATGTCCAGATCGACGGCGTCGGGATGGTCGAAATTCAGTTGCCCGCGTTCTCCAACGGGGATATTGGAAAGGTCCTTGTAGTAGCTGTCCTGCTGGATGTACACGATGCGGTCACGCAACGCATCCACGATGCGGAGCGCCACGGTGCTCTTCCCGGACCCGGAACCTCCGCAGATGCCGATCACCATTTGCAGGCTGCAGACTGCAGGCTACAGGCTGCAGGTTAACGGGCAAATTCTTCCTGTGGCCTGCAGCCTGTAGCCTGCGGCCTTCTTACACCCACTCCAGGGCGCCCTTCTTATAAAGCCAGACGTAGCCGACCAGCAGGATGGCGAGGAACACCAGCATCTCCACCAGCCCGAAGACCTTGAGCGCCTTGTACTGGACCGCCCAGGGGTACAGGAAAACCGTTTCCACATCGAAGACCACGAACAGCATGGCGATGATGTAGAAGCGCACCGTGTAACGGCCGCGCGAATCGGAGACGGGCGGGATGCCGCATTCGTAAGGGGTCAGCCTCTCGCCCGATTGGGCCGAGGGCCGCACCAGCGCGGCCAGCGTTAAAGCCACCACCGGAAACGCGAACGCCAGAACGAGAAACACCAGGATAGGTATGTAATTCCCCGGCATACGAGCGAATGATAACACAGCGGCGGTAGCTGCGTTGTGTCGTTGTGGTGAGTTCAACGGTACAATGCGAAAATGACCAACAATCAGAAGACGCCCGGCCTGGCCACGCGCGCCATCCACGCGGGCGAGCGCCAGAAGCCGCCGGAGGGCATCCCCATCTCCACCCCCATCTACAGCTCCGCCACGTTTCTTTACGACCAGCTCGAAACGGTGGACGAGATTTTCGCCGGCACGCGCCCCGGCTTCACATATTCGCGCCACGAAAACCCGACGGCCGGAGCGCTGGAAGCGGCCGTGGCGGCGCTGGAGGAAACCGAGGTGGCGGTGGCGGCCGGCTCGGGCATGGCCGCGCTGCACCTGGCGCTGCTGGCCGCCGAAGTGGGCGCCGGCAGCCGCATCCTGGCCGCGCGCGACATCTACGGCGTCACCTACAAGCTGTTGCTCGAGGTGTTCGGGAGGCTGGGCGTGGAGACCCGCTTCGCCGACTTCCACGACGCCGGCGAGCTGGGCCGCCAGTTGGCCGAGTTCCGGCCGCAGGTCGCGCTGCTGGAGAGCATCTCGAACCCGCTGCTGCGGGTGGCCGATCTGCCGCGCATCGCCGAGCAGGCGCGCAGCGTTGGCGCCCGCCTGGTGGTGGACAACACCTTCGCTACTCCGGTGCTGCTGCGGCCGGCCGCCTACGGCGTCGACTTGGTGGTCCACAGCGCCACCAAATACTTCGGCGGCCACGGCGACCTGATCGGCGGCCTGGTGCTGGGGGGCGAGGAATACCGGCAGCCGTTGCGCCTGTTCGCGAAAATCGTGGGGCCAGTACTCGGCCCGTTTGAAGCCTGGCTGACGTTGCGCGGCCTGAAGACCTTGCCGCTGCGGATGGAGCGGCACTGCGCCAACGCCCGGCGGGTGGCCGACTGGCTGGCGGACCATCCGCGCATCGCGCGCGTCCACTATCCCGGCCGCGCCGACCACCCCGACAGCGAGCTGGCCCGCCGCCTTTTTCCTCCGGACATGTTCGGCGGGCTGGTGACGTTTGAAATCCGGGATGCGGGCCGCAACGAAGTCTTCCGCTTCGTCAACTCGCTCAAGCTCTGCCTGAAGGCCACCAGCCTGGGAGACGTGCAGACGCTGGTCCTCTACCCCGCCATCTCCTCGCATCGCGACCTGGGTCCGGCGTTGCGCCAGCGCCTGGGCATCGGCGACAACCTGCTGCGGCTCTCGGTCGGCATCGAGGACGCCGACGACATCATCGCCGACTTGGCGCAGGCGCTGGGGTGAAAGAAGCTGTCAGCTATCAGTTTTCAGCTATCAGCTATTAGCTTTCAGCTCCGCGATTGGATAGACGCCCAGGGACAAGTAGGAGCTTCGGGCCAAAGTTCAAGGCTGGCACCTGGTAGCTGAGAGCTGATAGCTGATAGCTTCTCCTCTCATCGCAAATCCGCGTAATCCGCGGATATAATCCGTGCGGGACGGACCATGCTAAAGAGACTGCTCCCGCCGCTGGCGCTTCTTGCTGCCACGGCGCTGGCCGGCACATCGCCCGCGAACGCCGCCGATCTGGCCACCGACGGCGCCATGCGCATCGTGCGCGCGTTCAATGCCCGGTCGCTGCGCATGGCCATTTCCGACCTGAGCCGAACCTACGGCAGCCGCTACCCCAGGGGCGCCGAGTTCCTCAGGCGGCTGGAGGGCCTGGAAGCGTCACGGAAAGAGTTTCTGGCTGCGCTGCACGCGGGAGCGAAGCAGGACGACGCAAAGTTGCTGGCCTTGGGGCGAAAGCTGGACGAACTACGCTATGAGGCGCTGCTGGCAAACCCGCTGCTGGACTTCGACCGCTTGATCCTGGTCCGGCGCGCGCAGCCCTTGTCGCGGTCGCGCGGCGCCAAGCCGGGCGGTCCTGGCTATCCCCCCTCGCGCCTGTTCACGGCTTACGGCGACGACCTCGGGCTGCCCAAGAACCACTACAGCACCTTCAGCGTTCCGCCGGCCGGTTATGACAACGAGATAGCCGCGCTGTCCCCGGTGCGGCCCGAAGGCAAACTATCCACGCTATTCAGGCCGGGGAACAGGGAATTCGTGGGCGATGTCCGGCTGCACTGGGACGCCGGCCGCTTCCTCTTTACCAAGCCGCACCAGGGCCGCTGGCAAGTGTTCGAGCTGCGCGCCGATGGCTCCGGGCTGCGCCAGGTGACGCCGCGCGACCAGCCCGATGTGGACAACTACGATGCCACCTACCTGCCGGACGGCCGCGTCATCTTCTGCTCCACCGCCAATTACCAGGCCATCCCCTGCTGGAACGGCCTGCAGGCCCCCGCCGGCCTCTACATTATGAATGCCGGCGGCGCCGACGTGCGGCAATTGACCTTCGACCAGGACGACGACAGTTGCCCGACGGTGCTCAACTCCGGCCAGGTGCTGTACAACCGCTGGGAATACACCAACACCCCGCACATCTTCACCCACATGCTCTTCCAGATGAACCCCGATGGCACGGGACAGCGGGCCTTCTACGGCAGCAATTCATACTGGCCGAACGCGCTCTATTTCGCGCGGGCCATCCCCGGGCATGCCACGAAAATCGTCGCCGTCGTTTCCGGGCACCACGGCGACAACCGCATGGGAGAGCTGGTGATCTTCGACCCCGCGAAGGCCCGCACCGAGGCCGACGGCGTAGTGCAGCGCATCCCGGGCTACGGGCAGAAGGTCGAGCCGATCATCAAGGACGAGCTGGTCTCGGCGAGTTGGCCCAAGTTCCTGCACCCCGACCCGCTCAGTGAGAAGTATTTCCTGGTCTCCGCCAAGATCGCTCCGGACGCGCCCTGGGCCATCTACCTGGTGGACGTGTTCGACAACATGCTTCTCATCCGCGCGGAGGACGGATACGCGCTGCTGGAGCCGACTGCCGTCCACAAGCGCCCGCCGCCGCCCATCGTTCCCGGCCGGGTGGACCTGAAGCGCAAGGATGCCGTCGTCTATCTGCAGGATGTACATGCCGGGCCGGGACTGGGGGGCGTGCCGCGAGGGACGGTGAAGAAGCTGCGCGTGCATGCCTACCATTTCGGCTATCGCGGCGTCGCCGGCTGGGACAAGATCGGCATCGACGGCCCCTGGGACGTGATGCGCATCCTGGGGACGGTGCCGGTGGACGCCGACGGTTCGGCGATGTTTCGTGTGCCCGCGAATACGCCCATCGCCGTGCAGCCGCTGGATGCCGCCGGCCGCGCCCTGCAGGTGATGCGGAGCTGGTTCACGGCCATGCCCGGCGAAGTGCGCTCCTGCATCGGCTGCCATGAAAACCCGAACAGCGCGCCTGCGGTGCGCCGCACCACCGCCGGTGTGCGGGCGCCGTCGGAGATCGAGCCGTGGCATGGGCCGGCGCGCGGCTTCGATTTCGAGCGCGAAGTGCAGCCGGTGCTGGATCAGTATTGCGTCGCGTGCCACAACGGCAAGCCGGCGCCGGCCGGCCGCGCCATGCCCGATCTGCGGGCGCTGCGGCACTTCCCCGACTACAGAGGCATCCTCACCAATGTGCCCGCCTGGTGGTCGGACAACAACCCGGTGACCTGGGTGGCCGACCTGATGCGCCAGCAGGACCGCAAGACCATCCACATCCGCTTCACGCCCGCCTACGAGGCCCTCCATCCGTACGTGCGCCGGCCCGGATTGGAGAGCGATTACACCTTGCCGGTCCCCGCCGAATACCATGCCGGCACCAGCGAACTGATCCAGATGCTGGAGAAGGGCCACCACGGTGTGCGCCTGGACCGTGAAGCCTGGGACCGGCTGGCCACCTGGATCGACCTGAATGTTCCCTGCCACGGCACCTGGAGCCAGGTGCTGCCGGTGCCGTTCGACGGCATCCGGCGGCGGCGGGAGCTCTTAAAGCTTTACGCGAACTTCGATGACGATTTCGAAGTGGTGCCTGAGGTTCCGCGCGCCCCAGTCACGCCGGTGAAGCCCCCGCCGGCACCGGTCGAGAAGGAATCCATCACCTGCCCAGGCTGGCCGTTCGACATCCAGGAGGCCAGGGAGCGCCAGCGGGCCATCGCTGCGCAGACCGAGCGCTGGATCGACCTCGGCAATGGCGCGCGCCTGAAGTTGGTCCTGGTGCCCGGCGGGGAGTTCGTGATGGGCGACCCAGACGGCGAAGCCGACGAGCGGCCGCCGGCGCGCGTCCGCATTGACGAGCCGTTCTGGATGGGCGCGTTGGAAGTGACCAACGCCCAGTACCGGCTGTTTTCACCGCAGCACGACAGCGGCTACATCAACCAGCTCAACACCAACCTGATCGCCCGCGGCCACCCCGTCAATCAGCCCGACCAGCCCGTGGTGCGCGTCTCCTGGGAACAGGCCCTGCAATTCTGCCGCTGGCTGTCGCAGAAAACCGGCGAGGCCTTCACGCTGCCCACGGAGGCCCAATGGGAATGGGCGTGCCGGGCGGGCACCGCGACCCCGCTCTACTATGGCGGCGTCCAAACGCGCTTCCAGCAATGGGCCAACATGGCCGACTCCAGCCTGAAGCAATTCGCCGAGGAAGCCCGCATTCGGGGCAAGCTGTACGCCATCCAGCCCGACTGGATGCTGCGCGTGGATGCCGTCTCCGACGGCGCGCTGGTCACCACCCGCGCCGGCAGTTACTTGCCGAATGCCTGGGGCCTCCACGACATGCACGGCAACGCCGGCGAGTGGACACGCTCCGCCTATAAGCCCTACCCCTACCGCGAGGAGAGCGAGAGCGCGGCACAGGAGGGCGACAAGGTGGTGCGGGGCGGCTCCTGGTACGACCGCCCGCATCGCTGCCGCTCCGCGTTCCGCTGGCATTATGCAGGCTGGCAGCGGGTGTACAACGTCGGGTTCCGCGTGATCTCACCGGCGCGAGGCCAGCAATGAGGAGAAATTTCACCACAGAGGCGCAGAGACCACAGAGGCTGCTTTTTCTCTGCGTTCTCTGCGTCTCTGTGGTGATTCATTCCCCGACCGCTTCCGCCGCGCCCCGTGATCTGTCGCCCGAGGCCATTGCGGCGTCGAAAGACGGAAGCACGCTGTACATCGCGGAAGCGACCGCGCGGCAGCTTGCCGTCTTCGATCTGCGCAAGAATCGCGTGATCCGGACGATTCCGCTGCCGGGGGAGCCGACGGGCGTTGCCGTGTCCTCCGACGGCGCGCGCGTCTATGTCACCTGCGATGGCAACCCCGGCACGGTCCAGATATTGAACGCCGCGGGCACGCAACCGCTGAACGCGATTGCCGCCGGCCCCGGCGCGCGCTCGCCCGTTGCCGATCCGGCCGGGCGGTTCCTGTACGTCTGCAACCGGTTTGGCAACAGGGTTTCGGTATTGGACCTGGGCGCCCGGAAAGAGGTGGCACGAATCGCTGTCACGCGCGAGCCTTACGCCGCCGCGTTGACGCCCGATGGCCGGACGCTGTTCGTGGCTGGCCTGCTCCCGGAAGGCCCGGCCACGGCCGATCACGTGGCCGCGCGCATCTCGGTGGTCGATACCGCCTCCCGAAAACTGGAACGGTCGATCTCGCTGCCGAACGGCAGCGCCAGCGTGCGCGGCGTTGCCATGTCGCCCGATGGCAGGTGTTTGTACGTCAGCCACATTGTCGGCCGGTTCACGGTCCACACCGCGCAGCTCGAGCAAGGCTGGATGAACACCAACGCGTTCAGCATGGTCGATGTGCCTGGCCGCAAGCTGCTGCATACGGTGCTCCTTGACGAGGCGGACAACGGCGGCGCCAACCCCTGGGGCATCGCCTGCACGCCCGATTCCCGGCATCTTTGCGTGACGCATGCCGGGACGCACGAATTGAGCATCATCGATCTGGCCGGACTGTTCGCAAGACTAAGCTCCGCGCGCATCGGGGCCGGCCGGGACGAGCACGCACCCGGTGTTGAAGACGACCTGACGGTGCTGGCCGGAGTCCGCCGGCGCGTCCCTCTGGCCGGAAAAGGGCCGCGCGGTATGGCCGTTGCGGCCGGCGCCGTTTTTGTGGCCGAGTACTTCAGCGACTCGCTGGGCCGCGTAGACCTTGTCCGGGAAAGCGCCGCTTCCCTTCCTCTCGGGCCCCGCCCGCAACCCGACTCCCGGCGGCTGGGTGAGATGCAGTTCCACGATGCGGCCTCCTGTTTTCAGCGCTGGCAGAGCTGCTCGAGCTGCCACCCCGAGGCGCGGGCCGATGGCCTGAATTGGGACCTGCTGAACGACGGAATCGGCAATCCCAAAAACACGCGCAGCCTGCTTCTCGCTCACAGGATTCCGCCGGCCATGTCCACCGGCATTCGCGAGACCGCCGAGAAGGCGGTACGGGCGGGCATGGAGATGATCGAGCTGATGCCGCCCGATGAAGGCATCGCCGCCACACTGGATGAATACCTGAAGTCGCTCGAGGCCCGCCCCAGCCCCTGGTTGGAAGGCGGGAAGCTGAGCGCCGCGGCGGAGCGAGGCCGCAAGCTGTTCTTCAGCGCGGAGGTGGGTTGCGCCTCCTGTCACCGGCCGCCGCATTACAGCGACGGCGAGTTGCACGATGTGGGCAGCCATTCGGCGCTGGACTTCACCACCGGTGCGGCCGGCAAGCGCGTGGCGCAGGACCAGTTCAAGACGCCGTCGTTGATCGAAGCATGGCGCACGGCACCCTATTTCCACGACGGGCGGTACGCCACCATCGGCGAGGCCATCGTACAGGGGAACTGCGGCGCATCCCGCGGCGGCATCCGCCGCTTGACCCCCGGCCAGATCAAGGACCTGATTCAGTTCGTCTTGTCACTGTAAGCCGAGGCGGGAGCGCCGGCTGCTCCGGCCTTTGCAGGGTCTTTGATCAGAGCGCGCCAGCCAGTATTTCCTGCAGCTCTTCGGAGGTGAGTGGGATGGGGTTGCCCTTCATGCTGCTGGCCTGCCCGGCTTTCTCCACCAGAACCGCCAGGTGCTCATCGGCGATTCCATAAGAGCGAAGCGGCGGCGCCTTCAGCTCCGCGCAGAGGCGAAGCGTCCATGCCGCTCCGTCCTCCGGGCCGGCCGCCGGATCTCCGGTCAGGGTGCGGGCCACTGTCTGGTAGCGGCGAAGCGCTTCGCTTTCCGGGGCGCGGGAACGCAGGGCGCCGATGTTGGCCCGCATGACGTGGGGCAGCAGCGCGGCGCAGAGGGCGCCGTGCGGAGCATCGAACATGCCGCCGATGGGCGCGGCAAACCCGTGCGCGGCGCCCAGCCCGGCGTTGGCCAGCGCCAGCCCGCCCAGCAGGCTGGCCAGCGCCATGCCCGCGCGGGCCTCCAGGTCCGCGCCGTGGCGGTAGGCGCGCGGCAGGCTCCCGGCGGCCCGCCGCATGCCTTCCAGGCAGAACATGTCGGTCATGGCATTGGCGCGGACCGAGACGAACGGCTCGATCAATTGCGTGAGGGCATCGAGCCCGGTGGCCGCGGTCAGCGCCGGCGGAAGATTCAGGGTCAGTTCGGGATCGACGACCGCCAGCCGCGGCAGCATGTGCGCGCTGCGCAGGCTGGCCTTGACCCGGTGCTCAGGCGAAGCCAGCACGGCATTGCGGGTGACTTCGGCGCCGGTGCCGGCGGTGGTGGGCACGGCGATGAACGGCGCCGAGGGGTGCTCCAGCGGCCGCCCTCCCCCGATCACCTCCAGGTAATCGAGCGGATCGCCGCCGTTGCCCAGGATGGCGGCGATGGCCTTGCCGGCGTCAATCGAGCTTCCCCCGCCCAAACCGATCACCACATCGCATTGCTGCTCCTGGGCCAGGCGCGTTCCGTGCCGCACCATGTCGATGGTCGGCTCCTGCGCGATGGAGAAGGTCGGGCCGCCGACGCCGCAGGCCCCGAGCTCGGCCGCAAGAGCCGCCGCGCGCTCCGTGGACAGGCTGGTCACCAGCAGCGCCCGGCGCCCCATCTGCTTCGCGGCGGCCGCCACCTGGCGCACGGCGCCCGTGCCGAAGAGGATTCGCGTAGCGGTCGCAAATTCGAAAAGCATGGTCAACTGCCGAGTGCCAAATAGCGCCGGGGCTCGTCCCCGGCGCTACCTCAAGGTCTACCAGTGCGGGTCAGCGGGAAAGACGTTCGCATACTTCACGCTGGCGCGCGGCTCAGCCATCATGAGGGCGACCGCGTCCCGCCAGGCCTGGTAGTGCGGCGTCTCCTTGTGCGCGGCGGGCGCTTCCGGCGTGCGATAGACTTCGACGAGCACAAACCTCGAGGGGTCATCCGCCTGCTGGATGACGTCGAAGCGGGCCACGCCCGGCTCCTTCACGCTGTGGCGTGCGTTCTCGACGCTGGCCTGCCGGAACGCTTCAATCGAGTCAGGCTTGACGTGGGCGAATACGTGCACAATCAGCATTGCTTTTCCAAAGTGCAGGTTTCAAGTTTCCAGTTCCGATTTGAAACCTGGTTCTACGGGTTCCAGGATGCCTGTCCCCGTACTCCTAGTACCGGAGTACGACCGAGTTTTGACCGCCGGTGCTATTTACCGGCAACGGCAGTCAGGCGACCATTACCACACCCAGCTTTCCTGCTGGCCGGCTCCGGCTTTCGGTCTCTTTGGGGGAAGGGATCGAATGGCCGGGGCCTTTTTTATGTTCTTCTTGTGCCTCAAGAAGATAGCGGCGGGTCTGGGGGCGGCGCCGGGGACCCATCCGGCAGCGGTTCGGCCGCGCTGGCGGCGGCCTCCGGGCCCGGCTCCGGCACCCACCAGCTTGCCGCCTCGTAGCCTCCGAACATGCAAAGCAGAAGCCTGCCGTCTTCGGTCTCGAGGGCATCGCCGACGCCGAATGCTCGCCCCGCCGGCTCACCGGGCTGGCCGCTGCCAAAGGCCTGCAACAGGCTCCAGGCGCCGTACTCGTCGTCGGCCTCCACTTCCACGGTCACCGGGTAATCGCGTGCCCGGATCTGCTTCTTGACGGAAACGGCCGGAAGCTCGCGGAACCGCCGGCTCACATCATCCTTCAGATAAAATGCCCGATACTTCGCCATGCGTCCCCCTCGATGCCGCCCCAGTTTAGCATTTCTCCGGCGCCCGGCGGGCTGACCTGACCGGCCACTTTGACATCTTGATGCGTAGCTGTTAGCATCATGATGTGCGCACTACGCTGACTTTGGAAGACGACTTGGCGACCAGGCTTCGAGTCGAGGCCGCACGATCCGGAGTCTCTTTCAAGCAGGCCGTCAACCAGGTCTTGCGGACAGGCCTTGAGGCACGCAGCCAGAAGAAGCCCGCCAAGAAGTTCAGGGTCAGGGCGTTCGATACCGGCATCCGTCCAGGGATCAGTTTTGACTGCGCCAGCAGGTTGCTGGACGAGATCGAAGGCCCGATGCATCGATGATTCTGATTGACGTCAACCTTCTGCTTTACGCTCACCATCGGGCCTCGTTGCAGCATGAGCGCTCCCGCCTGTGGCTGGAACAAGTGCTCTCTGGTGTGCAGCCGGTTGGTCTCGCCTGGGCGACCATCGTCAGTTTTATCAGGATAAGCACGAGCGCCCGGATTCTGGCGCGCCCTCTGACGCTGGACGAGGCGATTGGCATCGTCGCGGGCTGGCTTTCGCAGCCGACCGTAGCAATCCTGGAGCCGGGCGAGGGCCATTGGTCGATATTCAGCCAACTGTTGAAAACCGGGCAGGCGACCGGCCCGCTGGCCAGCGATGCGCACCTGGCTGCTCTGGCCATTGAGCACGGGGCCACCTTATGCTCGAACGACCGTGATTTCAGCCGGTTTCCGAATCTGAAGCTGCTTAACCCGCTGGAACCCGAGTAAATTTGGGGGAAGAAGGCGCATGGCTCATCGCCCGCAGGAACCGCTCGGCCAGGCCATCCGGCACGGCCTGGAGCCGCTGGTCTACTGGGCCAACAACACGGCCACAGTGCTGGGCGCGGCCCTGACCACCGCGTCGGCGTTTACGATGATCTATTCCTGGCTGCTGTGGCCGCACGCCGGCCCCTATGCCGGGATTGCGTTGTGGCTGGTGCTTCCCGCATTCTTCGTGGGCGGCCTGATCCTGATCCCGGCGGGCATGTGGCGCAAGCGCGTGATGGCCTATCGCGGCGGCCTGGTGCCGACCAAGTACCCGCCGCTGGACCTCAACCTGCCCTTGTACCGGCGGCCACTGGCCATCGTGGTGGTGCTGACGTGCGTCAACATCGCCATCTTTACTACCTCCACGTATCGCGGGGTCACCTACATGGACTCGGTGCAGTTCTGCGGGCTGACCTGCCACAAGGTGATGGCGCCGGAGTACGCGGCCTACCAGAACTCGCCGCATTCGCGCGTGGCCTGCGCCAGTTGCCACATCGGCCCCGGCGCCTCCTGGTTCGTCAGGTCCAAGCTGAGCGGCACCAAGCAGGTGTTCGCCGCCACGCTGAACACCTACCCCAAGCCCATCCCCACACCCCTTGAGAACCTGCGCCCGGCGCGGGAGACCTGCGAGGAGTGCCACTGGCCGGCCAAGTTCACGGCCAACCGCCTGCTGGTCCGTGACCACTTCGCCGACGACGAAAAAAACACGGCCACGCGCACCGTCCTGCTGCTGCACGTCGGCGGCGAGGACGTGCTGAGCGGAAAAGCGATGGGCATCCACGGAATTCACATGGCGCAAGGGACGGTGATCGAGTACCTGCCGGCCGACCGCCAGCGCCAGAACATTCCCCTGGTGGTGCTGCGGCGCAAGGGCGGTGAGCCGGAGACCTTCCAGCAGGAAGACGCCCGGCTGACGGCCGAGCAGCAGCGCGCGCCCCGCCGCACCATGGACTGCATGGATTGCCACAACCGCCCGACGCATGCCTTCGAGCTGCCCGAAGAGGCTGTGGATCGCATGCTGGCCGCCGGCCGCATCTCCCCGGCCCTGCCCTTCGCCAAAAAGAAAGGCGTCGAGCTGCTCAAGGCCGTCTACGGCTCGCAGCAGGAAGCGGGCGAGAAAATCCGGGCCGCCTTCCGCGACTACTACCAGACCACTTACCCGCAGGCGGCCGCGGAACGGGCCCAGGACATCGACAACGGCGCGCAGGCCCTGATTGCCATTTACAACCGCAATGTCTTTCCCCAGATGAACGTGGCCTGGGGCACGTACCCCAGAAACATCGGGCATATGAACTGGCCCGGGT
>Ga0315282_10008094_pt1 | contig 17074 bp, 17 predicted proteins | sample YL17G07_20_MG_FD_203693 | JGI IMG/M metagenome (GOLD analysis project Ga0315282, IMG submission 203693) | Sediment microbial communities from Yellowstone Lake, YNP, Wyoming, USA - YL17G07_20 | ecosystem: Environmental > Aquatic > Freshwater > Lake > Sediment | place: USA: Wyoming | collected...
GCAGGATCACATCTGTATAAGAATACCCATGTCAGCCAGGGTCGAGTCATTGAATGCGGCTGCAGCCGCAGCGGTCTTGCTGTTCGAGGTGGCGAGGCAGCGGCAAACCCATTTCTCCGCATCATTTGGCTAAGTCTTGATCACGAGTGGGAATTTTCCCCTTGTTTAGCTGCAGCTCGTACAGGTTAAGAGGGTCGAGGAAACCTGGTAAGGTATTCCTGCATTCGAACCGATAGTTTGGGTTATATGAAATTCGGCACTGAGAGTGAAATCTTCAGTTTGATAGATTAAAATTTTGAAGAAACCATTGACATTGCATTGAAATATAATTATAATATAAGTGAAATGTCATTGAAATTTTAGTAAAATTTTGATCGTAATCCTTACCCTGGAAAGGCAATCTGGATGCCTGAGCTTATCCGTGACCAAATTTATCAAAAGATCAAGCGGGAAATCTTAAGCGGCGTCTACCAACAAGGCGAACAACTATCTGCGAATCAACTGGCTGGTAGAAATGATATAAGCGCCACGCCGGTGCGTGAAGCGTTGAATGCCTTAGAACAAGAGGGTTTTATTGAAGTCATCCCGCGGATTGGATTTTTTGTTGCCCGCGTCACGAGCAAAGACGTGCGCGATATTTATGAATTCCGGATCATCATTGAAGGCGCCTCAGCCGAGATGGCTGCTGTTCGGATAACCGATAAGGAATTGGCTTATATCGCTGAAATCCCAAGCGATTACGTAATGGGGGATACCGAGAGCTACCTGGAATATCTGAAAAATAATCGTGAATTTCATTTGTCTATTGCCAAATCTTCGCGTAATCAATTTCTGGCAAAAACTGTAGAAATGATCCTTGACCAAACCCAACGGATGGTATTTTTAGGCATTGGTTCAAGCGAACACACGGACGCCATCTTGCAAGCACACCCAAGGCTTGTAGCTGCATTGCGAAAGAGAGATCCGGAAGAATCCCGCAGGACCATGATCGAAGGTATTGTAGCAGCTCGTGACGCGGCTATCCAACAAATTATTCATGGGTCATCGGTAGCGGTTCATCCTTCCGAGACAGCTCAAACAGGTTAATTTATTTTATTGGTTTAACCGGTGGAAAATATCCAGCGGTTTTTTATCCGATACTAAGAGGAGGTGTCTATCGGCGAGAAGAATAAATAAGGTAACGAGAGAATAAGCTAGTACAGTTAGAAGAAAGATGTTCATTCAAGAAAATTTTACCAAAATCCAAGGGAATATATATGTGGAGGAAGTACATGAAAGAGAATATTGCAAAGATTATTGGCATACTTGTAGCGCTTTCTTTATTGGTGGCTTGCGCTCAACCAACCGCAGCACCAACGGAAGCGCAGCAACCCGCTAACCCAGCGGTTGCCACCGAAGCCCCCAGTGTGGTTACCGAAGCTCCCGCCGCCACCGAAGCACCGGCCGCGGAAGAGAAAGTGCTCAAGCTTGGGTTGGTGGCACCATATACCGGCCCAAACTCCCGGGTAGGCGAGGAATTCAAATATATCCATGAGATGGCGTTCGGCGCAAAGAATTGGATGATCGGCGATTATAAGGTTGTTCCGGTTTACATAGATGATGAGTCTGATCCCGAGAAAGCTGTACGTGCGTTCAAAGACGCGGTTCTAAAAGAAAAAATCCAGGCTGCCACTGCCGGTTATCACAGCTCAGTAACCGTAGCGCTTATGGATGTAATCGCTCAGTACAAAATACCCTATTTCTTCCCGCAGAATGAATCGAGCGTGATTGTCGAAAAATACAAGTCCGATCCTGTGAAGTACGCTTATCATCAGTGGAAAGGGCGTCCAAACCCAACCAAACTGATTGTAGGATATGACCTGGCGTTATTCAAGCAAGCCATCGAAAGCGGCGCCTGGAAACCCGCTAATCAGAAATTTGCGGTGATCTGTGAAGACACTGACTATGGCCGTGATTTTTGCGCCTCTTTCAAGAAGATGGTTGAAGGTCTTGGTTGGGAAGCAGTCGGTGAAGATTATGTTCCATTGGATGCCACCGACCTGTATCCATTGCTGACCAAAATCAAAGCTGCAGATCCCTCATTGCTGTTTGTGTCCATGAGCGCCCCGGCTGTAGCCAGTGGGATCATCAAACAAACCCAGGAAGTAGGTTTAAAATCTCTACTGATTAGCCATGGTTTGGGCTGGATTGGTGAATGGTATCAGTTGACTGGCGAGGCTGGCGATTACGTTTTGGATATGATGCAGAAATTCCGAACCCCCGAGCAGATCGCTTACCGGGATGAGTTTAAAAAGAAGTTTGGAATCACACCCAGCGCTAGCCTTTCGATTTCTTATGACTACGATAACTTTTTCATCAAAATTTGCGAGCGGGCGTTGGAAGTCTATGGAGAATTGAATAGCGAGACCATCTTCAAGATTGGTAACGATGAGGTCAGCACCGGAAAACTCACCTATACCGAAGGTTTATGGTACAAGGAGTTGAAATGGGAACCCGATACCCTACCCGAGATGGTAGTGGGCGAGGGTTATTATCTCGACCCGGTTGTCCAGTACTTCGGCGGTGAAGCAACGATCATCTGGCCAGATTATCTCAAAGAAGCTGATCTGAAAGTGAGACCGTGAGGATTAATTACTAGAAAAGGTCAAGGACTGTCCCAATAAAAGTGGGATTCAGTGAACGAAGCGAAGAATCTCCCTAAATGATAAGTGAGATGCTTCGCTTCTCCTTTGCAAGATTAACGCACTCGGTGAATATTTTGGAGACAGTCCTGACCTGAAGTTGCAAAATATCGGGTAAAAAAAATTTTGTTGTTGCTTGACCTGCTCTGTGATTAAACGTCTAATATCGAATGACGCTGAGGACTGAGTTGGTAGATTATGAAAACTTGCTTAAGGAAAGGCGAGCATGGCACTCCTACAAATCGATGATGTTGTCAAAAGGTTTGGCGGCATGGTGGCAGTTAATCATGTCTCCATGAAAGTTGAAAAAGAAGAAATCTTTGGATTGATCGGTCCAAACGGAGCCGGAAAAACCACGTTGCTAAATGTGATTGCGGGGGTCGAAAAACCTAATAATGGGCAGGTCTATTTCGAAGGTAAAGAAATCACCGGGTGGAATCCTGAAAACCTGTGTTCAGCTGGTTTATCCAGGACTTTTCAGGTGCCGCGAAAATTTAAGAAAATGACTGTGTTTGAAAATGTTTTAGTAGCGGCGACATTTGGTATCCCAAAACCATCGAAACCGATTTCCGATTACACCTTAGCGGCGTTGGAATTTGTGAAATTTCCTTTACCAGTGGATACCCGCGCCAGTAAGTTAAACGCTGCACAGCTTAAAAGACTCGATCTTGCCCGAGCGTTGGCCAGCCAACCGAAATTGTTACTTCTGGATGAACCTGCCTCAGGGCTTACTCCAACTGAAGTGGATGGATTGATGGAGCTCATTCGCGAGATTCGTAAGACGGGGGTTACCATCATCGTTGTAGAACACTTGATGAAAGTGATCATGAATATTTGTGACCGGATGGTTGTGCTCGATCACGGAGAGTTGATTGCGGAAGGCACTCCCCAGGTGATTTCGAAAGACCCGAAAGTGATCGAGGCTTATCTGGGCGAAGAATATTTACATGAGCAAAAATCTCAGGCGGTAGTTTAAAGGAGGCATGCCGTGTTAGAGGTAAAAGGACTCCAATCAGCGTATGGTGACCTGCAGGTATTGTGGGATGTATCCCTGGAATTAGCGGAAGGAGAATTTGTTGTTTTACTTGGACCCAATGGCGCTGGCAAAACAACGACTTTGCGAACGATTTCGGGCGTTCTCAAACCGTTGGGTGGGGAGATCAAATTCCTGAATAAATCGATTGGCGGTATGCCAGGGCACGAGATTAGTAAATTGGGAATCAGTTTCATCACCGAGGACTTGAACCTGTACCCTAAAATGTCGGTCAAAGATAACTTATTGGTCGGTGCTTATAGCGTGCGGGACAAGAAGCAAATCAGCAAAACCATGGATTATGTCATCCACCTGTTTCCTCGCTTGGAAGAACGTTTAAACCAACTGGCGGGTACTCTCAGCGGCGGTGAAAGAAAAATGTTAGCTATTGGGCGCGGTTTGATGCCTAACCCCAGATTGATATTGGTCGATGAACCATCTTTAGGGTTATCTCCACTGATGACCAAGGCGACCTTTGGAGCTTTGGAGCAGTTATATCGAGATGGGACGACCATTCTTCTTGTAGAACAGCACCTTGGAAAAGCCCTGGAAATTACTAATCGCGGTTATATTCTGGAGCAAGGCAAAATCGTGATGCACGCCCCAACCAAAGAGTTACTCACGAGTGACCGGGTAAGAGAAGTATATTTGGGAATGTAGATTTCGGGTGGTATAAATTCTTATGAGGAGAAAAATCTTATGGATTTAGTCGAAATCTGGAATGTCCTGGCGGTTGGTTTGGTGCGCGGGGGTTTGTATGCACAAATGGCATTGATGCTGGCATTAATGTTGGGGGTGATGAGCATCATCTCAATGGTCAATGGCGAGCTCTATATGATCGGGGCTTATATCGCATACTTTGGGTTTTCGGTCTTTGGGTTAAATCCTTTGCTAGCAATTGTATGCTCAGCATTGGTCACTTTTTTGGTGGGCGCAATCCTCGAACGAGGTCCTCTGGCAGTAATGCGCAGAAGGGCGGGGGAGGACTGGTATCTGAATACCTTTTTATTGACTGTTGGTTTGTCTTTTTTCTTGAAAAATGCTGCTATGTTGCTTTGGAAGTCCACCTTTCGAGGTATTCGCTGGTATTGGGAAGGAACCGTTAACATTGGAAGTATCGGTATCTCTATGGATCGATTGGTAGCTTTGGGCATCACTGCAGTGACGATTATCACTTTGCAGTTATTCTTGCGGAATACTCGACTGGGAAGAGCCATTCGGGCGGTTAGCCAGGATGAACGGGGCGCCATCCTTAATGGAATCAATGTCAATAATATCTATACGCTCTCTTTTGCCATCGCGTGTATGTTGGGAGGCATTGCTGGAGGAAGTATGCTTTCCATTTTACCAGCTTCGCCCTACATGGGTACCATGCCCAATAATTATGCCTGGCTGGTGACTATGTTAGCCGGGCTGGGCAATGTGGGCGGTGCAGTCGTGGGGGGATTTATTATCGGAATTGTGGAAGCGATTGCATTTCAATTCTTTGGAGAGGGTTGGCCGAATGTGATCAGCTTTATTATTTTGATTATTGTATTGGTCATAAAACCTTCGGGCTTATTCGGCACGTCCGTTAAGGGTGTATGGGAAAGGTAGGCGCATAATGGCAAAAGTAGAAGAACAATTGTTTGTAAAAAGCAAGTTGATCCAGCGCATCAACATGGTGGGTTATCTACCGGTAGCTCTGTTTTTTGTGGTGTTAGGGATTGCTCCATTCTTTATCAAAGATGAATATTTGCGTCACTTGTTGGTCGTTGGCTTGTTGTTTGGTGCCCAGGCGATGGTTTCGGATTTTACAATTGGTTTTATCAATATCTCAAACTTCGGGTTTGCTGCTTTCTTTGGTTTGGGTGCATATACCACCGGTTTGCTGGTTACAAAGCTTGGAATCAGCCCTTATATCGGTATGGTAGCGGGGATGTTAATGTCGGGATTATTGGGTTTGTTCACCGGTGCGTTGACCATGCGATTGAGAGGTTTGTATGTTTCGATTATGGCCTGGTTTATGGCGCTGGCGCTTCAATCCTTGACCCTGGTTTTGGTTGATTTCACCCGCGGCGCGTGGGGATTATTCGTACCACCGATCTTTGACTCGCCTTCCGTTCTTCCTTATTACTACATCCTCTTTTTATTGACCATCATCATTTTTATCTCAATCAAACTGGTGCTTGGTTCTCGGGTGGGGCTAGCCTTCAGGGCAATAGGTCTGGATGTGGATTTTGCGCGCGCTTCGGGCGTCAATCCTACCCGCTATAAAATGGTGGCGTTTATCTTATCTTGCGCTTTTGCCGGCTGGTTGGGGGCTTTCTACGCTCACTTCATCGGTATTTTAACCCCCGATTTGATGGGAACTCAACATACCGTTGAGGTGATTGCGTTGAACGTCATTGGGGGCCGAGGCAGTGTCTGGGGGCCTTTGTTAGCAGCTTTCCTGGTCATTCCGCCATTTGAATATCTCAAATCCTTAATGGAAGTGCGCCTGATAATCTATGGCCTGTTGCTGGTGTTGGTAATGGTACTTTATCCAGCCGGTCTGGCCGGTATAATCTGGAGGATTGGGAGACTTTTGAAGTTGCACCAAGGTGCAACTGTGTGGGGGATGGAAGATAGCTGATCGAATTGGTCATAGTAACCAATTCTGTTTAGTATATTCTGATTGGCTGGTTTAAGATCATCTGAACCATTGATTTAACCGGCTGGGAATAAATAAGCTGAGCGGAGGCCAGGATGGTAAGAGTGGAGAAAAAGGCAAAGAGAGAGGCAGTCTCCAGGCTCGAAAAAAAGATAACCCAGTACCTTAAAAATTTACCCCCTGCGATTCTTGGAATCGAGCGATGTTCTCCGATCGATATTCTTGATATGACTCCCGGGGCATATAATTTGAATTATCATGTGATGGTAGGAGATAAAAAGTTTATCTTCCGGGTGAACATTCAACAACAAAGTGGGTTAACCAATCAGATTGATTACGAATTTGGGGTGTTGAAATATCTAGAACGATACCAGATAGCCCCAAAGGTATATCACTCGGATAATACTAAAAGTGCTTTTGATTTCGATATCTTGATTGAGGAGTACCTGGAAGGCCCGTGGGTAACCTTACAAGAACAGGATCTACCAGCCGTGGCAGCCCTCCTGGTTAAGCTTCATTCATTAGATGCGTCGCAGGTCAATCTAATTACCTGGAGCGACCCACTGATGGATACTTTGGTACTGGTAAGAATGGATTTGGAAGAGTATCGATCGAAGAAAAGCGCTGATCCGGGAGTGGTGTCGAAGGCAGAAAAGCTTATAACGAAGTTAGAACCGTTTTTATTCGAAAAGAGGGCTCTTTTCACACCCGATAGCATCAACCATACCGATGTCGCCATCGATAACTTTGTTAAAACATCACAAGGTTTAAAGTTGATCGATTGGGAAAAACCTCGCTTTGACGACTGCAGTTATGATGTATGTTGCTTCCTTGCAGAACCAGCCCAGCTTTGGTGTATACCTCAAGTGCTATCAGCGGAAGGCCGCGAAAAGTTCTTGCAAGAGTATATAACTTTGTCAGGTAGAGATAAGGACCATTTCCTGGAGAAAGTGAGGGTCCGACAGCCTCTGGTTTCTTTACATTGGATCTTTTGGGGAATGAACCGCCTGTGCGATCTGAGAGACCAAAAAACCGCCTCGGAGCTGCAAGGAGTTCATAGTGAAAGATTGGAACGTTGGGAACGGGTAGCTGACCCGCATTTGATTAAAAAGATTTACGAGATGATCTGACATCTATTCTTGTCGGTTTATCGCCTGATACAGGTAAAAAAATTTTTCTATACAAGGAGATTTAGAAATGCCAAGACCAACTATTATGATGATCGGATTAGGTGACCTGGGGGGGAACGTATTGGAAATGCTGGCTCGCACCTCTGGTTACCGCCGGATTATTACCGCAGATATTGATGAGGATAGAGCATACCGGAAGACCAACATTGCCAAATTTGGCGCTTCCCAAATGGGTTTCTATCCAGACCTCGAATTCACTAAGATAGACCTGAACAACTTCGAACAGACCGCCGAAACGATTGCCAAATACAGGCCCGATGTTATCTACAGTGCAGCAACCCTGCAATCGTGGTGGGTGATCACCACGTTGCCAAAAGGGGTATTCGATGACCTGGATAAGGCTCGTTTTGGTCCCTGGTTACCCATGCACCTGAGCGTGGTTTACAAATTAATGCAGGCGGTCAAAATGACCGGAATGAACTTCAAAGTAATCAATTCAGCGTTTCCAGATGCATGTGGGCCAATTTTGAAGACCCGCGGTCTACACCCCACCGTTGGAATAGGGAATGTGGCTAACCCAGTACCGGCGATCCGCAATGGCATTGCGGACCAATTGGGTGTCCGCCTGGAGGATGTCAAGATATATCTGGTCTGCCAACACTATGTAAGCCATTATATTCCTCGCTTTGGCACTGCTGGAGGCGCCCCATATTACCTAAAGGCTTTTGTGGGTGGCAGAGATGTTACTAAAGATGTGGATATCGATCTCGTTTTCGCCGAAATGCCCAAGCGTTATCGCCGCACCGGTGGAATGGGAGGCCAAATCTTGACTGCTTCATCGGCAGCCGCCAATATCTTAGCTATGGCAGATGATCGCGGCGAAATCTTGCATGCCCCCGCCCCCAACGGTTTACCGGGCGGGTATCCAGTACGAATCGATGCCAAAGGTGCCACAGTGCAATTACCTAATGATATCACTCTCGAAGAAGCCATCCGGATTAATGAGGAAGGTCAAGCGATCGATGGTATCGAGCGAATCGATGAAAAAGGCACTGCTTATATTGCGGAGTGGTCGAATGATATTATGAAGCGGATGCTCGGTTTCGATTGCCGGGTGATGCCGTTGGATGATATTCACGAAATCGCGGACGAGCTAGGCGCCAAGTTCAAAGCTTTTGCTGCTCAGTTCAAGAAATAACCAGACGAAGCTTGCCCATCGTCTCCTCTCTGATTTAGGGACCCGGTTTTCGCAACTACGGTTTGTAAACCACCGTTTCCGAATCAATGAACAGCTATGACCGAAGCGGCTACCGGGCCCCATGATTTCAAAAAAATCATTGGAGTTGCTTCCTGATCCATATCAACGGCTTATATGGAGCTTAGCACCTGAGCTTGTTAGAATGAATAGTAGCATCTCGCTTAGTTTTTATAATGTTTCTGTGAAACGTCTAAAAAATCAAAACGCTACCTGCGAAACCCCGAGATAGAGTAAAGAGGTGAATATTTATGACAGATTTCGAACCGGTTATATTTATCTTCTTGTCACAAGAAGATGTGATCACCACCGGTATGCGGATGTCTGAGGTGATTGTTTGCGTGGAACGAGTGTTTGGTGAGCATGCCAAAAAGCGCGTGGAAAACCCACCTAAACCCGGTGTTCACCCTATCCCAAGTGCATTTCTACACGCTATGCCAGCTTACCTGTCAGAATTAAAAGTGGTTGGCATGAAATGGGTTAGCAGTTACCCAACCAATGTTCAGCACCGCCTTCCAGCAGTCATGGGATTGCTTGTATTGAATGATGTCGAAACCGGTAAGCCGCTGGCGATCATGGATTGTCGTTGGATCACTGCGGTCAGGACCGGCGCCGTATCGGCTGTTGCTGCTAAATACCTTGCCAAAAAGGACGCGGAAGTAGTAGGGATCGTTGGAGCGGGTGTTCAAGGGAGATACAATCTATACGCTCTGAAGGAGGTATTAACGGATATCAAGCTGGTCAAATACTACGATAGTTACCCTAATACGCTCGACCAGACTATTCGCCAGCTAAAAGGACAAACGCCTTTCGAGGTAGTGGCGGTTGCATCGGCTCAAGAAGCGATTGTTGGTTCCGATGTGATCGTAACCGCAACCGGAAAGCTTGACCAGGTAATTTATTTCGAGCGCTGGGTAAAGGCTGGAGCCCTGGTTTTACCTGTTCACCATCGCGGTTGGGAAAACCAAATCATCCAAAAAGCGGATAAATTCATCACGGATGATTGGGCTCAACTTTCGAACGCTGCTCGGGTAGTGGGTGGGTTCGATGGACCTTTGCCAGACCCGTATGCTGAATTAGGAGAAATCGTAATTGGTAAAAAACCGGGACGCCAATCGCCTGAAGAACGCATCATTGATTTCAATTACGGACTGGCGATGGAAGATATCGCTATTGCAAGCGAGATTTATTCCAAAGCGAAAGCCTTGGGTTTAGGAAGCAAATTGACATTGATGGCAACCGATCTTTGTTAATAAAATCCTCATTTTGCTTTGGGCTGACCAATTTTTAAGATGATCCTCGTTATTGTGATTCGATTATTTCGGAGGTTATTATGGGTTCGATGAAAGTCGCGGTGTTGGGGGGCGGTAACGCTTCGCACACAATTTCAGCCGATTTGGCGCTGAAGGGTTTAACCGTCAACCTGTTTGAGATGGAGCAATACGCAAGTTCTATGCGCCAGGTCTTTGAGACTGGCGAGATTGAAATATCGGGTGTGGCTGGGTCGGGAATAGCGCATTTAAATATGGTCACCAATGACATCACCAAAGCGGTGGAAGATGTCGAAGTGATTTTTCTACCCTTGCCGGGGTTTACAATCGCCCCTTACAGCCAGTTGCTGGCTGATCATCTTGAAGACGGGCAAATGGTGGTAATCATGCCCGGCAGCCTTTCAGCATTGGAATTCTTAACCGGAATTCGCTCGTACGGTTGCAAGAAGAACGTTCTAGTGGCAGAAACTGGCGGATTGCCTTTCGCCACCCGCCTGGTGGCGCCGGGTAAAGTAAAGACCTTTCACATCCGGGCTCTCATGGGTTTGGCGACCATTCCCGGCAACCGTTGCTTAGAAGTTTATGAAAAGATCAAAGCCTACTACCCATTCCAGCCACGTAAGACGGTGGTAGAGACCGGCCTGGCTCACCTGACCCCTCTTTTACATCCCGTGGGCACGCTGCTCAATGCCGGTCGTATCGAACGTTCGCATGGTGAGTTTTACATGTACGAAGAAGGGATGACGCCTGGCGTGGTTCGAGTTGCCGAAGCGGTTGACCGAGAAAGACTGGCGATCGGCGCGAAGATGGGCATAAAATTGCCGACTGGCGTGGATATGATGGTGGAATCGGCTTATGGCCCACGGGGAACCTTGTGGGAATCGGTCAATGGCAGCGCTGGTCTCACACCGGTAAAAGGCCCCGATTCACTGAGCAGTCGTTACCTAACCGAAGATGTGCCTTTTGGGTTGGTGCCATGGGCTAGCCTGGGAAACGCTGTAGGTGTGGATACGCCGACTATGGATGCCCTAATCACTATCGGCGGGGCGATCATGGGCGTTAATCCATGGGAGTCGGGTCGTAATTTGAAGAAGATGGGGTTAGATGGAATGTCATTAACCCAGCTTTTGGCTTACCTGGAACGCGGCAAACGCCCGGCATGATAACCCGATTATTGTTGTGAATTTCTGCCAACTTCTAACCGGCTTGTTTGAACGAATTAATCCATGACGGGCTCGTTATAATTTAACAACAAGTACTGCGAGGTCAATCCCAGTAGGAGGAATAATAGCAGCAGGATATTTTTATCCAGGCTGCCGAAATTGGCATGTTGAATGATGAGAACCGCGCCGCTCAAGGCTGTAACCAGGATGTATGAAAAAGCATAGGAAAGCCACATCAAAACCACCACGATCATCCCCCCTAAGACGAAATATGGCCAGGAATACCAATCCATCTTCCAGTTTAATGTTTCAGGCAGATGATAGGATAAGAAACCCCCTAGAATAAACCCTGAAGATAAAACCGCAAAAGGTTTAGCCGTGATAGCAAAAACGACTCCCAGAAGGCTAAATTTGATCGAATTGGTGAGCGATGACCAGGTAAGGTAAAATTTAAAGGACTGATGAAAGAGGTAATCTCCAACAATTAAACCCGCAACGGCTGTTACAAACCAGAATAGCTGGCTACCAGCCAGCAATAAGATAAATCCTGAGACGATGATGAGTGTGTCCATCGGTTATGATTATATTATGAAATAATGCTCGATTTGGCAATAGCCAATTTGTACTCCGCGGATCATCCATTACCCTTCATTAAAATATTCGGGATCTCCACGCCAAGGATTTTGAAATCCGCATGAAGATTTTGGATGGGCTTCGGGTCACCTAATACTTTTAGAACAGGACGCGAATAAACGCGTAAGTGACTTTCCAAAAAAGGGTCTAAAGGTTTCCTTTGCGATCAAATATGCGTTTCTGGCTAGTCTCACCCGAACAGGCTTCCCACCTGCAAGAAGATCTGCGTCAATACCTAATATTGACTCCCTTGGGTGAGGAAAACATTATTACCGTCGGGGGTGTGGATGCCAGCTATACTGATGTCAACATCTACGCGGCGGCTGTGGTGGTAGATTATGCCAGCCAGAGCTTACAAGAATGGGCTAGCGCTACTTTACCTATCTCATATCCCTATATACCCGGCTTACTTGCTTTTCGCGAATCGCCAGCCATACTTGAAGCCCTGGCGAAACTAAAAACGCTCCCAGACGTATTAATAGTAGATGGTCATGGTATTGCCCACCCTCGCCGGTTTGGGATTGCCTGCCACTTGGGATTGATCCTGGATTTACCGACGATCGGATGTGCCAAGTCCATTCTGATAGGAAATTTGAAAGATTTACCTAAGGAGGATAAAAGCCAGATAGGTTTGTTTGACAACCAGCAAGATTTGCTTGGCATGGCGGTTTGTACCATCCCGGGAGTAAAACCGGTTTATATTTCGGCCGGTCATCGCATTGACCTGGAATCGGCGGTGAGGGTGATCCAGCGCTGTTGCCGGGGATATCGATTGCCTGAGCCAGTGCGATTAGCACACAAGCTAGCAAAGTCTCTTGCTCGACCAGGCGGTGGAATGTTAGAAAAAATAATTATCGGATTAGATTAATATTCTAGAAAGGTTGAAATAATCATGAACCGTTTTCTCATTCGCTGGGCAATTAATGCCGTCGCGCTGTATGTGGCGATTGCCATCGTGCCTGGCATTCAGGCTCAGAGTTCAAATTTATTTTCTTTGATCTGGTTAGCGCTGATCTTTGGCGTGATTAACGCCTTGCTCAGTCCGATATTGAAATTCCTCACCTGCCCGTTCATCATCCTGACACTTGGTTTATTCACTCTTTTGATCAATATGGCACTATTCTGGCTGTCAGGAAGAGTGGGAGAGATATTTGGGGTTGGCTTCACGGTGAGTAGTTTGATGTCGGCTTTGCTTGGATCGCTGGTGGTTAGCGTTATCTCGATTATCCTGAGTCTGGTGTTTCGGGAAGAGTTAAAGAAGCATTAACCACACATTGTGTTGAGGGTTGCTTGGGCTAACATACAAAATACAATTGACCAAAAGATATTCGCTTCTGAACCGGATTAATAGATTCTAAGACTTTTGTTAGTCCTGTTGACTTTCAGCGCTACTCCGCTTATACTGAAACTAGCTGGAGAAAATTAATGGTCGCTGTATGGTTAAGGAAATCCATGAGCTAAGGCACGCGTGAAGTTGGCGTGCCTTTTTGTATCCAAATCACAAGAAAGGAGATTTTAGTCAATGGATTATGGGATGATCGGTAAGATTGATAAAGCTAAGCGATATGCGGAAGAAAGGGATCGCATTCGCTTCGAGAATCTAAAAGTGACTTTCGAGGGCGATAATAACCCTCACACGGTTACGCTTATGGATGGTATCTGGCAATGCGATTGTGACTTTTTTCAAACCCGTGGAAGGTGTAGCCATACGATGGCGTTGGAGATTATTTTAGATGGCATGTTGCCAAAAGAAGCCATCCCGGCTTAGGGTGTCAAAATTCGAATTAGAACATGAGCCCCATGACGGGGCTCATGTGTTTAAGGTTATGAATGTTCTGAGCCAGGATTTGATCATGGCTCAATTCTTCCTGCAAGCAGCGCTCAGGGTAAGATCGTCATTCTATAATCAACCGGGCTCCTTTTCCAATCGGGTCCGTTCCAATTGGGTTTCATGGGGCTGGTTGGATGGATACCACTTTATTAAACGGATTAATGTTCAGCGTCCATGGGCTACCGATCTGACATTGCTGGTAAAGGTCGAGATCGCTGGTCTGGTAGGTATATGATCCCTTGGGGGTGTCGAACACGATGGTATAAATCTCTTCCCGCTCTCCCAAGCGTTGATCGTAAGCGAGCTGGGGTTGAGGCCAAATAGGCGAGTAATCGTCACCTTGTAGGGCAGAAACGTCCACTTGCTTCCATTCCATAACCGTGTAATCGCAATAATCCTGATATACCTCATAACGACAGTCTTGCACGACTTCGCCATAGCCAGATCCCTTGTCGATCGTGTAAGGCGTACCGCACACCTTGTTGGCGTTATCAACAGGCTCATCCTGGATGTGGTGGATTTTTTGAATGCAATTGCCTGGGGTTGCTTCGGCAGGAATTTCATCTTGCCAGGTTTGATAAGTGGAAGGTTGTAAGGATTCGATGGCAATCCTGGTCATCCAGCCGACGCTGTGCACGATCCCTTTGGTTCCTTCTGTCCGCCCGGCTAGGATGAAGAATATCAACCCGCACAGTATCAGGAGCGAAGCCAGTCCAATAAAACCGTACACTAGGTAGTTTGGTTTCTTGCTGGTCGCCGTGATTGGAGTGGGGGGCGTAACCGGTAGGGTTGAGAGAGTGGCGCCGCAATTGGCGCACTTCAAAGCAGTCTCTGGGTTTGGTGTGCCACAATTAGGGCAGGCGACGGACTTGACCGGAGTGGTTTTAAAAGCTCCCACTACCCGGCCGGCTTCCCGGCGGAGGCCTTCTTTCAAATCTGCGCCGCACTGCTGGCAGGTTGTAGCGCCGGCTGGGTTACGCGCTCCGCAAAATGGACAGTGAATATCTGAACCGGCTTTAGCTTTCTCAATTTCACCCTGATCTTGGATGAACTCCTGGCGTTCTGGTTGTTGAAATTGAACATCTGCAGGTTGCGGCGCGCCGCAATTTAGACAGGTCTTTTGCGGGCCTGGATTACGGCTGGCGCAGCGCGGGCAAATCCATTCGAGCTGGGTATAACCAAGAGTTTCACGGGACATAGGACCTCCTGATCTAAGTTGACCAATATTTTACTCTAGCTTTACCTTTCCTGAGCGAGTTAGACCTTGATATCTGCCGACAGATATTATTCCACCCATTTCCCTTCATACCAAAATTCTCGTTATTTTCTCGTTCTCTTGTTCCGGTAGCGCAACCTGGCACAACGGGTGGGCTTAGTTGGGGGTACAACGCAGGAACGTCGTATCCAGGATGAAGATCTTTTCCAACGCTTTCTATAGCCGGATATGGTGGTTTTCTAGGCAAGATTGAATTTTTTTAGACAGCCCCAGGGATGTGAGGCAGCTGCGCTGCGATTATTTCGACCCGCTCCAAACGCTTAGCCCACTTGCTCGCAAAGCGCTCGATTCATCTTAGCACCTACTCTGGTAAGTGGTGGGCTTCCTCGATTACCTCATCCAGCGTGCTATCGGTACGGTAGCGGTTATCCCGGCGGGTTAAAAAAGAGGAGGTAATCCCACTTGAGGTGCGGATTTTTGCTATCATCGATGTATGGGATGCATTGTTATCCTCCTTATCGTAAAGCCTGGAATCGAGAAAAACGTTGAGCTGTATCCAAGATATTTCGGGCAGGCAAATCGACCCTCGGGTGATCGAAATTTTCTTGAAAATCATCAAACCTAAGTAGCGTCAACACAATCGCCCGGTGATAAACTTTCTCTCAGGAATGATTTTGAAGGGAGTTAGGTTGTGCATCTAGCTGGTTGGGGGAAGCTAAGTTCCCCAATCCTGCGCGTTAAAAAAATCATACTCCACAGTACGGTTTGAAAGCTTGGCGATGGGCGGAAGCACCCGTTTGAATTGGTTTTGGCGGATGCGATTGATTACTTTGGTTATGAAATCGGCCGAAAAACCGGCTTTGATACAATCTTCGGGGCTATAACGCAAATCGACCAGCAGGTAGAGCAATCGATCGACATCTTGATAAAGAAATCCTAATTCACCTTCGTCGGTCTGGTTTTTCCAAAGATCAGCTGACGGTGTTTTTTGGATGATCACTTCTGGCACGCCGATGGCACGCGCCAGTTGCCTTACCTGGGTTTTGTACAGGTCGCCCAAGGGGTTAAAAGCGCAGGCTGAATCGCCATAGAGGGTTGTATAACCCAGGAGAATTTCAGTTTTATTGCCGGTGCCCACCACTAATCCACCGAAAGCTGCTGATTGGTCGTAAAGGACAATCATCCGGCAGCGCGCCATCACGTTGCCGCGCCGCACTTGGGGCATATCCGGAATATGATGGAGCAAGCCATCGACCATTTCGGTAATGGGGATGGTGATGGATTTGACGCCTAAAGCGTCGATAACCATTTGAGCGTGTTCGAGTGAGTCGGGAGATGAGCTCTTGTATGGCATCCGCACCGCAAGTACGTTTTCAGGACCTAACGCTTTAGTGGTCAGATAACAAGATAATGCTGAATCGATACCTCCCGAAACACCAACTACTCCATGTGAAAAACCAGCTCGGGTGATTTCTGTGTGGATGAAACCGGTGAGGATTTTCACCGCAAGATCGATATTAATAGTCAGGTTGATGTTATTCATAGGTTATTCCCTCAAACAATTGAGATGCTGAAATTGCTGACAAAAAGCTCAATCATGGTTCGATTGCTTGCCATTCAGCAGGGTGCGGGTCATTTCGTACTGCGCCAGAGCCAGTTTTACCTACATCCATTATCCTCCTGAAAGCCTGGTGCTTTTTGGTTTCTATCAACATTTTGCCCCAAGAACTTGTTATGGGATTGAACAGGTATACTCAGTACGCTGATAGCAATGATCGCAATGGCCAGCCAGGTATCGCTCCGTAACCCTCGCCAGATCGGAGCCGGATCGGCGCGTAAAAATGAAAGGGATAGCATTTGCATGCCGATGATAACCAAAGCCAGGGTAGTTTTCATTCCCGTTTGAGAAATCCACCCCGCCCGCTTCCAATTCCCTATTCGATCCAGCAACCAGAAGAGCGCAATCGTTGAGATAGCGCCGATGACCTGGACCGGCAGCCTGGGTTTCAGAACTCCCCACTCGTCGCGAGCCGGCAACGCCCACCAGGCTGCTGAGGGGGCTCCATAAGCAATCCCATCGATCCAGCATCCCAGCCATACCGTGGTCGTCAGGCAAGCTACCAACGGTAAGAGATGGTCTCCCAACTCGCCCAAATTTACCTGGCGCGCCTTGGAATAAATGTGCAGACTGATCAACCAGCCAACGATTGCACCAAACCAGGTCAACCC
>Ga0315282_10008095_pt1 | contig 17070 bp, 14 predicted proteins | sample YL17G07_20_MG_FD_203693 | JGI IMG/M metagenome (GOLD analysis project Ga0315282, IMG submission 203693) | Sediment microbial communities from Yellowstone Lake, YNP, Wyoming, USA - YL17G07_20 | ecosystem: Environmental > Aquatic > Freshwater > Lake > Sediment | place: USA: Wyoming | collected...
CTCCCGACCGGCGAGGGGAGCTGGCTGCTCGAAGGCGGCGCGCGCCGCCCCCTGCCCGCCTTCGCCCGCGACGAACTCGCCCGCTTTCTCGAGCCGTAACAAAACGGCGGCCTGGCTTCCGCCAGGCCGCCGCCGATCGTCAATCGAAGTCTCCCGCGCGGGGCTACCGCGTGGTCTGCGGCGCAGACCGCCCTTCCGACGCCGCCAACCCCTGCGCATCCAGGGGTCGGCAGAGAATTGGCGGAATCGAGGAGAGTTTGTTTCGCTCTGCCTCGCTGAGCTTTTGCGCCTCGGAGGCTCCTCGCACCACCCGCGGGGTCAGGAACACGAGCAGTTCTGTCTTATCCTTGTGCGTCGTGGAGGAGCGGAAGAGCGCTCCGACCAGAGGAATCTGGCTGAGGATCGGCACCCCCGTCTTGCTGGAGGTCACCATGTCCCGCATCAGGCCCCCCAGCACCACCGTGTGGCCGCTGGCGATGCTCACGGACGACTGGGCTTCGCGGTTCAGAGTCGTGGGGTAGGACAAACCCGCGACGTTCATGCTGGGTCCCACATCGTTGGCCTGCACCGACACCACCATCTGCACCACATCGCCGGAGGTGACGCGAGGCGTAACGTCGAGCTGAATGCCAACGGGCTGCTGATTGATCGCGTTCGATGTCGTCGTGATGCCGTTTTGGGTGCTGGTGGTCGAGTTGGTGGGAATGGGAATGGTCTGCCCCACCTGGATCGTGGCCTGCTGGTTGTTCTCGGTGAAGATGCTCGGCCTGGACAGCACCTTCGCGTTCGAGTCCGCGGCCAGCGCGTTGAGTATCGCCTGGAAGTCGCCGGGGCCGACGATCACGCCTGTCAGGCCGGATCCCCCGGTACCCACTCCCACGTTGGTCGAGAACGTGCCGTTCAGCACCTCACCCGAGTGCAAGGTGTACTGGGAGGTCAGCCCTTTCCACTGAAAGCCCAGGCTGTTGTCCTTCGTCAGCGTCACCTCCGCGATGATCGCCTCGATGTACACCTGCGGAGGCATGACGTCGAGCTTCTCCAGGATGGCCTTCAGCATCTCCAACTGCTCGGGGCTGGCCATGATGAGGAGCGTGTTGGCCGTCGGGTCGGCCGTGATGGTCGCTGTCATCCCGGCTGAACTCGGCGCGTAGGCCCCCTCGTCTCCGCCCGCCATCCCTTCCCCGCTGGGCGCCGGCGGCGCCGGCGCCACCAGTTGCGGCGGCGGCATACCCGGCGCCTGCGCGAGCGTCAGGGCGCCCGAGCGGGCCTCGCTCGTCGGCGCCGCGAGCGGATCCACCTCCACCGCGTTCGGCGCGCTGGTGCCTACCTGGGGCGGAGCTGGCGTGCCCACGCCGTAGGGCCGCTGCTGGAACGGGTTGTAGGTCCCTCCGAAGGCCCCTCCTCCCCGAGTCCCCCCGAAACGGTTGCCGGGCTGCGTGCCGGTGGTGCCGGGTCTGGCCTGCCCGGCTGTCCCACCGGGGTTCACCACCGTCACCTGCGCCCCCACGCACGGCGCGACCAGCGCCGCCAGGTCTCCCGCGCTCATGTTCTGCACCGGGTAGACGTACACGCTGTCCTGCAGGTTCATCCGCGTGTCCAGTTGGGCCACCAGGTCCTGGATCTCCTCGAAATGCTCCCGCGTCACGTGCAGGAAGAGCGTGTTCGTCCGGTAGTCCGGGTACACGAACTCGCCGCCGGCCGACGTGATCGTCGGCGTCTGCATGGCGGGCCGTTGCTGCGCCCCCGGCGCTCCCGGGGTGGCCGCCGCCCGCTCCCAGATCGGGCGCGGAGCGGCGCCTCCCCCGCCTCCCCCGCGGCTCAGCACCATGGTTTGCACCAGCCCCGCGATCTCCGCCGCATCGCGATACCGGCAGTGGATGGACTTCATCCCTTCGGAGAGCCGGCCTTCCAGATGCTGGATCACCTGCAGCACCTTGTTGATGTTCGCCGCGGTGTCGGTGATAAGCAGCGAGTTAGTGGACTGCAGGGGCACCGCGACCATCCCCTGCGTGAGCATCTGGGTCACCTGCCCCGCGATCTCCTGCGCGCTCAGATTCGTCAGCGGGATGACCTGGGTGACCAGCATCGCGGACAGCGGCAGTTCGCTCGGATCCTTTCCGGAGTTGAACGGAATGCCGCCGTCGTGAGTCGCCCGCGGGCCCCCTTCGATCCGGTACAGCGACGGGCCCGCCTTCACCATGTAGCAGTCGCGCGCTTGCAGGATCGCACTCAAGATCTGGAAGGCCGCCTCCAGCGTCACCTTCTCGGGAGCGATGACCGTGACCTTCGCGTCCCCCAGCGCGGGGTCCTGGATGATGGTGATGTTCGCCGCCTTGGACAGGAAGCGGATGAGGTGATCGAACCCGAGATCGTAGAACTCCATGTCGATCATTCTTTCGCCGCCCTGCATTTGCACCAGCTCGAGCTTGTTCGCGGAGGGGGCGTTCGGGGCCGTCTCCCCCACCGCCGCGCCGCTCTTGGCGGCCGCCGCGGGCACATTCCCGCTCGGCCTCCCCGCGGTGCCCGGCCCCCCGGTGATCGGCGGCACCCCCATTCGCCCCTGCTGGCCGGGGGCGCCCGGGGTCCTGGTTCCCGCCCGGTTGCCCGGCCGGGGCCGCGGTGCCGTCGGTGGCGGAGTCGGCTGCGCCGCCGGTTGCTCAGCTGCCGGTGCCGCCGGGGCGGCCGGCGGCGCCTGGTCCTGGGACCAGGCCGGAGCGGCCAGACACAGCGCGACCGTGGCCCACGCGATACTCGCTCTTACCCATCGAAGCCTTGGCGTCATTGCGTTCCTCTACTCTTCCCCGCGTCTCGTTCTTCGCGACGTCTCCGGCGCGCGGTCCTCCCGCGCCCTCGCCCTCGTCATCCCCCCCGGCCCATCCGGCCCATCCGGCCCATGCCCGGTCCCGGTCCCGGTCCCATCCCCATGCGCCCCGGCCCCATCCCCGGTTGTCCGCCCGGCCCCACTCCCGGCTGCGGCCCCTGGCGCGCCGCCGGTTGCGGCGTCGCCCCTGACAGCGCCACCACCGCGAAATCCGTCGGAGGTTTCAGAGAGACGCGCGTGCGGCCGCATACCAGCACCATCTCTCCGTGATCGTTCGGCGACACGCTTTCCACGCGGTAGTTCAGGAACGACTCTCCCACGGCCAGCTCCTTGGCCGTCTGGTTGTTGTCGTTCTGAAGCACCCCTCTGATCACCCCGTCCAGCGTGTAGTACCCCACGAACTCCCACCCCTCCAACGACTGCGGCTCGGGTCCGGTCACCACTGACTCCGGGTGGATCGGCGGGATGACGAGGGGGGTGCGGCGCGTGGGCCCCTTCGCCGTCTGTTTCGGTCGAGGCGGCGCGGGCGGCGCGAAGATGTTGCGCGTGACGATCGCCTGATACCGGTCCAGCGCCGCGTCCGTAGGCGCCGCCTGCACCGGGCGTTCGTCACCGGTCGCAGACGCCGGCCGCGCTCTCCCCGCGGTCGCAACCCGCGGCGGCTTCCCCGCCGACGGGGCCGGCGTCCCCTTCAGGGAGTACGCCAGGAAGAGCACCGCCGCCAGCAGCAGCACCCCGTACACGATGGCTTTCGTACTAGCTTTTCGCATCACTAGACCTACTCGCGGAACGGCACGCGTACACCGCCACGATGGCGTGCAGGACGACCGAGCCGCCCCCGCGCTCCCCGGTGATATCCACCCCCTCCACCCACAGATAGTGCGGCGACTTCTCCAGCTCGTACAGGAGCCTTATCACCTGCTCGAAGGAGGCCTGGGCATCGAAAGAAGTCCCGTACTTCGTGCTGTTCTCCAGGTACTCCGGTTCCGCCGGATGAATGTTCGTCAGCTCCAGTCCTTGCTCTTTCGTCAGGCGTTCGATCTCCCGCACTACGTCCGGCGTCGGGTTCGCGTTCGGGCGCGAGAGAGACGCGATCTGCGCCTGGATGTCCTTCGCCTTCTCCTGCAGACGCGGCAGCCCGAGCCGCGCCTGCTCTTGCTGCCTCCGGTACTGGCGCTGCCCCGCGATCTCCCGGGACAGCCGGCCCGCCTCCGTCCGCATGGGCATGATGCAAAGCAGGAAGAAGGCGGCGAAAGCCACCGTCACCACGAAGAGCGCGGCCAGGGTCCGCCCGGAGAACCTGCTCATTGCGCTCTCCTCCCGCCCCTCGCGGCCCCCGGCGTCCGCTTCACCTTGGGCGCCTTCTCGGTCCGCAGTTGCACGGTCATGAAGAAGTTCACCCGCGCCTCCGGCCCCGCCGCCGCGTCGCCCGCCGGCGCCCTCCCGGCCGGCTGCGTGCGAAACGCCGGCAGCGTCCGTCCCCCCTGCGCGAGCCGCTCCACCTGGTCCAGGCTCACCCGCGTCACCAGGGGCGAGCGAAGCAGCACCGCCTGCAGGTCCGCCGCCGCCCCCATGGCAGGCGCGGTGCCCTGCAGTCGGAGCGGCTGCTGCGGGCGCAGCTGGAAACTCGTGATGATGATCCCCGGGTTGGCGCCCTCCGAGATCGTTCTCAGCAACTCGAGGGCCACGTACCGCCGCGCGTGCGCCGGCTCCAGCTCCCGTAGATCCGCACTCAATCGCGCCACCGTCCCCTCCAGCTCCTGCACCTTCTTCGTCTCCACCTCCTTCGTCCGCACCTCCGCCGCCAGCGCCGCGCGCCGCCCCCGGAGTTGCTTCACGGTGCGCTTCGTGGTGGTATAGCCCATCGCCAGCAGGCCGGCCAGCAGCAGCGTGGCGGCGATGGCCAGCCGCTGGGCCAGCGCCTGGCGTCGCGCCTGCGTCACCTCGCGGGGAAGCAGCGAGATGGTGAACCCGCTTCGCCGAACTCCCGCCAGGCCCATCCCGAGGGCCAGCAGGCAGCGATCCGCCGCGCTCGGGTCCGGACCGCGCAACTGCGCCGTGGGGAAAAGCGACGCCGCCGAGAGCAGAATCGGCGCCACCCCGAACTCGGCCCCTACCGCCTGCGCCAGGCCGGGCGTCTGCGCCCCGGCCCCCACCAAGTACACCCGAGAGATCGCCGCCTGCCCCACGGACAGCGCGGTGCGTCGCATCTCCCCCCGCACGTTGTCCACCCACGCTGCCACCCGCGGCGGGCGCGGCGTCCGCTCCAGCACCTGCAGGCCCTCTGTCAGCCGGCGAAGCTCCGCCTCCTCCGGCGAGAGGCCGAAGTCGTCTCGCATCGCCGCGCTGAGCTGCAGCCCCCCCAGCGGGAAGGAGCGCGAGAGACGCAGCCGCCGTCCTTCGGAAACGTTGACCGCGATGGAGCGCCGCCCCACCTCCATGGCCAACTGCACCCCCGGCGCCTCCTCCTTCCGCAGCGACACCAGGTCGTGAAGGGCGAAGGAGTCAACGCTCAGCGCCGCCACCGTCATCCGAAGGACTCGCGCCAGCTCGAGGTACTGACGCACCAGGTCGCGCTGCGCCGCCACCACCAGCACGTCCACCATTCCCGGCTGCTCCGCAGACGGCCCCAGCGCCTGGAAATCCACCACCACCTGCTCGACCGGGAAGGGGATGTGGTCGGCCAGGTCCATCTCCACCACCCGCGCGAGCTGCGCCCGTTCGGCCGGCGGAAAGACGCTGGTGCGCACGATCACGTGCCGCCGCGGGATCGCGAAGACCGCCCGCCGGGAGCGAATCCCCGCGCGGCGCATCGCCTGGCGGATGGCCGCGGCCAGGGGCGCCGCGCTGGCCCCGGCTTCCCAGTGGAAGTCGTCCGGCACGCGCTCCTCCGCGAACCGGAGGGCGCGCACCCCGCCCCGGCCCCCTTGCACCTGGGCCACCTTTACCGAGAACGACCCAATATCTATGCTTACGGGCGCGTCACGAAGGAGCAACGTCGGACCTCCTGGAGTAGGCGCTCTGTACCAGCAGGTTCTCCGGCGGAGGGAGGGGCGAGTCCTCCTCGGCCTGGTGGAGAACGGCCACCTCGAACACCCGGCTTACCTGATGTCTGTAGACCAGCGCGCGCAGCCGCCGAAAGCCGCGACCGGTGCCGGTGTACCCCATGGAATCAACGACGAAACACGAGGACTTGGTCGTCACAAAGTCAATCATCTGCTGAAAGGTGCCCACCCCGCCGTGCGCGCACATCACCCGCGCCACCTCCCCCAGCGAGGCGAAGGGCTGCGCGTTCCGCTCCTGCACGATCGCCTCCGCCAGCGCCCCGGAAGAGCCGGGGAGCGCGGCCATCACCTCCGGCGGCGCGGTGTTCACGTTCACCTTCCCCGTCACCTCGTCCCCCGGCTGCGCGGAGAAGTAGTCCACTACCCGCGCGAGATCCTCTGCCTCGTAAAACTGCGCCGCGTCCACCAATTGCGAGACCGAGCTGTAGCCCCGTTGCCCCTCGCGCCGCAGCAGATCCAGGCCTCGCGCCACCTTGTTCAGGTCTTCCACCGTCAGCCCGCCCCCATAGGTGGATACGATTCGGCTCGCCCAGTCGTCAATCACTCCGTACCCGTTCAAGCTGTTCAGAAACACGCGCTTCTTCCCGTCGGCCGTGGTGTTGAGCGAGGCCGACGCCACCGTCACCAGGTCTCGCAGTCCCGCCCGCGTCGGCGACCCGAAGTAGAGATCGGGCGTCATGCCCTTCACCAGCAGCAGCTCGCCCGTCGTCTGGAATCCGGCCTGCCGCGGGACATAGGGGTAGGGGAGGGAGCGGTAGTACTCCGCCTCCTGCCCCGGCCCGCGCCAATCCACGATCGCTTGCGCCAACCCCGCGTCGCCGATCAGCCGCGTCAGCGTCACCACGTCCGCGGTGTTGATGTCCACCCGTCCGCAGGCGTCGTACACCCGGATCCGAAGGAACCCGGGCCCGATCGCTAGCGGCGCGTCCAGGGGCGCCTCCGCCTCCGGCCCCCACACGTCCTGGAGCGTGTCCGACGTCATGTCTTCGTACAGCAGCAAGGCCCGCGCCTGACTGATCCCGGCCTCCGCCAGAAACAGCGACTGCGACCGCTGCAGGCTGGTATTCGCCGCCAGCATCTCCCCCCGCACCGCCGCCGTCAACCCCACCGCCAGCACCAGCAGCAGCACCACCGCGAACACGGCCAGCACCAGCACCACGCCGCGTTCCCCGCGTCTCGCGTTCGCCAGCCCTGCTCCGTATCGTCCTCCCGCGGCCATCTACTCGCTGCTCTCTCGCTATCGCATCGCCAGCGTGATGATATTGCGGAACACGTACGTCCGTTCGTTCGGGGACGCGGCGTTAGACACGCCACGCGCCCGCTCGGTCGCGACCTCGCTTGGATCGCGCAGCTCCAGCTCTATGGCCACCTGCTTCGGCAGCGTGTTCTGCTGCTGTCGCGAGTCCCAGCTGTCCACCCACGCGGAGCCGTCGTAGTAGCGGAACTTCAGCGACTTCACCGCCTCCGACACCAGTTCGGTGCTGATCCCCCCGAGTTCCACCCCGTACTGATCCACCGGCTGCGCCTCCGGGTCGCGCGTCAGCACCACCGCCGTGCTTCGGTACAGCCCGGCCGGCTGGGCCTCTTGGCCTCCGGCCTCCTCCCGCCACTCCCACCGCACCGCCAGCAGGTCCGAGATCGGTCGCTCCACCGTCTGGTCCCACTCCTTCTGCATCTCCTCCGGCAGGAGCGCGGTTTCCCCCGCGGTGCTGCTCTCCGACGTCAGGTACAGCGGGTCCACCGGCGCCGTCGTCACCACGGAGGTCGCCGCGGTCTGATCGGTCGCCGTCGCCCCCGTCTCGCCGGTCCACCCGCCGACGAAGAAGCCCGCGTCCCGCGACTTCCCCAGGTATCCCCCCCGCAGGTCCCGGGCGAGCACCTCCATGATCGCCCGCGCCTCCTGGTGCAGCTCGTTCTGCCGGAGCGTCATCTTCCACACCCGCAGGGCCGTCGTCACGCTCAGGGTGATGCCCGTCGCCAGCAGCACCACGAACGTCATCGCGATCAGCAGCTCGAGCAGCGTGAAGCCCCGCCTAGAAGAGGTCGGTCGCATACGCCACCTCGCGCGCGTGCCCCATCTCCCGCGCGTGGATCACCAACTCCACCCGCACCACGTTCGAGTCATCCGGCTCGGACACCGTCACCTCATACGAGAACCCCGGATAGTCCTGACCGAAATCCCCGCTCTCCTGTCCGGCCACCAGCTCGTCCCGCGGGAGCGCCTTCAGCTCGGACAGCTTCTGCTCCGCCAACAGCGGGATGATGGTGTCGTTCCGGGAGGAGCCGCTCACCCGCCCGGCCATGGTGAACGCGGTCAGCGCCCCTACCAGTCCCAGCGCCACCACCGCGGTGGCCACCAGCACCTCCACCAGCGTGAACCCCCGGTTGTCGGACCTCCTACTCACGTATCTGCACCTTCCCCGTCGTCGGCGAAAGCTCGATTCGGTACTCCTGCCCGGTGTTCCCCGCGAGCCGGATCACCGCGCCCGTGGTGCGCCCATCCGGGAAGAAGTACACCATCTGCTCCGCGGCGGCCTCCGTGCCTCCCACCATGAGCCCGGCAATCTGTACGTAGTCCGGCAGGACGACCCGCCCCTGCCCCATCACCGGCAGCGGGTCGAACTGCTCCCGGTAGTCCTGGGCCTCCGTCCCGGCCCGCGTCGCAGGGAGGGTGTCCGGCGGCGGCGCTTGCATCTCCCCCTGCACTTCCTGCCGCCCGGGCGCCAGCGCGATCCGCGCCAGCCGCCCCCGAACCACCGCCTCCGACCGCACCTCGGAGAGCAGCCCCATCACCTCCCGCACCGCCGCATTTTCCCGGTCGGCCTGGATCGTCCGCACGAAGTTGGGCCGCACCGCGAAGGCAGCGATGACGATGATCGTCATCACCACCAGCAGCTCCAGCAGCGTGAAGCCGCGCGCCTCCCGCCGCGCGCCGCTACTTCTCATCCTCCGTGACATCCGCGTCATCGTCGCCTTCTCCGCCCAGCTGGTTGTCCCGGCCATAGGAGAGCACGCGGCACTGCCCGTCGCTCGTCACCTCGTACACGTAGTCGTGGCCCCACGGGTCCTTGGGCATCTTCTCCAGGTACGGCCCCTGCCAGTTCGTCGGCTCCGGCGAGCCCCCCGGCTTTTGCATCAGCGCCGCCAGCCCCTGCTCCTGCGACGGAAGGCTTTGGTTGTGCACCTCATACAGGCGCAGCGCCGTCTTGATCGTCGCGATGTCCTGCACCGCGCGCGCGCGCCGCGCGTGCTTCACGTACTTGTTCACCGACAGGGCCACCGCGCTCGCGAGGATGGCGATGATCGTCATCACCACCACCAGTTCGAGCAGCGTGAACCCTTGGTTCTTCTTGGTGCGGCGGGTGAAGTCTCCCATCTGCGTTCGCTCCTTGCGTCAGCGTCCTACGGTGGCGCTCATCTGGAAGATCGGCAGCAGCACGGCCATGACGATCGCCCCGACGATGAACCCCATGGTGATAATGATGAACGGCTCCAACAGCGTCGTCAGCCGTCCCAGCGTACTGTCTACTTGATAGTCGAGATTGTCCGCCACCCGCAGCAGCATCTCCGGCAGCTGCCCCGTCTCCTCTCCCACCGCGGCCATGTGTACCAGCAGCGGCGGGAAGACGCCGGAGTGCGTCAGCGCCTCGGAGACGCGCGTCCCCTGCCGCACCTCCTCCCGCGCCCCCTCCGCGGCCCGCACCAACGGGCGGTTCGCAATCGCATTCCCCCCGATCTCCAGGGCCGTCAGGATCGGCACTCCCCCCGCCAGCATCGTGCCCACCGTCCGCGTCAGTCGCGACACCGCCATCTTGTGCCACACCGGGCCCAGCAGCGGCAGCCGCAGCAGCAGCGTGTCCACCGCCTCCCGGCCCCGCGGCGTATGCGCGTACCACCGCAGCACCACGATCGCCGTCACCAGCACCAGGGCCGCGATCCACCACGTCTTGCTCACCACCGCGGCCACCGCCAGCAGCGCCCGCGTCACCAGCGGCAGCGTCTGCTTGCTCTCCGCAAAGATGTCCTGCAGCTTCGGGATCACGTACCCGATGATGAACGTCACCGCGGCCAGCGCCACCGTGATCAGCACGCACGGGTACATCAAGGCCGACACCACCTGCGACCGCCGCCGCTGCCCCTTCTCCAGGAACTCCGCCAGCCGCTCCAGGATCGCGTCCAGGTGCCCGCTCGTCTCCCCCGCCCGCACCATGTTCGCGTACAGGTCCGGGAAGTGCCTTGGGTGCTTCGCCAGCGCCTCCGACAGCGGCTGCCCCTGCTGCACGTCTGTCCGTATCCCCTCCACCAGCTCCCGCAGCGAACGCCGGTCCGCCTGCTCCACCAGCACCGATAGGCTCCGGTAGAGCGGCAGCCGGGCCGCGGTCATGTCCGACAACTGCCGCGTGAACAGCACGATGTCGGTCCCCGACACCGCCCGGCCCCGGCCCGTCCGCGGGCCCCCCTGCGCCAGCGCGAACTGCGCCGCCTCCGCGATCTCCGAGGGAAAGTACCCCATCTCCCGCAGGCGGCGCTTCACCTCCTCCGGCTCTTCCGCCATCAGTTCCCCCGTCACGCTCTTGCCGCCCCGGTCCAGTGCCGTATACCGAAACCGCGCCATCTACCTCTCCGCCCCCCCTACACCCTAAACCCTATACCCTAGCCCCTAGATCTCATCCCTCTGGCACACCCGCATCACTTCCTCCGTCGTCGTGACGCCGCTCAGCACCTTGTCCTGGCCGTCGTACAGCAGCGTCCGCATCCCCTTCTCCACCGCCCGCTGCCTGATCTGGGTGGAGGACTCTTTGTCCAGCACCTGCCGCTGCACCTCATCGTCCACCAGCAGCATCTCGAAGATCCCGGTTCGGCCGTAGTAGCCGCGCCGGCACACCTCACACTCCCCCGGCTCGTACAGGGTGAGAGACGCCACGTTCTCGGGGCTCAGCCCCATCACCTCCAGGTGCTCCCGCGTGGGCGTGAAGGGCCGCTTGCACCTCGGACACAGCGTCCGCACCAGGCGCTGCGCCACCACCCCGACCAGCGAGGAGGCCACCAGGTACGGCTCGATCCCCATGTCCAGCAGTCGCGTCACCGCCCCCGCCGCGTCGTTCGTGTGCACCGTGCTGAACACCAGATGGCCGGTGAGGGCGGCGTGGATCGAGATGTCCGCCGTTTCCAGGTCCCGGATCTCTCCCACCATGACGACGTCCGGGTCCTGGCGCACGATGTGTCGCAAGCCGGTGGCGAAAGTCAGCCCGATCTCCGGCCGGACGTTGATCTGGTTGGCCCCCGGCAGCTCGTACTCCACCGGCTCCTCGATGGTGATGATCTTCTTCTCCGGCGTGTACACCTCGTGCAGCGCCGCGTGCAGCGTCGTGCTCTTCCCCGATCCCGTCGGCCCCGTCACCAGGATGATCCCGTGGGGCCGCGTGATCAGCCGCCGAAACACCGCGAACGTATCCTCCCGCATCCCCAGTTCCGGCAGCGGAATGCCGCCCGAAGATCGCTCCAGCAGACGGATCACGATGCTCTCCCCGTGCAGCGTGGGGATGGAGGAGACGCGCAGGTCGAACGACCGCCCCCCCAGCTTGATCCGGTCGCGGCCGTCCTGCGGCAGCCGCCGCTCCGCGATGTCCATCTCCGACATGATCTTGATCCGCGAGATGATCGCCGGGTGTAGGTGCCGGGGCGGCGAGCTGGCATCGTGCAGCACCCCGTCCACCCGGTAGCGCACCCGCAGCTCTTTCTCGTGGGGTTCGATGTGGATGTCCGACGCCCGCTCCTGGACCGCCTGGTGCATGATCAAGTTGACCAGCTTGATCACCAGCGCCTCCCGCGCCATCTTCTGCAGGTCGGCGATCTCGATGTCCTCTTCCGCGATCTCCTCCGTCTGCATGTCGTCAATGTCGTGGAACATCTTCTCCATGTACGACTGCTCGATCAGCTCGGAGATCTGCCGCGGGTGGGCCACCACCGCGCGCACCTCTTTGCCGGTCAGCAGTCGGAGATCGTCCAGGACGGTCACGTCAAAGGGGTCCGCCATCGCCACCACCAGCGCGTGGTCCTGCTCGAACAGGGGCAGCACCTGGTGCCGCATCGCGAATTCCCCCGGCACCAGCGCCAGCAGCCCCGCGCTGATCTCGTGATTCAGTTTCGGGAGGTACTCCAGCCCCAGGTGGCGGCTGATCGCCGTGTACACCTCTGTCTCCCCCGCCAGCCCCAGCCGCACCACCATCTCGTCCAGCCGCTCCACCCCTCCGTTCCCCGCGTTCACCAAGGAGGCCAGTTGCTCCCGGCTGATCACCCCCGCGCTTACCAGCGCCTCGGTCACCGGATGTGTGAACTGATGGGACATGCGTCTCCTCCTCCTCAGGCCGGCCTGGGAGGTGTTACCCTCCGATTACCGTATTAGACACCCGACAAGCCGCCGAGTTCCCGCGCCGACGCCCCCCGGGGCGCACACCCGCCGCTCGCGGTTTGCCCTATACTCTTGACATTCCTGGCCGCTCTGAATTACAGAGACGACGATTCTGGGGGCAAATACATCCCGGGAAGTCCGTCTTTGCGTCTAAGCATTATACCGGATACGGCCCCGGCTGACCAGCCGCGCCGAGGAACGGGAGCAGAGCATGCAGATCGCAGTATCGGCCGACCGCGCCGGCCAGTACCAGGGCGACGCGGTCGTCGTCGGTGTGCTGCAAAAGTCGTTGTTGGCCGGACCTGCCGCGGAAGTCAACGCCGCCCTCCAGGGACTCCTCGGCCAGCTCCTCGATGCCGGTGAAATTCGCGGCCGCCCCGGCGAGGTGACCATCCTGCATACCCAGGGCCGCCTCCCCGCCGCCCGCGTCGCCGTCGTCGGCCTGGGTGAGGTCGCCCAGTTCGACCTCTTCGTCCTTCGCCGTGCTTTCAGCACTGCCGTCCGCCAGTTGCGCGACCGCGGCTGCCGCCGCGTTGGCCTCGCCCTCTTCCCCGACGCCCCCTTCCCCCTCCGCGCCGAGCCCGTCGTGCGCGCCCTCGTCGAGGCCGCCTATGTGGGTCTGTACCGCGGCGACGAGTGCAAGACCGAGGCCGGTTTGCCCCCCGAACTGGATGAGTTGACTGTCCTCGGCCTCGCCGAAGGGGAGGTGGATTCCGCCCGCGCCATCGCCGAGGCCGCCCGCCACGCCGGCGAGGCCACCAACTACGCCCGCCTCCTCGTCAACCTCCCCGCCAACGAAGTCACCCCCGCCCGCCTCGCCCAGGAGGCCAGCGAGATCGCCGCCGAGACCGGCCTGGCCCTCCGCGTCCTCGAGTTGGGAGAGCTGCAGCGCCTCGGCCTGGGCGCCCTGCTCGCCGTGGGCCAGGGCAGCGCCAACGCCCCCCGCCTCATCGTCCTCGAGCACCGCCGCGGCCAGCCCGACCGCCCTGTCCTCGCCTTCATCGGCAAGGGCATCACCTTCGACAGCGGAGGGATCTCCCTCAAGCCCCCCGCGGATATGCATCTCATGAAAGGCGACATGGCCGGCGCCGCCGCCGTCCTCGCCGCGATGCGCGCCGTCGCCCGTCGCCAGTTGCCCCTCACCCTCCTCGGCCTCATCCCCGCCGCCGAGAACCTCCCCAGCGCCACCGCCTTCCGGCCCGGCGATGTGGTCCACACCTACGGCGGCAAGACCGTCGAGATCATCAGCACCGATGCCGAGGGGAGGATGATCCTCGCCGACGCGCTCGCCTATGCCCGCGAGTTGGGCGCCACCCACCTCGTGGACGTCGCCACCCTGACCGGCGCCTGCATCATTGCTCTGGGCCACGTCGCCGCCGCCGTGCTCGGCGTGGACAACGAGCTGGTGGAGGCCGTCCTGGAGGCGGGGGATCAGGCCGGCGAGCGCCTCTGGCGCCTCCCCCTCTTCCCCGAGTACCGCCGCCAGTTGGACAGCAAGGTGGCCGATCTGAAGAATGTCGGGGGAAGGCCGGCCGGCGCCATCACCGGCGCCCTCTTCCTCAAGGAGTTCGTCGGCGATGTCTCCTGGGCGCACCTGGACATCGCCGGCGCGGCCTTTGCCGAGTCGGACCAGCCGCATCAGGCCGAGGGCGGCACCGGCGCGGGCACCCGCACGCTGCTCGCCCTGGCCGAACGCTTCTCAGGAGGTCTGCCATGAGTGGGAAACGGGGACAGGTGGCCGTCGCCCTCCTCGCCGCGCTGGTGGGGGTGCTGATCGGGGCCGCCTTGGTATGGGGTTGGCTCGCCCGCCATACGCCCGCGGGCGAAGCCAACGTCGTCTCCTGCCCGACCTCCGCCCCGCCGGTTAGCAAACAAGGGCAAGACGCCATCATCGCCGCCGTCGCGCGGGTCGGGCCCGCCATCGTCAACATCAACACCCTCGTCCGCGCCGGCGTCGGCGATGCCGCCGGAGAGGGCAGCGGCGTCATCATTGACTCCGCCCACGGCTACGTGCTCACCAACGCGCACGTCGTCAGGAATACCAGCCGCCTGGTCGTCCAGCTTACCAACGGCCGCTCCTACAACGCCCGGGTCGTCGGCTCCGACCCCCTCACCGAGGTCGCCGTCGTCCAGATCCCCGGCGGCAAGGACCTCCCTCCGGCCGCCACCCTCGGCAATTCCGAGGCCCTCCCCATCGGCGCCTGGGTCATCGCCATCGGCAACCCCTACGGCTTCCAGCACAGCGTCACTGTCGGCGTCCTCAGCGCCAAGGACCGCTCCATCCGCGCCCCCAACCAGGTCATGCTGCAAGACCTCATGCAGACCGACGCCTCCATCAACCCCGGCAACAGCGGCGGCGCCCTCGTGGACCTCAGCGGCAACGTCGTCGGCATCCCCACCGCCATGATCCCCGAGGCCAACGGCATCGGCTTCGCCGTCCCCATCAACGTTGCCAAGCAGGTCGCCGAGCGCCTCATCAAGACCGGCGCCATGCCCTGGCTCGGCATCAGCCACAAGCCGCTCGAGCCCCGCGAGGTCGAGGTGCTCGCCCCGCCCGGCGGCCGCGGCTCCATCGTCGAAGAGGTCGTCTCCGGCGGCCCGGCCGACCGCGCCGGAATCCTCCGCGGGGACGTCATCATCCGCGTCGGCGACCTCGCGGTGAAGACCCCCCAGGACGTCGGCAGCGCCATCCGCTCCCACGACGCCGGCGACCGCCTCCCCATCACCGTCTGGCGAGACAAGCACGAGGTCCGGCTGGAAGTCACGTTAGGGGCGGTTCCTCCGAACCTCTAGGAAGCAGGGAGCAGGGAACAGGAAGCAGGAAACGGCCGAGCCCCTTCCTGCCTTCTCCCTGCTTCCTGCTTCCTGCTTCCTTCTCCCTACCCCCTAATCCGCCCTGGAAGGTATAGCTCAAGCCAGGCCTTCGCCTGGCCTTTCCCTAGACCCTAACCCCTAGGCCCTAGCCCCTAATCCGCCCTGTAATGACACCCCCGACTCACCCTATTCCGCCGCGCCGCCTCCGCGATCACCTGCGCCGCGCGGATCCCGTTCCGCAGCCCCACCAGCGCGTTCGTCAGCTTCGTCTCCCGGTAGAACTGCTCGATCCGGTGCGCCAGATAGCTCAGATCGGCCACCGCCCGGTCCAGCCGCTTCGCCGTCCGCACGATTCCCGCATAGTTCCACATCGTGCTCTTGATCAGCATCCAGTCCTGTATCCCCAGCAGGGGGTCAATCGTCTCCGTCAGCCCCTCGTCGTGCCACTGCGCCACCGCCCCCTCGGCCTCCGCCGTCAGCGGGCGGTGACTCCGCGCCGCCTCCTGCGCCGCCTGCTTCCCCCACAAGAGGGCCTCGAGCAATGACGTCGAGGCCAGCCGGTTCGCCCCGTGTACCCCCGTGCAGGCCACCTCGCCCACCGCGTACAGCCGGGCCAGGTTCGTCTGCCCCCACAGGTCCACTTTCACCCCCCCGCAGAAGTAGTGCGCCGCCGGCACCACCGGTATCAAGTCCTTGGTGACATCCACGCCGTACTGCAGCAAGGTCTCGTAGATGTTCGGGAAGCGCACCTTCGGGTCAACCCGCAGCGGCGAGAGATCGAGCAGCACGTACTCCGCCCCCGTGCGCAGCATCTCCTCCAGAATCCCCCGCGCCACCACGTCTCGCGGCGCCAGGTCCCCGTCCGGATGATAGTCTCGCATGAAGGCCACGCCCTCCCGGTTCCGCAGGATCGCCCCTTCGCCCCGCACCGACTCGGAGATGAGGAAGCGGTCCGCGTCCCGGTGGTAGAACGCCGTCGGGTGAAACTGCACGTACTCCGCGTTGATGATCGTCGCCCCCGCCCGGCTCGCCATCGCCAACCCGTCCCCTCGCGCCCCGCGGGGATTGGTGGTGTGCAGGTACAACTGCCCCAGCCCCCCCGTCGCCAGCACCGTGCTCGCCCCCAGCACGCGGAGCATGCGCCCCGTCTCCTGCTCCAGCACGAACGCCCCCAGGCACTCCACCGGCCCGTACACCGCCAGCGGGTCCAGCGAATGGTGGGGGATGGTGATCAGGTCCACCGCCGTGTGCCGGGTGAGGGCACGAATGCGCGGCTCCCGCTCCACCGCCTCGATCAGCTTCTTCGCGATCTCGTGCCCGGTCAGATCGTCCGCGTGCACGATCCGACGCACCGAGTGCGCCGCCTCCTGCGTGTAGTCCAGCTCCCCCTGCGCGTTCCGGTTGAACTTCACCCCCATCTCGCCGATCAGGAACTCGTCCACCAGCTCCGGCACGCGCTCCGCCAGCAACTCCACCGCCGCGGGAAGGCACAGCCCGTCCCCCGCGTTCATGATATCCGCGGCCAGGCTCTCCGCGGTATCCCCGGGCGGGCGCGCCACGATCCCTCCCTGCGCCTGGTTCGTGTTCGACTCCAGGAGCTGGGGCGCGCTGGTCAGCAGCAGCACCGACAGGCCGGCCTTCGCCGCCGCCAGGGCGCACGCCGCCCCGGCCGAGCCGGAGCCGATGATGATGATGTCCGCCGTGAGGTCAGAGGTGGTGGTCATAGGGGATCATCATACCACAGTAGGGCGCGCTGTGGCTCCCCGGGGGCCAACCCCGGCCAACGCCGGACTGCACCGCCCGCCGGGGTTGACAGGGAACCCCTGGCGTGCTACCATGCGACGCAAGACCAGCCTGCCCTCATACAAACGCCACGGTTGGATGGAGACAGACTCGCTTCCGGCCGGGTGGAAGAGCGCCTTGGGGTTCGGCCCACGGAGGGTGGGCGGGAGGGTATC
>Ga0315282_10008096_pt1 | contig 17070 bp, 28 predicted proteins | sample YL17G07_20_MG_FD_203693 | JGI IMG/M metagenome (GOLD analysis project Ga0315282, IMG submission 203693) | Sediment microbial communities from Yellowstone Lake, YNP, Wyoming, USA - YL17G07_20 | ecosystem: Environmental > Aquatic > Freshwater > Lake > Sediment | place: USA: Wyoming | collected...
GCCAGGCGACAACATCAAGATGACGATCAAGCTGATCTCGCCCATCGCGATGGAGGAGGGCTTGCGCTTCGCCATTCGTGAAGGCGGCCGGACCGTCGGCGCCGGAGTCGTCACCAGGATTCTTGAGTAGGTGCCAGGTGCTAGGGGGAGTAGCCCCCGCCCCCGGCCCCTCTCCCGCTTGGCGGGGGAGGGGCCGGGGGCGGGGTGAGGGACGGGCCAGCACCCAGCAGCCGTTAGGAGTACAGAGTGGCAAGACAGCGCATCCGGATACGCCTGAAGGCGTACGATCACAAGATCCTCGACCAGTCCGCCCGGCAGATCGTCGAGACGGCCGAGCGGATGGGGGCGCGCGTCGCCGGACCGGTGCCGCTGCCGACGAGGATCGAGAAGTTTACCGTGATCCGATCGCCGCACATCGACAAGGACTCGCGGGAGCAGTTCGAGATCAGGACGCACAAGCGGCTCATCGACATCGTCGAGCCGACGCCGAAAACGGTGAACGCCCTGATGGGCCTGAGCCTTCCGGCAGGCGTGGACATCGAGATCAAGCTGTGACGAGTTGTTGGCGATTAGCGGTTGGCGATTGGCGGGGGACGAGAACCTCACCCCCCGGCCCCCTCTCCGCTTGCGGAGAGGGGGTGGCCGGAGGCCGGGGGTGAGGTCTGCTAGCGGCCAATGGCTAACAGCTAACAGCTAGCTAGAAAGGCGGGTAAGTAGCAGTTGAGGTGGCAAGGCCGCCCGCTACCGCTGCCCGAAGTGGCAAGAGATGGTGCAGGGAATCATGGGCCGGAAGCTGGGGATGACCCAGGTCTTCGGCGAGGACGGCAACGCGGTGCCGGTGACCGTCATCGAGGCCGGGCCGTGCTACGTCACCCAGGTCAAGATGACCGAGACCGATGGCTACGAGGCCGTTCAGCTCGGCTTCGGCGAGGCCAAGCGGCTGAACGCGCCCGAGCGGGGGCACCTGAAGGGTGTGCCGCCGCTCCGACACCTCCGGGAGTTCAAGGCGGAGGATCTCGCCGAGCTCGAGGTTGGCCAGAAGATAGACGTGGGCCTCTTCGAGCCCGGCGAGCGAGTGGACGTGATCGGCACGTCGAAGGGCAAGGGCTTCGCCGGCGTCGTCAAGCGACACCACTTCAAGGGTGGTCCCAAGACGCACGGCCAGTCCGACCGCTGGCGCGCTCCGGGGTCCTCGGGCTCGACCACGACGCCAGGACGAGTCCTGAAGGGCACGCGCCGCGCCGGCCGGATGGGCGGCGAGCGAGTCACCGTCAGGAACCTCGAAGTGGTCCGGGTGGAGCCCGAGCGGAACCTGTTGCTGTTGCGCGGGGCGGTGCCCGGCGCGCGCACCGGCCTGTTGCTGATCCGGAAGGTGGCACCTCCGGTCTAATCCGGCCGACAGGACGACCGATCGGACCGTTTGAGCCTGGTCCGTCAGGTTGGCTAGATGAGCCAGTGGCAGCCGGGGCTCGGCGATCTCGCCGGCGACCGGTGCCACCGAGGAGACTTAGATGCGGATAGACTTGTACAACATGGCCGGGGAGGTCGTCGGCAAGGCCGAGCTGCTCGACGAGGTATTCGGCGTGGTCCCCAACGAGGGCCTGATCCACCAGGCGGTGGTCCGGCAGCTGGCCAACGCCCGCGCCGGCACGGCCAGCACGAAGACGCGCGCGAACGTGTCGGGCGGCGGCAAGAAGCCGTGGCGGCAGAAGGGCACCGGGCGCGCTCGGCAGGGATCCATCCGCGCGCCGCATTGGCGCGGTGGGGGCGTCGTCTTCGGCCCGCACCCGCGCAGCTACGCGCAGGCGATGCCCAAGAAGATGCGGCGCGAGGCCCTGCGCGGCGCGCTCTCGGCGGCGCTGGCGGCCGGACGGATTCGGCTGCTCGAGCGGCTCGAGTTCGCCGAGCCGAAGACCCGAGAGGCGGCCAGGCTGTTCGGAAGCCTGGCCGTCGACGGATCGGCGCTGATCGTCACCCCGCAGGCAGATCTCGCCGTGGTCCGCTCGGCCCGGAACATCCCCGGCACGCGCATTCTGCCAGCCGACATGCTCAACGTGGTGGATGTGCTCAAGCATCACTACCTGGTGATGCCAGTGCCCGCTGCCCGCCGGATCGAGCAGACTCTCGGCCCGGGCCAGGGGGGATAGGCGATGAACGTACACGACATCCTGCGGCGGCCGGTCATCACCGAGAAGAACACCAAACTCAGAGCGCAGAACAAGTACACTTTCGAGGTGGCGGACGGGGCGACCAAGCCGATGATCCGCGAGGCCGTCGAGAGAATCTTCAAGGTGAACGTCACGGCGGTGAACGTCGTGCACGTCCCGGGCAAGCTGCGCCGGGTTGGCCGGCAGCGGCGGCCAAGCCTAACGTCGCCCTGGCGCAAGGCCGTGGTGACGCTCCGCCCGGGCCAGCGGATCGAGTTCTTCGAGGGTGTCTAGACGAGGGTTGTCGAAGGAGAAGAGGTGAAGGATGCCACTCAAGCCATATAAGCCGACCTCGCCCGGTCGCCGCGGCGCTGCGACGTACACCTTCGAGGAGATCACGAAGGGCAAGCCAGAGCGGAGTCTGACTCGCCCGCTGACGAAGGCGGCCGGACGGAACTTCCAGGGACGCGTCACGGTCCGGCACCGGGGCGGCGGACACAAGCGAATGTACCGGGTCATCGAGTTCAAGCGCCGAATCGGCGCGCCGGCCCGGGTCGCGGCCATCGAGTACGACCCGAACCGCACCGCGCGAATCGCGCTGCTGGACTACCAGGACGGCCAGAAGGCCTACATCCTGGCCCCGGTCGGCCTCGGCGTGGGCGACGTCGTCAGCGCGGGCCCGGAGGCCGAGATCCGGCCCGGCTCGGCCCTGCCCCTGGCCAGCATCCCGGTCGGCACGACGGTCCACGCCATCGAGATCGTGCCGGGCAAGGGCGCGCAGATGGCACGCTCGGCCGGGGCCGGGGCGCAGCTCGTCGCCAAGGAGGGCGACTACGCGCTGCTGAGGCTGCCCTCGGGCGAGCAGCGGCGCATCCACTCGCGCAGCTACGCGACCATCGGACAGGTGGGCAACGTCGAGCACTCGACGCTCAGCCTGGGCAAGGCCGGCCGCAACCGGCACCGCGGCTGGCGCCCGACGGTGCGGGGGTCGGCCATGACGCCGAGGGACCACCCGCACGGCGGCGGCGAGGGCAAGGCTCCCGTCGGGCTGCCCGGACCGAAGACCCCCTGGGGCAAGCCGGCCATGGGCTACCGGACGCGCAAAGAGAACAAGACGAGCGATAAGTTCATCGTCCGGCGCCGGAAGTAGGAGGAAGCCATGTCGAGATCGTTGAAGAAGGGCCCCTACGTCGAGGCAAGCCTGCTGAGGAAGATCGACGCCCTCAACCGGACCGGAGAGAAGCGCGTCATCAAGACGTGGTCGCGCGCCTCGATGATCTTCCCACAGATGGTCGGCCACACCATCGGCGTGCACGACGGGCGCCGACACGTGCCTATCTACGTCACCGAGAACATGGTCGGCCACCGGCTGGGCGAGTTCGCGCCGACGCGCCTCTTCCGCGGCCACGGCGGTCGTTCGGCCGAGAAGGTGACGACCGTCAAGAAGAAGGGGTAGGGGGCACGGAAGATGGAAGTGACGGCGACTGAGAAGTACGTGCGGATGTCTCCGCGGAAGGTCCGGCTGGTCGTCGATACGGTCCGCGGCAAGCGGGTCTCGGAGGCCCTGGCGATGCTGCGCTTCATGCCGAAGGCCGCCGCCAAGGCCGTGAGCAAGGCCGTCAGCTCCGCCGTGGCCAACGCCGAGAACAACTACACGCTCGACGCCGAGGACCTCTACGTCGCGCGGATCACGGCCGACGGCGGCCCGACGCTGAAGCGGTTCCGACCCCGAGCGCGCGGCCGGGTCAGTCCGCTGCTCAAGCGATCGACCAACATCACGGTCGTGCTTGAGGAGCTCCAGAAAGAGGAGGGGTAAGTGGGACATAAAGTTCACCCGGCCGGCTTCCGGCTGGGGGTCATCCGAGACTGGGAAGCCAAGTGGTTCGCGGAGAAGGAGTACGCCAACCTCCTGCACGAGGACCTGCGCATTCGCCGGCTCATCCGAGAGCGGCTCGCCGACGCGGGCGTGCCCCGGATCGAGCTCGAGCGCTCGGCCAACCAGGTGACCATCGGGCTTCACACGGCCAAGCCGGGCATCGTCATCGGCAAAGGCGGCGCCAAGGTCGAGGAGCTCCGCCGCTGGCTCGAGGGTCTGACCGGCAAGAAGGTCCGGATCAACATACACGAGGTCCGCTCGCCAGACACGAACGCGTACCTGGTAGCCAAGAGCATCGCCGAGCAGATCCAGAGGCGAGTGGCCTACAAGCGGGCCACGAAGCAGGCTGTGACCCGGGCGATGCAGCGCGGTGCCAAGGGCATCAAGATCGTCATCTCGGGGCGGCTCGGCGGCGCGGAGATGTCGCGCCGGGAGCGGGAGGTAGCCGGCAAGGTGCCGCTCCAGACCCTCCGGGCTGACATCGACTTCGCCACGGCCGAGGCGCTGACCACCTACGGCATGATCGGGATCAAGGTCTGGATCTACAAGGGCGACGTGCTCCCCGAGACCAAGGCCGCTCCGGTCGAGCGCGCCCGACAGGCACCGGCACCGGCGCCGGAGCCGGTGCCGGTGCCTGTCGGGGAGCCCGCGCAGACCGAGCCCCGGGCCGCGCCGGCCGAGAGCTAGCGCCCCGTCAGGTCACTGGGAGTCGGGGTGTGGCCCGAGCTCTCCCCCGTCCGGGTAGTACAGGAGAACACACGATGTTGATGCCCAAGAGGGTCAAGTATCGCAAGGTGCACCGCGGTCGGCGCAAGGGCCCCGCTAACCGGGGTAACGAGATTTCCTTCGGCGACTTCGGGCTCGTGGCCGAGGAACCGGCCTGGATCGACAGCAAGCAGATCGAGGCGGCGCGCCGCGCCATCACCCACTACATCAAGCGGGGCGGGCAGGTCTGGATCAGGATCTTCCCGGACAAGCCGGTCACGGCGAAGCCTGCCGAAACCCGGATGGGCAGCGGCAAGGGCGCCCCGGAGCACTGGGTCGCCGTCGTCAGGCCAGGGCGCATGCTCTTCGAGGTCGGCGGCGTCAGAGAAGACGTCGCCAAGCAGGCACTTCGGCTGGCTTCGTTCAAGCTGCCGATCCAGACCAGGTTCGTCGCCAGGGCCGAGGCGCCGGCGGAGGCCGCGGGCGAGGCTCCCGCGCCGACTGAGCCTGCGTCCGAGGCAGGAGAGTAGCAACGTGAAGGCAAAGGAGTTACGGGAGCTGACCGACGCCGAGCTGGAGGCCAGGCTGAACGAGGCCCACGAGGAGCTGCGCAACCTGCGGTTCCAGGCGGCGGTCCGGCAGCTTCAGAACTACGCGCGCTACGGCCAGGTGCGCCGAGACATCGCGAGGATAGAGACGATACTGCGCGAGCGGCAGTTGAGCATCAGGACGTAGTTGCCTGCCGCCGAGGAGTGGATAGTGGAACCCACCGAGACAACGCAGACAACGGAGGCGCAGCGCGAGGCCCCTCAGCCCAAGCCTCAGGCCAGAAAGCAGAAGACCATGGTCGGCACCGTGGCCAGCAACAAGATGGACAAGACGGTGGTCGTGGAGGTGGAGAAGCTCAAGAGGCACAGAGTGTACCACCGGAACCTCCGTCGAGTCGTCAGCTACAAGGCCCACGACGAGCAGAACGCCTGCAGCGTGGGCGACCTGGTCCGCATCGTCGAGACTCGGCCGCTGAGCAAGGAGAAGCGCTGGCGCGTGGTCGAGATCGTCAAGCGTGGCGAGGGGCTTGGGACGGTCTGAGGAGCAACGAACGTGATTCAGACTTTGACGAGATTGAAGGTAGCGGATAACACCGGGGCACGCGAGGTGATGTGCATTCGGGTCCTGGGCGGCTCGAACAGGAAGACGGCCAGCGTCGGCGACGTGATTGTGGTCGCCGTCAAGCAGGCGGCGCCGGGCGGGTCCGTCAAGAAGGGCGATATCCTGCAGGCAGTGGTCGTCCGTACGGCCAAGGAGTACGGCCGCCCGGATGGCTCGAGCATCCGCTTCGACGAGAACGCCGCGGTGATCCTGACCGATAAGACCAACCCGAAGGGCACCCGGATCTTCGGCCCGGTCGCCCGGGAGCTGCGCGAGCGCAACTTCATGAAGATTGTCTCGCTGGCGCCGGAAGTTCTGTGAGCAACGAGGGGTCAGACCGTGAACATACGTCGAGACGACAACGTGCTGGTGATCGCCGGCCGGGAGCGAGGTAAGACGGGGAAGGTGCGCCAGGTGCTGCCCAGCGAGTCGCGCGTGATCGTCGAGGGCGTCAACATCGTCAAGCGCCACATGAAGCCCCGGAGCACGACGGCCCGGCAGGCCGGCATCATCGAGAAAGAGGCGCCGCTGCACATCTCCAACGTCGCGCTCCTGTGCCCGAAGTGCAGCAGGCCCACGCGCGTTGGCCACCGGATCCTCGCCGATGGCACCAAGGTCCGGGTGTGCAAGCGCTGCGACGAGCAGATGAGTTAGCGGTTAGCGCTTGGCGATTGGCGATCAGGTGGGCGGTGGCCAACTGGCAGCCCGGAAGGCGTGGGGAGACCGCAGCGGCAGCCGGCGATGGCCAGTAGCAGTTGGTGGCTGACAGCCAGTCGCTAACAGCTTGGGAGCTGAGAAATGGCACTAGTCAAGGAGAAGGAGCGCCTTCAGGAGAGATACCTGCGTGAGGTGGCGCCGGAGCTCCAGCGGGAGTTCGGGTACGAGAACGTCATGCAGGTGCCCCGGATCACGAAGGTCGTCGTCAACATCGGGCTGGGCGAGGCCATCCAGAACGGCAAGGCCATCGAGGCCGCCACGCGCGACCTGGCCCAGATCACCGGCCAGAAGCCAGTCATCACCCGAGCCCGGAAGTCGATCGCCGCGTTCAAGCTCCGAACCGGAATGCCTATCGGCGCGATGGTGACCCTCCGGGGTGAGCGGATGTGGGCCTTCCTGGACAAGCTCATGAGCGTGGCCCTGGCCCGCGTGCGAGACTTCCACGGTGTCTCCGCCAAGGCGTTCGACGGCCGGGGCAACTACACGATCGGCCTGCGCGAGCAGCTCGTCTTCCCGGAGATCGAGTACGAGAAGATCGACAAGCTGCGCGGCCTCGAGGCGACCATCGTGACGACGGCCCGGACCGACGAGGAAGCGCGCCGGCTGCTCGAGCTCCTGGGGATGCCGTTCCAGAAGTAGGGGGCAGCGCCCAGCCGCCGAGCGAATGGGCCGACGAGCGGCCAAGACGCCGAGAAGCCAAGAGCTGGCGGCCACCGGCCCGAAGCTCGCAACGTGATAACGTGATAACGTGATAACGTGATAAGGAGAACTGACAAGAGTGGCAAAGACGTCGAAGATAGTGAAGTCCAGGCGGCCGCCCAGGTACAGAGTGCAGGCACGCAACCGCTGCGTGCTCTGCGGCCGGCCGCGGGGCTACATCCGCAAGTTTGGCCTCTGCCGTATCTGCTTCCGGAGACTGGCCCTCGCCGGGGAGGTCCCAGGCGTGGTCAAGTCCAGTTGGTAGGAGTTGCGGCAGTCCATAAGTACGGTGGGGTGACAAGGACGGGGACGTCGCGGGTTCGACTCCGCTCCTCGCCCCGGAGGGAGACACAAGGTTGAACATGACCGATCCTATCGCCGATATGCTCACCCGCATTCGGAACGGCCTGATCGCCCGACAGGACCATGTGCTGGTGCCGGCGTCGAGCATCAAGCTGGACATCGCCCGCATCCTGAAGGAGGAGGGCTTCGTCAAGGACTACGAATTCGTCAAGGACGGCCGGTACCGCACTCTGCGCATCTGGCTGCGGTACACGGGAAAGAAGCAGCCGGTCATCACCGGGCTCAAGCGCGTGAGCAAGCCGGGCCTGCGGGTCTACCGCAAGGGCTCCGAGATGCCTCGCGTGCTGGGTGGACTGGGCACGGCCATCATCACCACGCCCAAGGGGGTGATGACGGCGGCCACGGCGCGCCGGCAGAACGTCGGCGGCGAGGTGCTGTGCTACGTCTGGTAGGCAGACCGCCGACCGCGTCAGCCCATCAGGAGGTTACGAATGTCTAGGATAGGCAGAGCGCCCATCCCCGTGCCGGCCGGAGTCGAGGTGCGCATCGAGGACCACCACGTGATGGTGAAGGGCCCCAAGGGCGAGCTCTCCCGGACCATCCACCCGGACATGCTGGTAGAGCTGCGAGACGGCCAGATCGTCGTCGAGCGCCCCAGCGAGGATGCGCTGCACCGGTCTCTCCACGGCCTGACGCGGACACTCATCGCCAACATGGTCACTGGCGTGACCAAGGGCTTCGAGAAGACGCTAGAGCTGACCGGCGTTGGGTACCGGGTGGCCAGGGCGGGCAACCGGCTGTCGCTACAGCTCGGATTCTCCCACCCCGTCGAGCTGGTGCCGCCCCCGGGCGTCGAGATCGCCGGGGTGGAGACCTTCACCCCGACGCAGAGCAACGAATGGCTCTCTGGCCGGTTCACGCTGCGGGGCATCGACAAGGAGATGGTCGGCGAGCTGGCCGCCAAGATCCGCCACATCCGCCAGGTCGAGCCTTACAAGGGCAAGGGCCTCCGCTACGCTGGCGAGCGCGTCCGCCGGAAGGCGGGCAAGGCCGCGGGCAAGGGCAAGAAGTAACCAAGGTGCCCGTCCCGGCCGTGACCGGGACGGGACGGGGAGACAATGAAGAGATGCCAAAACTGACCACTCGCGAGGCCCGCCTGCGTCGGCACCGCCGGGTGCGGAACAAGATCTCGGGGATCGCCGAGCGGCCGAGACTCTCGATCTTCCGGAGTCTGAGCCACATCTACGCGCAGGTCATCGACGATGCGACCGGCCGGACCCTCGTCTCGGCGTCGACCCTGGACGCGGAGGTCAAGGGGCAGCTCGACGGCAAGCCGAAGGCTGCCGAGGCCGAGATCGTCGGGCGCGTGCTTGGCAGCCGGGCCAAAGAAAAGGGGATAGACACTGTAGTCTTCGACCGCGGCGGCTACCTCTACCACGGTCGGGTCAGGGCTCTGGCGGAGGGCGCCAGGGCCAGCGGGCTGCGGTTCTAGAGAATTCGTGAGAGAGGAATCATGGCAAGAATCGATCCGGCCGAGCTGAGTCTGGAGGAGCGGGTCGTCAGCATCAACCGCGTGGCGAAAGTGGTCAAGGGCGGCCGGCGCTTCAGCTTCAGCGCGCTGGTTGTCGTCGGCGACGCCCAGGGACACGTCGGCGTCGGCCTGGGCAAGGCGAACGAGGTGCCCGAGGCGATCCGCAAGGGAGCCGAGACCGCACGCAAGAGCCTGATCGCCGTGCCCCTGATCGGGGCGACGATCCCGCACGAGGTGCAAGCATGCTTCGGGGCCGCCAGGGTGCTGCTGAAGCCCGCGTCGCCAGGCACCGGCGTCATCGCCGGCGGGGCTGTCCGCGCCGTCGCGGAGGCGGCCGGCATCCGAGACATTCTGACGAAGTCGCTGGGCAGCGCCAACCCGATCAACGTGGCGCAGGCCACGGTGCTCGGCCTTCAGCAGCTCAAGGAGGCCGAGGTCGAGGCCCAGCGGCGCGGCCAGCCAGTCCTGGCCGGCGTGCTGGCCCGAGCGGCCGCCGCCGCCCCGCCGCCGCCCCGACCGGCCCGCGTCGAGGAGCGCCGCGGCGAGCGACCACCGTTCCCACGGCGTGGGGGACCGGGTGGACCCGGCCGGCGCGGCCCCGGCGGCCCAGGGATGCGCGGCCCGGGCGGCGGCCCCCGCGGACCGCGAGGTGGCGGTGCTCCGTCCGGCGGTCGCCCGGCGGGTCCCCGTCCCGAGACGCGTGCCGGCGGTGGCGAGGGAGGCAGATAGCCCATGGGCAGGCTACGCATCACCTGGGTGAAGAGCGCCATCGGCTACGCGGCGGACCAGAAGGCCACGATCAGGGCGCTGGGCCTCCACCGGCTGCATCAGACCGTCGAGCACGCGGATAGCCCGGCCATCCGGGGGATGGTGGAGAAGGTGCGCCACCTCGTCCGGGCTGAGCCAATCGAAGAGTAGAGCGAAGGCTGGCGACTTAGGGCTGAGCCCGTGCGGCCCGGCCCTGAGGGGCCTGGCGCCCGGGCGCCACGGCCCATCTAGCCAAGGAGCTTAGTGATGGATTTGCACGAGTTGCGAGCAGCGCCAGGCGCACGCCAGGAGCGGCGACGGCTCGGCCGGGGTCACGGCTCTGGCCGCGGCAAGACGGCCGGCCGGGGCACGAAGGGCCAGAAGGCACGGGCTGGCGGGCGCATCCGACCCGGCTTCGAGGGCGGCAGTCTGCCGATGATAATGCGGCTGCCCTTCAAGCGCGGCATCGGCTTCTTCAACCCGAGGCCGACGACCTACTACACGGTCAACGTCCGGCAGTTGACTCGGTTCGAGCCCGGCGCGGACGTGAGCCCCGCGGAGCTCGCGGCGGCCCGGCTGGTGCCGGCCGGCGCGGCGCGGGTCAAGATCCTCGGCGACGGCGACCTGGACCGAGCCCTGACCGTGCGCGCCCACGCGTTCTCGGCGTCGGCCAAGTCGAAACTGGAGGCGGTCGGCGGGCAGGCCATCGTCATCGGCGCGACAGCATCAGAGGCGACGGCGCAGCAGAAGGGGTAGTCCGATGCTCGAGGCAGTAGGGAACGCGTTCAAGCTGCCCGACGTGCGCCGGAAGCTGGTTTTCACCTTCGTGGTGCTCATCATCTTCCGGTTCATCGCCCACGTGCCGGTGCCGGGCGTCAACACCGCGGCGCTGGCCCAGCTCTTCGAGCAGAACCAGCTCATGGGCATGCTCGACCTGTTCTCGGGTGGGGCGATGACGAGCTTCTCCATCGCGGCGATGGGCGTCTACCCCTACATCACGTCGACGATCATAATGCAGATCCTGACGCCGGTCATCCCGCAACTGGAGGAGATGGCCAAGGAGGGCGAGGCCGGACGCAACCGGGTCAACCAGATCACCCACTGGCTGACGGTGCCGCTGGCCGCGTTCCAGGCGTACGGCACGGGCGTGGTGCTCACGTCGGGGCAGCGGACCGGAGTGCCGGTCCTGGCCGGGTTCGGCCTAACCGGAGATGCCCTGCTGCCGACCATCGCCATCGTGCTCTCGATGACGGCCGGCACCATCCTGCTCGTCTGGATGGGCGAGCTGATAACCGAGAACGGCATCGGCAACGGCGTCTCGATCATCATCTTCGCCGGCATCGTCTCGCGACTGCCACAGATGATCGGTCAATCGCTGGCGGGCACGACGAACGTGCTGACGCTGCTGGTGTTCCTGGTCGTCGGCCTGATCACCGTGGCGGCCATCGTCGTGATCCAGGAGGCGCAGCGGCGCATCCCGGTGCAGTACGCGAAGCGCGTTCGCGGCACCCGCATGTACGGCGGGCAGAGCACCCACATCCCGCTCCGGGTCAACTCGGCGGGGATGATCCCGCTGATCTTCGCGATGTCGATGATGCTGTTCCCGGGCACCGTCGCCAGCTACTTCATGGCGACGTCGGGGTTCATCGGAGAGGCGGCCAAGTTCGTCTACGGCCTGTTCAATAGCACCGGGCCGCTCTACTGGGCGATGTACTTCGTCCTCGTCGTGGGGATGACGTTCTTCTACACGATGGTCATCTTCCAGCAGCAGAATCTGCCGGAGAACCTTCAGAAGTACGGTGGCTTCATACCCGGCATCCGGCCGGGCCGGCCGACGGCCGAGTATCTGAACAAAGTGCTCTACCGGATCACCTGGCTCGGCGCCGTGTTCCTGGGCGTGGTGGCCGTGCTCCCATTCTTCGTCCAGCAGATGGGTCCGAGCCTGATCCTGTCCAGCACGGGGCTGCTGATCGTCGTCGGCGTGGTGCTCGATACGATGAAGCAGTTGGAGGCGCAGCTGCTGATGCGCCACTACGAGGGATTCATCAAGTAGAGGCGCGGTGACCGCGCCCCCGCACCGGAGGGACGCACGTTGGAGTCCGGCCAGGCAAGTCGCGGGCAGTTCGTTATCGTTATCATGATGGGACCGCCGGGGGCCGGCAAGGGCACCCAGGCCCAGCGTGTTGCCGAGCGCCTCGGGTTGGCGCACCTGGCCACGGGCGACCTGTTCCGGGAGGCGATGGCCAGGCACACCGAGCTTGGCCGCCAGGCGGAGTCCTACGTGAAGCGGGGCGAGTACGTCCCGGACCAGATCACGCTCGGGCTCGTCCGGGAGAGGCTGAGCCAGCCGGACGCGCAGGCGGGCGCGATCCTCGACGGCTTCCCGCGCACGCTGGAGCAGGCCCGCGGGCTCGATCGGCTACTCGCCGAGAAGGGCGCCACGGTGGACAAGGTCGTCTACCTCGACGTGCCGGAGGCAGAGCTGGCTCGCCGACTGGGCGGCCGGTGGACGTGCCGGAGGTGCCAGGCCGTCTACCACGAGGTGTTCAACCCGCCGAAGACGCCGAGCGTCTGCGACGTGTGCGGCGGCGAGCTATACCAGCGGCCGGACGACACGCCCGCCGTGGTCCAGCGTCGCCTGGAGGTCTACCACCAGCAGACGGCGCCGCTGGTGCAGCGCTATGACGCCGCGGGGCTGCTCGTCAGGGTTCGGGGCGACCTGAGCCCCGACGAGGTAACCGAGGCGGTGCTACGGGCAATAGGGGATTGGTAGTAACGGACCTAACCCCCCAGCTCCCTTCCCCTTTGGGGGAGGGGGAGTTGCCGGCCGAGATCGTGTCCCCTCCCCCGTGTGCAAGAGGGACAGGGGGTTAGGTCAGCCAAGAGGTCGACAGTCGTGCCAATCATCCTGAAGTCGGCGAAGGAACTGGCCCTGATGCGGCTAGCCGGCCAGATCGTCGCGGAGACGCTCCAGCGGCTGCGCGAGCGCGTCCGGCCGGGCGTGAGCACCGCGGACCTGGACCTGCTCGCCTACGAGACCGTGACCCAGCGGGGGGCCCGGCCGGCTTTCCTGGGCTACCGGGGCTACCCGGCGTCGCTGTGCGCCTCGATCAACGACGAGGTCGTCCACGGCATCCCGCGGCCGGATCGAATCCTGAACGAGGGCGACATCGTCAGCCTGGACTTCGGCTCCATCTACCAGGGCTACTACGGCGACGCCGCCATCACCGCGCCCGTAGGGAAGGTCAGTCCGGAGGCCGACAAGCTGCTGGTCGTGACCGAGCAGGCGCTCTACAAGGGCATCGAGCAGGCGAGGGCCGGCCATCATCTGACGGACATCGGGGCGGCGATCCAGAAGCACGCCGAGATGGCGGGCTTCTCAGTCGTCCGCAAGTACGTGGGGCACGGCATCGGCCGCGCGATGCACGAGAAGCCCGAGGTGCCGAACTTCGGCCCGCCGTGCCGAGGGCCCATACTGCGGCCGGGGCTGGTGCTGGCCATCGAGCCGATGGTCAACACCGGGACGGCCGACACGCTGCAGTTGGCCGACGGCTGGACGGTGGTCACCGCGGACGGTGGGCTCTCTGCCCACTTCGAGCACACCGTGGCGATAACCGAGGGCGAGCCGTCAATCCTTACGCTGCCCTGAGGTGGGGCTAGGAGTTAGGAGATCCCCTCACCCCCGGCCCCTCTCCCGCGAAGCGGGAGAGAAGTGCCGAAGGCGGGGTGAGGGCTGTCCCCAGCACCCACGGGGAGGTGCGATGCCAAAGAAGGAAGCGATTGAGGTCGAGGGGCGGGTGATCGAAGCCCTGCCCAACGCGATGTTCCGAGTGGAGCTGGTGACGGGACACAAGGTCCTGGCCCACATCTCCGGCAAGCTTCGGCTGCATTTCATCAAGATCCTGCCCGGAGATAGGGTGACGGTGGAGCTTTCGCCCTACGACCTGACCCGGGGACGGATCACCTATAGGCTCAGGTAGCGAGGTTGACAGCATCGCCGCCAGGGAGTAAAATGAATGGTCGGGCCGTCCCGAGCAGGGGCGGCATTTTGTCCGGCGGCCGACGGGCAGGAAGGCAGGCGACATGAAGGTACGGGCGTCAGTGAAGGCGCGCTGCGAGAAGTGCAAGATCGTCCGGCGCAAGGGCATCGTCACAGTCATCTGCCAGAACCCGAAGCACAAGCAGCGGCAAGGCTAGTGCCCCGATAGAGCGGGGTTCGGGGTGTCCCCCGAGCTCACCTCGCTCGCAGCGGGGTGTCGGGGCCGGAACCCCCATCAGGAGGAGACACGGTGGCAAGAATCGCCGGGGTGGATATCCCCAGAGACAAGCGGGTCGAGATCTCGCTGCGCTACATCTACGGCATCGGCCCGACGCTGGCTCGGAAGATCCTGGCCCAGACGCGCGTGAGCCCCGACACGCGAGTCCGGGATCTGACGGAAGAGGAAGTGAACCGGCTGCGCGAGTTCGTCGAGCGCGAGTACCGGGTCGAAGGCGACCTCCGTCGCGAGGTCCAGTTCAACATCAAGCGGCTGATCGAGATCGGCTCGTATCGTGGGCTCCGCCATCGGCGAGGGCTGCCAGTGCGTGGGCAGCGCACGCGGACCAACGCTCGCACTCGGAAGGGCCCGCGCAAGACCGTCGCCGGTCGGCGCAGGGCTACAGCCAAGAAATAGCTGATGGGTGCTGGGTGATGGGTGATGGGGACCGGGGCGGGCAGATCCCGTCCCCCATCACCCATCACCTATCGCCCGAGGAGAGGCAATGGCCATCAAGAAGAAGGCGGCCAAGGTCCGCCGCCGGGAACGCAAGCAGATACCGCGCGGGCGCGCCTACGTCCAGTCCACCTTCAACAACACTATCGTGACCATCACCGATCCTATCGGAGCCGTGCTCGCGTGGGGCAGCTCGGGAGCCGCTGGCTTCAAGGGCTCGCGGAAGAGCACGCCGTACGCCGCCGGCATGGCGGCCGAGAGTGCCGCGAAGAGGGCGATGGAGCATGGCGTTCGGCAGATCGACGTGTTCGTCAAGGGCCCCGGAGCGGGTCGCGAGACCGCGATTCGGCAGCTCCAGGCGGCGGGTCTGATGATCACCTCGATCACCGACGTGACGCCCATTCCGCACAACGGCTGCCGGCCGCCGAAGCGGCGGCGGGTATGACCAGCGATTGGCGATTGGCGGTTAGCCGTTAGCCGGCCGTGCCGTGGCTGTGGGGCTAATAGCTGACAGTTGACTGCGAACCGCTCAGGTTAGGAGGAACAATGGCAGATACTCTGGGCGCGGCCTGCAAGCTCTGCCGCCGGGAGGGGATGAAGCTCTTCCTGAAGGGAGAGCGGTGCTTCACGCCGAAGTGCGCGGTCGATCCGAACCGGCGTCCGTACCCACCGGGGCCCCATCAGCAGCGCCGGCGGAAGACTTCCGAGTACGGGCTGCAGCTGCGCGAGAAGCAGAAGGCTCGCCACATCTACGGCATCCTCGAGCGCCAGTTCCGGCGGCATTTCGCCGAGGCCGAGCGGCTGACGGGCGCGACGGGCGAGAACCTCCTCCGCATCCTCGAGATGCGGCTGGACAACGTCGTCTACCGCCTGGGCTTTGCCGACTCCCGCGCGCAGGCGCGGCAACTGGTGACTCACGGCCACTTCACCGTCGACGGCCGCAAGGCAGCCGTCCCGTCGCACATCGTCAAGCCCGGCGACGTGATCGCGGTCTCGCCGCGGGCGCGCGAGCTGGAGTACTTCAAGGTGCTCGCGCCAGACCTGGCCCGCCGACAGATACCCGCCTGGCTTCTCCAGGACGCGGCCGCCATGTCCGGCCGGGTGCTTCGAGCGCCGGGCCGGGATGAGATCGACAGTGCACTGCACGAGCAGCTTATCGTAGAGTACTACTCACGCTAGGTTACCGTCCTGGGTCAGGCCAGGTCGGGAGAGGTTGTGGATACGCTGGGGATGCCAAGGGCGCGCTTGCCTGGCCCTTGGCAGCCTGTTGTCTGTTCAAGGCGCAGATCGCCGGGTGTCCCACGCTTTCCCAGGGTTCCCAGGGTCCAGGGTAAGGAGGGTTGACCTCAGTTGATCGACATGATGTTGCCGAAGGTTGAGAGCGTACCGGTGTCGGATTGCGACCGGCACGGCACCTACCACGTCGAGCCACTCGAGACGGGCTTCGGCCAGACACTGGGTAACGCCCTGCGCCGCGTACTGCTTTCATCTCTCCCCGGCGCTGCCGTTACCTCGATAAGAATCGACAACGTTTACCACGAGTTCTCGGCGATCCCCGACATCAAGGAAGATACCACCGAGCTGATCCTGAACATCAAGCAGGTCCGCCTGCGCTCGTTCTCCGACCGGCCGGTGCAGTGCCGCCTCGAGGCCGCGGGCGGCGGCCAGGTGACGGCCGCCGACATCATCTGCCCGCCGGACGTCGAGATCGTCAATCCAGAGCAGGTGCTCGCCACGCTCGACGGCGCCGACTCGCACCTGAGCATGGAGTTGACCGTCGAGCGAGGCCGCGGCTACGTGCCCGCCGACCACCGAGAGGGCCTGCCCATCGGCGTCATCCCGGTGGACGCCATCTACACGCCCATTCGCCGGGTCAACTTCGAGGTCGAGCCGACGCGCGTCGGCCAGGTCACCGACTACGAGCGGCTCGTGCTGGACGTCTGGACCGACGCGACCATCACACCCGACGAGGCCCTCTCGCAGGCATCGCAGATCCTGGTCCGGCACCTCAACCTGCTGATCGACCTCGTCGCCAAGCCGGCCGGCCGCCAGGAGAAGCAGCAGATCGGCGCCATCACCATCCCGACCAAGCTCTACGACACGCCGATCGAAGACCTCGACCTGTCCGTCCGCGCCTACAACTGCCTGAAGCGCGCCGGCATCACCAAGGTCGGCCAGGTCCTCGAGATGGCCGAGGACGACCTTCTCGGAGTCCGCAACTTCGGCCGCAAGTCGCTCGACGAGCTTCGCGAGCGCCTCGCGAGCCGCGGTCTCCTGGAGCACTCGCGCCTTGCGGCGACGACCGCGTCGGAGGAGGAAGAGGGCACTCCGGCCGCCGAGGAAGGCGAAGAGGAAGAGGAGGAAGAGGCCCTGGAGTCAGCCGAGGGTCCGGAGTTCGACGAGGAGGGCCTCGCGGAGGACGAGGAAGGCGAGGAGGACGAGGAAGAGCCCGAGGAGGAGTCCCTCGAGCCGAGAGCGGGCGAG
>Ga0315282_10008097_pt1 | contig 17065 bp, 13 predicted proteins | sample YL17G07_20_MG_FD_203693 | JGI IMG/M metagenome (GOLD analysis project Ga0315282, IMG submission 203693) | Sediment microbial communities from Yellowstone Lake, YNP, Wyoming, USA - YL17G07_20 | ecosystem: Environmental > Aquatic > Freshwater > Lake > Sediment | place: USA: Wyoming | collected...
CGCTTCCCTTTTACCAATCCTTTATTAATGCATTGTCGGACGATCTGCTCTAAGACTGCCTGAAATTTTTCTTCCCCTAACCTTTGAGCCCTGAAATAAGATATGGTGGTGTAGTCAGGTGCCTCAGCATCGACGGACAGTCCCAAGAAGTATTTGTAAGCCAGATTTAACCGGGCATTTTCAACTACTGCCCTGTCCGAATCACCATAAATATACTGCAATAAGCACAACCGGAGCATGAACTCCGGGTCTTCTGCTGGCCTGCCAATTTTAGGGTTGTACCTGTCGTTAAGTATGTGCCTTGCAAAAGAAAAATCGACCACCTGGTTTATCTTACGAAGCAGATGGTCGATTGGGACGATACGGTCATACAGATAACTACCGTAGAACGACTCTTGAGGTGATTTCGGCTTAATCATGGGTACCTCCTACCGATTAGTTATCTTTATTTTATCATCTATTATCCCTTTATTTATCTGTTCTCGTTCTCAATATTTCCTATTTTTTAATGAATTAAAGGGGACTTTTTCGGCAGTCTCTGAATGGACCTGTGCGTGAGAGAAGTTCATCCAAATAATACATAGGAGTCTATAGAAGTCCTTGGCTTCAAACTGAGGACCCCACCACTCGGCCTTTTTTTGTTTACAAATAGTTAAAATCATCACCACTTTTTACCTTCGGTGACTTCGTCATCGATAACCCAGGCATTAAACAGCAGACCAGAAGCCGGGTTGTACTCTCTCTTAAATGCCTCGGGGTAATTGTCCCTCAATTCCGCCAGGTCAACCCTCTCTATTTCAACCAGGAAGCCGCTGGTAACCACTCCCAGGCAATTTCTGGAAACCAGTCCGCGGGGAGATATTATATTATTGGAGCCTCCCCGGTCAAGTTCGGGAGCTATCGGGTCGTGCCTTGCCCCGTGGTCCTGAGACACGGCACCCGGTATTATTCTTTCCGTCACGCGCGCACCACCGAGGATAGCCCCTCTCTCGTTATAAATCTTAACTATATCCCCGTCTCTTATGCCTCTTGCGGTTGCATCTTGCGGATTAATCCAGACGGGTTCATACAGATATCCGTCCGGACCCTGGACTTTGCACATAGGGATTTCCCTTAGCCATGATATATCATCGTGCTCGGCATGCACTCTCCACTTCCCGTGATTTGAAACCAGGAGTTAGGGATACTTCTTGGCTCTTGGGTGCAGTCGGGCTTTCCTGTTGAGACTCACCGTAGGGTATCCAGTGTGGCACTGGCGGTCTCTCATTATCATCGGGGAATTTTTTGGCTAATTGCGTTGCATAGAACTCTATCTTACCAGTCGGTGTTTGGAGAGGGTTAGCCTCAGGCTCCTCTGCGAATTTTATCATACCAACCGGGCCTTTTTCCCAGTCTGAGGCTGTGGGAACTACGAAGTAACCTTTTTCTTCAAACTCTTCCCAGCTAATCATGTCCTGAACACCCAACCCTTCGAAGCCGGCTCTTATCCATTCTCCATCGGTTTTACCTTCCGTGAACTCGTGATATATACCCAGTTTCTTAGCCACCTCACCGACAGCCTCGAAATCGCTTTTGGATTCCCCAGCAGGTTCAATGCACCTGGGTTCAGGAAAGATGAGACAAAATTGTCCGTTCATAATATCAGTCCCGATATCCTCTTCTTCGAGCTTGGTGTTTATTGGCAGTATGATATCTGAATACAGACAGCCGTTCTCCATCCAGGGGTGCTGAGTCAATACAAATTCTATCTTGGGGTTCCTGATTGCTTCGATATTATTCTGCCCCTCACCCCAGCATCCTATCCAGCAGGGCGAATCAGCCCATATCATATGTATTTCCGGGCAGCCCTCGGCGGGATAAGTGTATTTAATAAACTGGTCTGTTACCGGTGCCCAGGGATGGGAAGCAAAGTACCAGCTGACCGGACCGCCTGTCTCGCTACACTCAAAAAAGCGGTCACGAGGAAGCATTTGCGATACCGTCCCCGCATGACCGCCGCGAACGGCCTTCCCGATGTTGGGTGATAATGCCGGTCTGGGCAGGGGGTTAGTTGCCGCTGAATCGCCTTTATGGTTCCATTCAATCATTTTAACCTGGTGACGCCCTGTCTTGCCGACTCCCTGCATCGCTAGATTCAGGACCTCCAGCCTGGCAGGTTCATGCGCATACGGACCACGGATATAAGAACCTCCGTTACCGTGAGCTATTGAGGTCTTTTTTGATGCCCACTCTCTGGCCAGATCTTTAATCGTCCACTCGGGGACACCGCATAATGGCGAAGCCCACTCCGGCGTCTTGGGAATGCCATCCTCCTCCCCGAGGACGTATTTTTTGTACTCTTCAAATCCGTAGGTATGCGTGGCGACATAATTCTTGTCGTAGGCTCCTTCGGTTATCCAGACGTAAGATATAGCGAGGTGGAGCGCCGCGTCCGTATTCGGTAGCACGGGAATCCATTTATCCGCATGGACCGCCGCCCCGTAATTCAGGTCCGGGCAGATATAGACAGATTTTATCCCTAGCTCCGTCCACCAATAGCAGATGCGGCTCGCCTGCTGGCCATCCCATGCCAGGGGCGTTGTTTCCGGGTCGCATCCCCAGAACAGTATCATCTCCGTGTTTTCGGCTATATCTTTAAAGCAATTAGCCAGAGGTGCCATCTCACCCACGTTAGCGGTCATTCCCCACACGTGTTCGGCCCCCCAGAACCACCCTTCCCAGCTATCAGGACCACCACCCGCTACCCTGCTGTAATCCCCTAAATAATGATGAAGAAGTCGGGTTTGGGTTCCATGAGCGTAATGCAAGACCTTAGTCTCACCGTGCGGCGCCGTAAGCGATAGCACAGCGCAAGGTCCATATTCTGCCTGTAGCCTCTTTATCTCGCTCGCTATTATTTCGGCCGCTTCGTCCCAGGATATTCTTTTAAATCTACTTTTTCCCCGATTCTGCGGGTTTCTATCACCCCTGGGGTCCCAGTCAATCCTCTTAAGCAGATATTTAATCCTGTTAGGAGAGTAAACACGCCTTTGCTGTATTACTTGCTTGCTTTTTCACAATTTTGATATCTTATGCTGTCAGATACGGCTACGGCGTTATTCTGCCGGAGATGATGCCCGCTCTGTCCATCACCAAAACCGAGGCAGTGGTAATATTTACCGCTTTTTTCATCGCTTATACCCTCTTTTCCCCTCTGATTGGTGTCATCAGCGACAGATACGATGTACGGTTATTAATCTCCGTATTTGTGGCTTTGCTTGGGATGGGGACGCTTCTGATGTCATATTCTTCCTCGGTAGTTACAACTAGCGTTTTCTTTACCTTAGCCGGTATTGGATCCACAGCTTGCTGGACACCAGTCATGGCGGTGGCGCAGAGGTGGGTCAGCGATAAGCGCCGGGGTGTAACGCTGGCTTCCAATCGACGCCGGAAGTTCTCTGGGCATCGTGGCGGGCGGTACAGTGGTGCCCATGATTATAGTTTCCAATGGTCGGAGAGCAGGATGGATGAGCCTGGGTTTGTTTGCATTATTGGTCGCAGTGGTAGATTTCTTCTTAATCAGGAGTAAAATGGCAGAAAAGTCCAGCCTGCTTCCTGCCAGGAATGAGTTACGCCCCCGTGTGTCACTCAAGACAGCCTACCTGCAATTCGCACAAGATTCCAGATTCTGGCTTATAGGTATCGCTTATCTGCTAACTGGTTTTTCCATAATTCTTCCGTTCACGTTTCTAAGTACCTATGCGGTGCAGGAGCTCTTTTTCCCTTATCAATCTGCTACAAGGTTGATAATGGTCATCGGTGTTTCCGCTACAGTGTTCAAGCTTATCATGGGTTATTTTTCGGATGCTATTGGCAGGATGAGGATTATGTTGTTATGTGCGGTATTGATATCTGCGGGTAGTTGGGGAATGACATTAAAGCAGGGCAGTCTGGTGTTGAATCTGTCCTCCATAGTTTTTGGCTGTGGGTATGGTGCCTGCTGGTCAATGTATGCTGCCATTGCCTCCGACTATTTTTCCAAAGAGGTAGCTGGAGGTATCATCGGCGTGTGGACCATGCTTTTGGGTATAGGTAGTTTAATATCTCCCATAATTGCCGGCTAGCTGGCTGATACAACAGGGACATTGGTCTGGTCATTCTACCTGGCCATGATTGGTGGTGTAGTATCACTCATTTTATTAATAACGGCGTGGAGGACATCCTCCTTTTATGGGAAGAGGCAGGAATAAGCAGCACCGCAGAAGTTGGACCGGAATAAAGCTGAATTTTGGTCTGCAAGCCGGACTGCCAGGCTGTCACACAAAACTGGTCAAAGCTGAGAAAGGCGGTGATACTGTCAATAATTGCCTGAAGCTGTTCCTGGTTTTTACTCATTACTGCTGATGCAGTTATCTCATGGTATTGGGTAAGACCATAGCAATGTCGGGGAAAGCAATCAACAGAATTGTCAATCCTACAGTAGTAAGAGAGAAAGGAAGTATACCTTTATAAATAGTAGTAATAGGCACATGCGGCACAATACCTTTAATGATAAATACGTTGATGGCAACCGGGGGGTTAATGGCGCCACACTGGCACATCAGTACAACGATAATGCCGAACCATATCGGGTTCCAACCCAGAGACTCAATCACCGGCAGGAACACGGGGACGGTAATCAGAATCATACCGATTTCGTCCATGATAGCGCCGAGGACCAGGTAAATGAGGACGATAGCTGAGATAATCACATAAGGGGATACTCCCAGCCCCAGGACGAACTCGCCAAAACTCTTAGTAACGGTAGTTACTGATAGAAAATAGCCGAAAATAATTCCGCCCACAATCATCAGGAAAATCATAGCCGTTGTTTTCAGAGTATCACGGAGAGCGTTTTTAAATGCCTGCCAGTTTAGTTTTCTCTGGGCGGCGCAGATGACGAGCGTGGCAAAAGCGCCAACCCCTGCCGCCTCGTTGACACTGAATATACCAAAGTACATTCCGCCTAGCACCAGAATTATCAGAAATACGGCGCTCCAGCTTTTGGCTACTGCTAACATTTTCTCTTTGTAAGTGGTACCTGGTCCGGGAGGTCCCGCACTGGCATTAAGCCGGCAAATAATGGCCACTACACTCATAAAGAGCACCACCTGTATCGCCCCGGGGATATAGCCTGCCATGTAGAGTTTACCGATAGATTCTTCGGCGATAATTCCATAAATAATCAAAATAACGCTTGGCGGTATCAGAATATCCATGGTAGCGCCGGCGGCCACACTGCCCGTGGCAAGGGCATCATCGTATCCATAACGCTTCATTTCGGGTAAACACACTTTGCCCATAGTAGCGGCGGTGGCTACCGAGGAACCGCTTATGGCTGAAAAGGCGCCACAGGCAAAAATGGTGGCCATCGCCAGGCTACCGCGGATATTCCCTAAAAGGCGGTAGGCATTGCTATAGAGGTCTTTGCTCAGGCGTCCATAGTAGGCAATAGCGCCCATGAGGACGAAAAGAGGGACAACGCTGAAACTGTAGTCTGTAAACGTGGTAAAAAATACTGTTCGCAAAAGCCCCAGAGCACCGCTGAGGTTGGAGGCCACCGCATAGCCGGTAAAACCCACCAAGATGAACGACAGCCCCAGCGGCATTTCCAGAAACATCAATACAAAAAGCAGGATAATGCCGGCGCCTCCGATAGCAAGAGGATTCACTGGCGTATCCCATCCAGGACAAATTCCAGAAAGTGCAAGACAAGCACCACACCATAGAAGGCGATGCCAAACGCGACGACGGCCACGAAAGGATACACAGGGATAAGCAGTACCGTAGAAACCAGTTGTGATTTTCGAAATATTGTAATGTATATGCAGGTCTGCCACGTAATTAATGAGGCTACAACCAGACCCAGTAACCCCATGATGCTATCAACGATAGCTCTAGTTCTGCGGGGTAAGTGTGAAGTGAACACATCCAGGGTTACGTGGCCCTTCTCCAGTCCGCAGTAAGCCAGACCTACGGCAACAGTGATGGCCAGCATATACTGGATAAGCTCATAACTGCCCATTATCGGTTTGTTGAACAAGTAGCGCAGTAATACGTCGGCCGCGATGAGAAACATCATCGCCGCCAGACAGACCATCCCTACACTACCCGTTATTTTATTTACCGGTTTAATAATTCTGTAAAGGGATTTGATAACTATTTCCAGTCCACTCACAGCAATCCTATTTACCGTGCTATTTTAGCCACTGGAGAGTAGTATTCAGGATTTCTCTGGCATCGGTGGAACCTTTAGTTTCCTGTGCTTTTACCCATGCTTCCCACAGGGGCTCACCACCGACTTTGCTCCAGTTCGCCAGTTCGGCGGCCGGTATGGTGTACTCAACCAGTTCAAATTTCTTATCTTTGATGATATTTCGTACCTCTGTTGCCGCGGTATCAAACATGTTTTTGCCCCAGAACTTAGAACCAGTGAGCCCACCGACGCTCATGATTTGCTTCTGAATATCGGGGGACAGGCTGTTCCACGACTTGATATTGAATGCCTGAGTGAAGTACACACTGTGGAAAGGTGCGTGGGTTATGTATTTCACCACCTCGTACAGTTTGAAACTATAAAGAGCTTCCCAGGGTAACAGCGCACCGTCAATTACGCCTTTCTCCAGGTTGAGGTAGACGTCAGGCATGCCCATCGCTATAGGCACAGCGCCCAGCGCTTTTATCATCTCGGTAGGGGGGCCACCGGTGGTTCTAATCTTGAGTCCTTTAATATCATCTGGAGTTTTGACCTGCTTACTGCGGGTCGCCAGGAAATAGGAGTTGGAAGTCCAGGTAAGCACCACTTTATTAGCTTCGAACTGTTTCTGAATTGTTGGATACTTCTCGTAGAGTTTCCACAGGACTTCACTTCCCTTTTCAGCTGATGGCACAGGCAGGAATGGTAATGCGATGACATCAGCCAGAGGGGTCAGATTTGCCCAGTAGCCATGGAAACACCAGGCGACATCAGCCTGTCCTGTTTTGAGGGATTCCCAGGCATCTACACCCTTGAATAAGCTCTGAGCGAAAAAGCCCTGAAACTTCACCGCGCCCTTTGTGGCAGTTTCCATTTGCTTCAGCCAGGGTACGGCAGCTTGACTACCTTCCCAGCCAATCTCAGCGTTTTGGTCGGCATATTTGAGTGTTATCACTTCGGATGGTGCTGGCTTGGTACATCCGCCAAAAACCAGACTAGCCACCAGCACAATAAACAGGGAAATTAAGAATAATTTTTTCATGGTTTATCTCTCCTAAAATTTATAACGGTGTTTTAGATTGTTAATGACAAACTCTCTGGTTCATCTATCACCCCCCTTGGTAGCGTTCAAAAGCTGGCTTTTTCGGCCTACCTGACTGAAATCTTATATCTCTACCACCCCCTTGTCAAGGAATTGGCCAAGGATTATAGTAAGATTGTGCCCACATTTTTGCTCGTCGTCAGGTCGACCTCAACGGTCTTCTTTTTATAGCCCTTATAGACTATCTCTAGACTATATCGGCCGCTATTTTCTTCAAGGTTATCAAATTTAAAATCACCGTATTTATCAGTCACGGCTTCGTTTACCTTTTTTGAGTCCTTGAATAGAGTTACTTGAGCACCTTCAGCACAGTCAGTTATGCCGGCGACTTCAACGGCAACACTACCCCCAATGAAACATTTGAGAAACCGGTACAGGTTCATGTAATAGACGCGGGGTTTCGTATTATATTCCGGATGGAGGACTTCCAGGTTCTCATCTTTTGTAATCTGTGCCATTTTAGAGTCCTCTGCTTTAACCACATGTAAGGCTCCGGTCGGACAGGACTGAACACACCTGGGCTCTTTCCATCCCTCATTCAGCAGATGAACACATAGCGTGCATTTTTGTGCCACATTTTTCTCCTCGTTCCACCAGATAGCACCATAGGGACAATTAGCCACGATATTTTTTTGCCCTTTGGCTTTTTCTGGTTCAATGATGACAATGCCGTCATTCCTTTTGTACACCGCTCCGTTTTTTGCTTTCCTGAGGCAAGGGGCATTATCGCAATGCATGCACGGGATGGGCAGAAAGGCAACATCAACCATGGGGCATTGGCCTCTTTCCTTGCGCGCAATATTCATCCATCTGTGGCCATGCTTGGGCTGGGCGACTGAGTACGGTAAAAAATCATTATCAACGTACTCATCCTTACAGGACAAGAAGCAATTATTACAATCTTCACATTTTTCCACATCGATAATTAAGTTCCACTTTTTCATATTATATCTACCACTTCCACTTTTCTACTTGCACGAGGCATGAATTTGAGGCCATGCTGTGTGACTTCTTGATTATAGGTCGGGAGGGAGTCAATAGATTAATGGTTCCGGCACGGTCTATGGAATATCCTGGCTCACCTATAGGGTCATATATTGCGGAAGAACAGCATGAGTGAACCGTTCCGGGAGGAAGGCGTTCGGTAACCTGGGCGGCGCAAATGACGGCTCCCCGGTCATTAAATACCTTGACCAGGTCATCCTGCTTGATGCCCCGTTCTTCGGCATCTTTCGTACTTATCCTGATAACCCAGTAGTAATAACCATCAATTAGGACCCGGTGGTCTTTAATGTCGTTAATAATGCTATCCTTCCCATCGTTATGGGTGTGGAAGCTGAAGCGGGGGTGGGGGGATATTAGCTGCAGCGGGTACTTTTCATAGAGCTCCGTAGTATGATGGCCCTCCCAGGAGGGAATATATTTGCTTATGATTGGCCTCTCCGGGTCGTCCGGGTCAAATCGTTTCAGGCTGGAACATTCAAACTCTATCTTACCCGACTGTGTCTGGAGTCCTTTTAGATATTCTTCGGTATAGTCTCCTGCCAGCGGAATCGGTTCGGTCAAGTCCTTTTTCCTGCCCTCAGCGAACCATCTGTAGGCACACGGAGCCCTTAGCTCCTCCTTTGGTGCGGGCACAACGTAATAGCCTTTCTTAAGGAATTTCTTCCAGGAAATCGCCCGGCGTAAATCCGAGGCGTCAAACATCTTCTTGCACCAATCCAGTTCGGTCATACCCTCGGAAAAGTAGGCGCTGAGTCCCAGCCGCTTCGACAATTCGAGGAAAATTTGATAGTCCGATTTCGACTCGCCCAGGGGTTCCATGCACTTGTGTTGCAGGGTGATAATGCGGTGGTTTAACTTGACGAAGTTGTGGATTATATATCCGCCGGCATTGCTTGTTTCGCCGATGTCCCATCGCTCAAAATTGGTGCAGGCCGGTAATATAATATCGGCAAACTTGGTCTCACCTTCCATCCAGATGGACTGGTTCACTACAAAAGATAGCTTTGGGCTACGGTATGCCTTCACGTAGCGGTTCGTCTCGTTCATGGTGCCGATATAAGAGCCGCCGTATTTATAATACATCTGGATTTCCGCATTGCCCGGGGCCGGATAAGTGAACTTGAAGAACTGGCCCTCAATGGTCTTGGTATTATTAGGGTAACCCTCGCAATGGCCATCAAGGATGGCTTCTGGAATATTCAGCCTGGGTACTTTTTGTAACACGGTGTTCACGCTGGGCAGGGTAGGCATCCGCTGGTACACGTTCATCGCTGACGCGGTTCCTTCTATATCACCGGACATTCCCCCCTCGGCATAGCCCGGAAAGTAGAATCTGGTGTCGACCGGCGTCGCAAACGTCATATTACCGAAATTGATGCCAGGTTTACCTATGCCTTGCATGGCCATGAGGCAGACCATCGAGCGGGCCCATTCGAGCCCGGTGGCGCAGCGGCACGCACCCCCTTCCTGGTTCCCTGGCCCCCCTGCGCCAAGGTAGGTCTTTTTAGAGCCCCATTCTCTGGCTAAGGCCCTGACATCCTTTGCCGGGACGCTTGTCTCCTTTTCCTGCCATTCGGGGGTTTTGGGTATCCCGTCTTCCTTACCCAGGATGTAGTCTTTCCATTTGTCAAACCCCGTAGTCCGGGTCGCGACGTACTCCTTGTCATAGAGGTCTTCGGTTATCCAGACGTAGGCGATGGCCAGGGACATGGCATTGCCGGTATCCGGTCTGGGGGCAAGCCATTTACCGCCCATAAGCGCGGCTGTAGAATCATAGTACGGGTTGATGTGTACCATTTTGATGCCCATGTCTTTCATCCATTGACGGCGAATGGTGCTTTCGAACCCGCTATAGGCTCCGGGTACGGACTCCGGATCACTTCCCCAGAACACCATCATTTCGCACTCCTTGAGCGCATCTTCAACCGTGCCATAAATCTCGGCACCGCCTAGGCGCATGGTATTCCCCCAATGGTGCACGGCTCCCCAGAACCACCCCTCCCAACTATCTGGATTGGCCACGACCTGGGTATAGCCGACGTCATTCATAAACCGGTGGTGGGCGCTCAGGTAGTAGCCGATATTGCCCCATAAATGGTGAGAGGCTGTGCTGCTCAGAATAGCCCCCGGACCATAGTCCTTTTTCACGCGCTTAATCTCGCTGGCGACGATATCCAAAGCCTCGGCCCAGCTGATGCGCTCGTAGCCTGTTATCCCCCTGTTCTCGCAATGGCGCTCACCATTTGGATCGAAATCGACCCGTTTCATGGGGTATAAAATCCTGTCGGGTGAATAGATCAGCGATTTCATGGCATATCCAAATGGGGAGAGAGTACATTTCCGCGGAGGAGTAAACTTTCTGCCTCTGGCCTCGATAGTCCAGGGCTGTGCGTCAGTATCATCAAATTCTATGGGCGTGATACGTATTATCTTACCATCCCTGACATAAACAAAGAGTGGCCCGGCATTTGAATTATTTACATACCTTTTGGTGTTGTTGCCTACGTCTACTCCGTATTTTATGCCAGCTGAAAACATCTGGCTGAGTGTCTCCATAAACCACCATGTCAACTCATCAGGTCCTTCCAGCGTTAAACGAAAATTTTTCATGGCATCCAGCTGTTCCAGCTGGTTGCGCCATGGCAGCAAAAGCCTGCCGGCTAAGGCAGCATCGCTATAAGCCATACAAACATCGGGATGGGGATGAATACCGCTTTTTGAAATGATTTTACCGCTGCGGAAAGTAAAATATCTGCCCAGGGAATTATCCATGACTTTTATTTGCGCCGTGAAATTCTTTTCTTGGAGACGATTCTTGAATGATGGATACCTTCGTGCGGTTCGATTCAGTAATAACTTAGTTGCAAAGAGTAATATTCGGAATTTTATATTTGATGCCTTCATGTTTTCCTCCCGCATATACTAAGGTCTACCGAATGTGCCTTTAATTGTGCCTTTAATATTGTATTCAATACAGAGTCCGAGGTTTTTAACCCTCCCACCTCGTTGCCTCCACCAGGCATGAGTTGGGCGCCATGCCGGGAACGTTCTTGGAAAGCATGCGGGAGGGCGTCAGGATGCTAACGCAGCCGCCCCTATCGATGCTATTCGGATTACCCGGCTCGATGGGGTCGTACTTACCGGAGCCGTAATAAGAGTGTAAAACCCCCGGCCTCATCCTCTCCGTGACCTCAGCGATGCAAAGCACCGAACCGCGGTCGTTATAAAGCCTGACGATATCGCCGTTTTTAATGCCCCTGGCGGTGGCGTCCGGGGGGCTAAGGCGCACCGGGTGCCAGTAATAGCCGTCTTTAAGGACACGGTGCCCCGGTATCTCTCCCAACCAGCTCGTATTGGCATCGTGGTGCGTGTGGAAGCTGTACCTGGGGTGGGGGGTGATAAGCTGGAGGGGGTACTTCTGCACCAAATCCGAGTTATAGCCCTCCCAACTGGGAATATAGCGCGGCAGGAGCGGCCTTTCCTCATCGTCAGGGAAATATTTTTTCAGGCTTTGGGAGACGAACTCGATTTTCCCGCTGTAAGTCCCCAACTCTTTGCCCTTTTCCGTACTCCGCTTGGGGTTGAAGTGGTCGGGGGTGTCGCAATCGCGGCCTTCGTAGAACCAGCGCAGACCGGGCGTCGGCTGATAATCCTCCGGCATCGGCACGATGAAATACCCTTTCTGCTTAAAGTCTTTAAAGGATATGTACTTCGGCAAATCGGAGGCACGATAAGCCTTTTCTACCCAATCTTCCTCGGTATTACCCTCGGTAAATTCATCTTGAACGCCCAATTTCCCGGCGAGTTCAGTGAATATCCGGTAGTCCGACTTCGACTCATAAAGCGGCTCGATGCACTTATGCTGGTAGACGACCACCCTGTGATTACAGGCGTTGGAGCCGTGATGCGTATAGCCGCCGGTATTGGCCCACTCGCCGATGTCGTTGCGCTCGAAGTTGGTGCAGGCCGGCAGGATGATATCGGCGAAGCCCGTTTCCGTGCACCACCAGCAGTCCTGGTTCACCACGAACTCCAGCTTCGGGCTCTGGTACATCCTGGCCCACCGGTTCGTGGCGGTCATCGTGCCCATGAACGAGCCGCCGTAGCGGTAGAACATCTTGACCTCGGAGCAGCCGGGGGCAGGATAGGTATAAGGGATAAACTGCTGCTCCAGCGATTGTCCGCAGAATGTCTGCCCTAGCCACTGGATAGGGGGATTTAAAATAGCTTCCGGCACGAGCAAACGATAGATACGCTGACTTACCGGGTTTTCCACCTGGTTTTTAGCCAAACCATTCAAGAAGTTAGGCCCGAAGGAGCTGTAGCCCGGGAAGTCGAACTCGGCGTTGTAAGGCGGCCCCATGGTCGTACCCCATATATTGACACCGGGTTTGCCCAGCCCTTGCATGGCCTGGAGCAAAACCATCAATCTCGCCCATTCCGTGCCGTAGGCCTGGCGGCAGGTGCCGGACTCGCCGCCCCTGGAACCGGCGGCGAGCATGGTGCGCTTTGACGCCCATTCGCGCGCCAGGCTTTTAATCGTATAGGCAGGCACATCGCAAATTTCCGCCGCCCATTCCGGTGTGCAGTTATCACCAAGAATGTGCTGTTTAAACTCCTCGAAGCCGACCGTATGTGTGGCGACATACTTTTTATCGTAAGTGTCCTCGGTAAGCCATACATAAGCGATGGCCTCGGCCATGGCGGCATCAGTGCCGGGTCGGGGCGCAATCCATTTATCACCCAGGATAGTGGCGGTGTAGTTGCAGAACGGGTCAATGAAAATCTGCTTCTTGCCAAGTTCCTGCAACCAGTAGCGCCAGATAACGGATTCCTGGCCGCCGTAGATGCCGCGCGTCGAATCGGGGTCGTTGCCCCAGTGCACTACCAGGTCGGTATTTTTTAGGGCGTCCTCCAGCAAATCGTACTGTTCCGGCATGCCCAGCCTCCAGAAGAAGCCGTAGGCATGTGTCGCCCCCCAGTGCCACCCCTCCCAGCTATCCGGGTTATCCAAAATATCGGTGAAGCCGATGAGGTTGAAGAACCGTGCCCAGGTCGATGTGCGGTAGCCGACGTTGCCCCAGTTATGGTGCGAAGAGGCACGGGACATGATAGCCTCCGGCCCGTAGGCCGCCCTGATGCGCTTCATTTCCCCGGCGACGATGTCCAGGGCTTTATCCCAGCTGATGCGTTGGTACTTGGATCTGCCCCGGTTTTCTGGGTGTTTTTCGCCTTTAGGGTCGAAGTCTTCCCTGATCAGGGGATATTTGATGCGCAAGTCCGAATATATCCTCGCCTTTTCGCCCATGGTATACGGAGAGACGCAGGCCTTCCTGAGTGGCGAGAATTGCCTGTCGCCTGCATCTATCGTCCATGATGGTGCGTCTTTATCGGTCAGTGGCAGAGGACGGACGCGGACTATCCTACTGTCCTTTACGTGCACCAGCACCGGGCCGCCGTTGGTGAGGTTTGTAAAGATTTTTTCCAATTCCGGTTATCACCTTTCGAGTTAGAGTATTCCGGGATTTCTGGACTGCACCCCTATGATTGGACAGATAGGGTTAGGAGGGTCTGGCGGGGCATGCCGGTGTTCTCCTGATTAAGCAGTACCTCCTCAAATTCATTTGGCGGAAGGTAGCCAAGAGGCGAATGAAGTCTTTTCTGATTATAGACCTTATCGATGAAATATGGAAGCCTGGTTACCACATCCTCGAAGGTCTCATAATTGCATAGATACACCTCCTCGTATTTTAGTGTCTTGAAGAAACTCTCCATCATGGCATTTTCGTAAGGATTACCTGCCCGCGCCATGCTCATGGCATGGTCACAATAGCACACAACTTTTACCCTTCCGGGTGCTCGTGACCAAATAAGGAACGATTATAGTGAGACACAAAAAGCCTTTGAGCGTGCCAGGGGGATGCAAAAACAATTACCGGTGCTGGACTTTGCAGGCAAGCGGGATTTTATTGAAAGTATGGGAATCACGGTATGGCTAAACGGTGAAGACGTAGAAGTTACCGGATTTATACCTGCGGAAGACGATGTTACTTTGACTGCGCTCTATCAAGGGCATTGGCTGAAAGGCTGATGCTGGTGGACTTCACCATAGGGCGGAAAGGCTTACTCGGTTACCTAAAGGCAGTCGCAGGGTCAAACGTAGTCAAGGTTGTCCCCTTCAGGGAGAACCTTCAGGGTGAACCCGCCAATGGTGCTGATAGCGAGTCGCATGGCATCGGGAAACGCCTCAAGGTGATTTGCGGTAGCAATACCAGCTACCTTGAGGACTTGGCATGGGTGGGGGATAAAACCCCCATGACCCTTGCCGAGGTCAGGGTAAGCCCTAACAACATCGTCAAGCCTAACATCGGGAATGTGGAGCTTGTCGAGGCACTTAACAGAACGCTACCCTTTACCTCTGCTGAGGACAACCGACCTGTTTTACAGTGTGTGTTGTTCAAGGCTGGTGAGGGGAAGCTAAAGCTGGTAGGTGCCGATGGTTACAGGCTGGCAGTCCAGAGCATAGACTTTGACGGCGAGGGTCAAGCCCTGATTAATCGTGACGACCTGGCGGGTATCGCCAACGCCCTGCGTAGAGCAAGGCGGGTCAACCTGAGCTTTGAGGCAAGCGGTGAGAGCCTTGACGGAACGAAACTGATTATTGACACCGAAGCAATTCGGTATAGCTTCATAAGTGCCGATGGCACTTTCCCCGATTATGAGAAGCTCATTCCGAAAGAGGCAAAAACCGTTGTCCACTTTGATACCGTTGAGGCAGGCAAGGCGATAGGCTCTCTAAAGGTGCTCGCCGATAGCAAGTCTTACCCGATAGACATCACCCTTGACAACGGCTTGGTAATGCTGTCAAGCCCCGATGATAAGGAGCGGGCGGTAATGCCAGCCGACATAGAGGGCGAGGTCAACAGGGTAAGGATTGACGGCAAGTACCTTGCCGACGCCTTAAAAGCCTGTAGCGGTATGGTGGACTTGAAGCTCTCCGATGGCAAGTCGCCAATCCTCTTTCAGGTTGAGAGTTATCTGTTAGTCACCATGCCGATGCTGACCAACGCCGATAAAGCCGAGCCGAAAGCCGAGCCAGTGCCCGCCGAGGAAAAACCCGCCGAGGACACCGAGGCAGCCAAAGCGGTAGCCGAAGCCGAGGAAATCACCAAAACCGAGAAGCCGAAGCCGAAGCATAAGCGGGAACGCAAGGCGAAAGAACCAGTAGCCGTATAGCTTAAGCCGAAATTGAACGCTTGACCAAACAGAAAGCCACGCAAGAGAGGCGGGGGTAACTCCGCCTCTTTTTGTCTTTTTTAGTGTTGTGGGTCTACGATTAGGTCAGTAGGTTATTGTTCAGGGATAATGTCAGTTAATGAAAGGACTGACATTGACAACAAAGGAACAGAACAGACTACAGACTCTAAACGGGGTATTGGAAAAGCATTGGCCTATGAGAGAGGCAGCCAAAGTAATGGGAGTGAGCGAACGCCAAGGGTGGCGAATTCTGGCGGCGTATCGAAAGGAAGGCGCTGCCGCTCTAACCCATGGCAACCGGGGCCGCACACCGGCCAACGCTACGCCTTTAGCCATCCAGGAACAGACAGTTACCCTGGCCAGGGAGCGTTATAGTGGGGTTAATCATACACATATGGCCGAACTCCTGGCAGAGCGGGAGGGGATAACGATTTCCCGCTCAACATTACGGCGGCTTTTAATAGGAGCCGGCCTGCCAAGTCCTCGGCGTGGTCGGTCTCCATGTCACCGATGTCGGCGCCAGCGAATGCCCCAGGAAGGGATGCTGCTGCAATTGGATGGCAGTCATCATGCCTGGTTGGAGAATCGGGGGCCATGGTTTACCCTGTTTCTGGCAATAGATGATGCTACGGGGACGGTGCCCTACGCGCTCTTTCGAGAGCGAGAGGATACACTGGGCTATTTTGAACTCTTGAAAGCAATCATTGACCGCTGTGGAATACCGCTCGGTGTGTATACCGACCGAGACTCTATCTTTCACGTGGAGCGAAGCCCGATTAACGGCATTAGCCCGATTACCCAGTTTGGGCGCGCCCTTAGGGAATTAGGTATCACCCATGTAATCGCTCATAGCCCGGAAGCCAAAGGACGGGTGGAACGCGCCAACGGCACTTTTCAAGACCGACTGGTGGCGGAGTTAAGGCTTGCGGAAGCCAGCAGTATCTCGGAAGCCAACTCTGTCCTGTGTGATTTTCTGCCCCGTTTTAACCAGCGCTTCGGCGTACCGGCAGCTCAATCAGGGCAAGTTTATCGACCAATCAGTCTGGAGATGGACCTGGATAGCATCCTCTGTGTCAAAGAACGGCGGCGCGTCGCCAGGGACAACACCGTACAATACCGCCAGCGAAACCTGCAACTATTTCCCGATGCCGATAAGGTCAGCTATGCAGGCGCTTATGTCGAAATTCAAGAGCGCCTGGATGGGCGGACTCTGGCCTGTTATCAGGGGAAAATTCTTACTCCACAGGACGCACCACCACTGGCAGCTACCCTCCGAGCTCAAGCAAACGATATCCCGGATTATCCCGCTATGTGGAAAGAGCCACCCCCGCCAAAACCACCCAGGGTGAGGAAAGGGCGCAAGCAGAATCGCAAATGGGTCGGCCCCCTGGCAGGTGATGGAAATTGGTTTGAAGACCCCGTGAGAAAAAAGATACACAGTGAGCTAACGAAGGCTGGATTAGAGCGAGCAAGGCAGGCTGGCAAAC
>Ga0315282_10008099_pt1 | contig 17064 bp, 11 predicted proteins | sample YL17G07_20_MG_FD_203693 | JGI IMG/M metagenome (GOLD analysis project Ga0315282, IMG submission 203693) | Sediment microbial communities from Yellowstone Lake, YNP, Wyoming, USA - YL17G07_20 | ecosystem: Environmental > Aquatic > Freshwater > Lake > Sediment | place: USA: Wyoming | collected...
TTAAGCACCACGAACTCTACACGCCGACCTTGAGGTCCCCCGCCGCCTCCCCGGCCGCCGGCTGCTCCAGCGGGTGGGCCGCCCGGGCCTCCGCGGCCTCCCTGATCACCTGTCCCGGGCCGAGGAAAAGGAGACTGGGCAGGGACGGTATAGATCAGGTACTTTCCTCCCGGAATTGGGATCGGGCCGGTCTTGAAGCCGGGCCCGGAGGTGAGGGCATGGGGCTTTCCGGCTGCGGGCACGGCGTAGATCTCATTCGATGCCGTATCGGATTCCTTGGCGCCTGCAAAGTACACCTCGCGCCCGTCAGCGCTGAAGGCGAGCCCCGCCTTGAGAAGTCCGTCATCGTCGAGCCGCTGCTCTTTTCCGGAAGGAAGATCCCGCAGGAGCAGATCCATGCTTCTTACTTCGAGCGCCGATAGCTGACGCTGCTTTGCCGTCAGTGTCTGCCGGTCCTGAGTTGGGGCCTTTGAAAGGCTCTCGACCTCTTTGCGCAAAGCTTTGATCTCCGGCGTGTCCTTCACGCGCAGGTAGGCGACGACGTCGCCGGCGGGTGAGAAGACAAGACTCTCACCTTGGACGTCAGCGATCTTGCGGAGCTGATCCCCGATGTTGAGGATGTGGGTGATTACCGCAGGCCGGGCGCCGCTCTCGAACGCGGCATAGCGGCCGGAGGGGCTGAACTGAGGTGCGCGGCCGTCGGTCGTAAGTTCGGTATCCTGGTACAGCTCGCCGGTGATCGAAGCGATGCGGTCGAACCATCGGTCGGCGTCCGGCCCCTTCAGAAGGGCATCGAATCCTTTGAGTGCCGAGATGTAATCGCCGCTGTCCCATGCCTGGTATGCGCGCTCATAGCGTTCGTCGAGAAGTCCCTTTTGAGCTTTCAGGGCAGTGCAGGTAACTGTAAGAAACAAAATGGGAAGCAGTTTTTTCATGGCAAAACCTCGCATTTTAGGGATCGGACTGGTAGAATGCATCATTTGGTCGGGAGGAAAAAGACCGCCTTTCGGGTTTTCAAGAGACCCGAGCGTAGCACTTGGATTCGGGAATATCCAGCGGTTTGGCGGTCGGCGTATCACGGAATCAACGGCGCGAGGGGGCTCGTGCGGCCGCGGCATCCGTTCAGGCAGGATGCCTTGGCTGGGATCTGATCCCTCAGCATGTCGCCGCCGACGGAGGCAGGACGGGCGGCACGAAATTTCGGTTTACTACTCAAGGCCGATTGCCTATAAATGTAAGGGAAACGGAGGTCCATCGAATCATGGCAACAGCGCGAAAGGATATCGCTGCGCCGGGGGTGAATACCACCTACAGCGGCGTCCCCACCAACAACATCACAAGAGGGCTTCCCAAGCAGGTGGAATCGATCTGCCCGGAGCCGGGGTGCGGCAAGGTGATCCCTGCCCGGCTGTTCGCAGAGGACGGCAAGGTCTATATGGACAAGACTTGCCCGGAGCATGGGTACTGCAAAGACCTGTATTGGTCCGATGTCGATCTCTACCTGAAAGCGGAACAATGGGAGTTCGGCGATGGCAAGGGGCTGTCGAATCCGATCACCTACAGTGAGGTATGTCCGCGCGACTGCGGAATCTGCCAGCGCCACACCTCTCATACCTCTCTGGGCAACATCGACCTGACAAATCGTTGCAACCTGACTTGCCCGATCTGTTTTGCCAACGCCAATGTCACCGGAAAGGTCTACGAGCCGACCAAAGAACAGGTGATGGACATGCTGCGCCTCTACCGGGCAGAGCAGCCTGTACCTGGGCGCCTCGTCCAGTTTTCGGGCGGTGAGCCGACGATCCATCCCGACTTCCTGGAAATTCTTCGTGGGGCGAAACAGCTAGGCTTCAGCCACATCCAGGTTGCTTCCAACGGGATCAAGTTCGCCGACCCGGATTTCACCATGCGCGCTGCCGAGGCGGGGCTTCACACGATCTACCTGCAGTTCGACGGGGTGGACGACCATGTCTACAGGCAGACGCGCGGCCGCAACCTGCTCGAGTACAAACTGAGGGCCGTCGAAGCGGTTCGCAAGGCCGGAATCAAGATTGTCTATGTGCCGACGATCGCGGGAGGAATCAACGAAGATCAGGTCGGCAAGATCCTCCTGTTCGCCCTGGACAACATCGATGTCTCCAGCGGCATCAGCTACCAGCCCGTCGCCATCACCGGACGGATCAACTACGAGGAGAGGCAGAAGCTGCGTTTTACCCTGCCTGACCTGGTTCGCTGCATCGAAGAGCAGACCGGGATCGCTTCCAAGGACGATTGGTATCCGTTGAGCTTCGTACAGCCGGTGTCGAAGATCATAAGCGCGGTGCGCGGCTCGGATACCGTTCACATCACCTGCCATCCCCATTGTTCGCTTGGCACGTACCTGTTCATCGAGCAGGGCACCGGCAGGCCGGTCCCGATCACACGCTTCACCGACATCGAGGGCATGTTCAAGGAAATCGAGATTCAAGCGGCAAAAACCAAGGCAAGCCGCTTCAAGCGCTTTGCCCAGATGAACGCGTTTTATCACCTGCAGAAGCACTATAAGAAAGACAAAGCTCCTGCCGGCCTCGATTTCACCCGCTTCCTTCAGACCCTCGACGGCTTCTTTGACAAGGAAGCCGGGCGCGGCGAAAAGGACGGCACGTACACGAACAAGACCCTGCTCGTGGCCGGGATGCATTTCATGGATGGTTACAACTACGAGCTGGAGCGCGTGCGGCGCTGCGTCATCCACTATGCGACGCCGGCGGGCCGGATCATTCCTTTCTGCGCTTACAACGGCGGACTCGTGCACCGGACGGCCATCGAGGACCAGTTTTCGGTTCCGCTCGAGGAATACCGCCGGCGCAGGAGAGAGCAGGGCAAGGAAGAGATCTAGACGGTACGAGATTTAGCTATCGCCAAAGCGGAGATGCCGTCGCGTCTCCGCTTTGGCGCCTAACGGGATTGCTATTTTGTGCGGATGCATTTGCGGGCCGCTTTCGGGTGTCTGCTTCACGAGCATCCGCCCTCCAGGATTTCTCGCGTTGTAGTTGTTTATGGCAATTTATATCGGGATTGACCTCGGCTCCATTAGCGTAAAAGCCGCTCTGTTTTCCTGCGACCTTGCGGACACGCCCTTCTTCGAAAAGCATTTGACCAATCCGCTGTTCCAATCCGTCCGTCGGCTTGCGACGCCCGCGCACGGGGACTGCTGCCTGGCAGTGACCCGCTACGCGCGCATCGCCGGAAATCCGCTCAAGCAGACGCGGGATCTCCTCGAGAATCTGGTCGCGCTCATCGACGGCTCCGCGCTTGGCGGGGTCGCCGGCACCGGCAGAGGGGCAAAGCTGCTCGAGTCGGGATTCAACGTGAGCAAGCAGAACGAGTTCCGCGCCCTCTGCAAGGCGGTGGAGCTGTTGCTGCCGAAGGTGCATACCCTCTTCGAGATGGGAGGAGAGAACTCCAAATACATCCGCTTCGAACGGCACGGCGCCGATGGCCGGCTCGGCATAGGAGACTACCAGACCAACGGCGACTGCGCCGCCGGGACAGGCGGCTTCCTCGACCAGCAGGCGGGACGTCTGCTGTTCAAGGTCGAGGAGATCGGCGACATCGTCCTGGCCACGAAGCGGGCCGCGCAGATCGCGGGCCGCTGCTCTGTGTTTGCCAAGAGCGACATGATCCATGCGCAGCAGAAAGGATTCACTCCCGAGGAGATCCTGAAAGGCCTGTGCGATGCCGTCGCGCGCAACTTCAAGAGCGCGATCACGAAGGGCAAGAAGATACTCCCTGAAGTCTGTTTCGTGGGCGGGGTGGCGTCGAACCGCGGCGTGGTGCAGGCGTTCGAGTCGGCTTTCGGCTGGGAGCCGGGGACGCTGATTGTGCCGGAGGATCACGCCGCTTTTGGCGCCATCGGAAGCGCAATCCTGGCAGAGGAGGCCTCACGGTCCGAAAGCCGCGAGGCGCACGCTTTCAGCCTCGAGCGGTCGCCGGAGACTCAGCAGATCCCTTGTTCTCCCCGACTTTCGATGGAAAACGTCGTGCTTCTGCGCAACCGGATGGTGGCGGTTTCGCCGGCGGAGATTGACGGCGTGCGCGACGCCTTTCTCGGCATCGACATCGGTTCCGTAAGCACAAACCTGGTGGTGATCGACACCGGCTGCAACGTGCTCAAGGAGATCTACCTGCGCACGGACGGCCGCCCGATCGAAATCGTCGGCCGCGGCCTGCGCGAGATCGAGCGCGATCTGGGCGGGAAAATCCGCGTCTGCGGAGCGGGCACGACCGGCTCAGGGCGCGAGCTTATCGGCGAGCTGGTCGGCGCCGACACCGTAAACGATGAGATCACGGCGCACAAAACCGGCGCCGCCTTCATCGACCGGACCATTCTCGGCCTGGGTGTCGACACCATCTTCGAAATCGGCGGACAGGATGCCAAGTTTATCAGCCTCGAAGAGGGGATCGTCGTCGACTTCGCCATGAACGAAGCATGTGCCGCAGGAACCGGGAGCTTTCTCGAGGAGCGCGCCAAGGAACTGGGGATTCGCATCGAGGAGGACTTCGCGCGCATCGCGCTGTCGAGTCCCGAGCCGGTGCGGCTCGGCGAGCGCTGCACGGTGTTCATGGAGCGCGACGTCAACGGCTACCTGCAGCGCGGCGCGTCCCTGGATCGGATCGTGGCGGGATTGGCATACTCGGTGGCCACGAACTACATCAACCGGGTCGTGCGCGGGCGCAAGATCGGCGAGGTGATCTTCTTCCAGGGAGGCACGGCTTACAACGATGCGGTGGCTGCCGCCTTCTCCCAAATCCTGGGCAAGCGCATCATCGTGCCTCCGTTCAACGGCGTCTTGGGCGCTCTCGGCGTGGCTCTGCTTGCCCGCGATAAGATGCTGAGCAACCCGCGGCCGAGCACCTTCCGCGGCTTTGACCTCGACAAGATCGATTACGAGATTTTCGAGTTCACCTGCAAAGGGTGCACGAACTTCTGCCAGATGCAGCGCTTCACGGTCGAAGGAGAGCAGACCTTCTGGGGCGACAAGTGCTCGGAGCGCTATCGCAAGGCGGTCAAGTGCGAACGCGAGCCGGTGATTGACGACCTCATCGAGTTTCGCCGCAAACTGCTTCTGGAGGACTACGATCCCGATTTCGGCGACGGGCCAGTCGTGGGGATCCCTCTGTGCATGTCCACCTACGACTGGGCGCCGTTCTGGTTCAACGTCCTGCGCGAACTGGGAATCCGCGTGCTGTTGTCGGAACCGACCACAAACCAGATTGCGAAGCTCGGGCTCGAGTCAGTCGTGTCGGAGCCCTGCTTCCCGATCCAGGTGGCGCACGGCCACATCCGCTGGTTGATCGGGAAGCAGACGGATTTTATCCTGGTCCCGAATTACATCTCAGCTCCCGGCTCCAGGGCGGACAAGCCTTCCTTCTTCTGTCCCTGGAACCAGACCCTCCCCTTCATCGCGCGCGTGGCGCCCTTCATCTCGGAGCACAGGCAGCGCTTCATCTCACCGACCCTCTGGTTTAATCACGGGATGAAGGCGATCACGCGCGCGATCCGGGATGCGCTCAAGGACGCCGGCATATGCCGCAGCTTGCGCCAGATAGAGTTGGCTGTACAGCGCGGCTCTGCTGCGATGGCATCCTTCAACCAGAGGCTGCGCGGCGCGGGAGCTAAGGCGCTGGCGAGCATTTCCGAGTGCAACGAGCACGGCATCGTGCTTCTGGGCAGGCCTTACAACATTTATGACAAAGGGGGCAATCTGGACATTGCCACCAAGATGCGCAAGTACTATGGGGCGAATGTCCTTGGGCTCGACTTCCTCGACGTGGACGACTGCGACGTCAGCCGGTACCACGAGAACATGTTCTGGAATTACGGCGTCAAGATCCTGGCGGCGGCGGAGTTTGTCCAGGACAAGCCTCACCTGCACATCGTTTACATCACCAATTTCAAGTGCGGGCCGGATTCCTACCTCAAGCATTTCATTGCGGAAGTTTCGGGAAGGCCCTTCCTCACGCTGCAGTTCGACGGGCACAACAACGACGCCGGCATGCTGACGCGTTGCGAGGCGTATCTGGACAGCAAAGGAGTTTTGCGGAGATGGGGCTCGGCCGAGCAGGAAATGCGCGCGGGCGCAAGCAATACATAAAGGGAAGGAAATTGTGGGTGCCGCAGATGAGCCACGGCGGCGCGGTCGCTTTCGCGGCGGCGTTCCGCAGCGTGGGCATCGATGCGCAGATCTGTCCTGATTCCGATGCGCGCACGCTCGAATTGGGAGGGCGCCACACCTCGGGAGAGGAATGCCTGCCTGCCAGAGTCACCCTCGGCAATTTCCTCAAGGTCGTGGAGCAGCCGGACTTCGTGCCGGAGAAGACGGCCTTCTTCATGCCGACCGCCGACGGGCCCTGCCGCTTCGGGCAATACGCGCCCTACCTGCGCAAGGTACTGCGCGACATCGGTCTCGAGGAAGTCATGGTGTTTTCGCCCAGCAGCCGCGACGGCTACCAGGAGATGGGCGAGCAGGTAAATGAACTGATGCGCAACGCGCTGCGGGGGTTGATCGCGGCGGATGCCCTGCGCAAGATGCTGCACAGGACGCGCCCTTATGAGATCAACCGAGGCGACACAGATACTGTCCATCTGCGGTCCATTCGTCGAGTGGAGAAAGCGATCGAGCGCCGGGGCGTGCCCACAGAGCAGCGGATGAAAGACCTGGTCGAGGCGCTGGCCGAGGCGCGGGAAGAGTTCCACGCGGTCCCGCTGCGCAATCCGCGCAAGCGCCCGCTGATCGGGGTTGTGGGAGAGATCTTCTGCCGCCTGACTCCGTTTACCAACGATTTCCTGATCCGGAAGATCGAGGAGTTCGGGGGTGAGTGCACGCTCGCCCACATCGTGGAGTGGGTGTGGTATACCAACGTGGAGCACCGCAAGCGCTTGAAGCAGTCGGGCCAGACGTTTTCCAAAGCGATGCTGGCCGTACACATCAAGGACCGCATCCAGCACAAGGACGAGCATCGGCTGTATAAGGTGTTTGAAGAAGATTTCGTAGGTTATGAAGAACCTACCATCCAGGAGATCTTCAAGTACTGTGACCCCTATCTGCCCCACAACGGAGCCCTTGGCGAGATGACGCTCAGCGTGGGAAAGAGCATCTTTCACTACCACCAGGGATGCGACGGCGTGGTCGACATCTCACCGTTTACCTGCATGAATGGGATCGTGACGGAGGCGATTTACCCGAAGATCAGCGCCGACCACGACGGCATTCCGATCCGGAACTTCTTCTTCGACGGCACCCAGTCGGATCTGGATCGGGATGTAGGGATTTTCATGGAGCTTGCCCGCAGCTACCAGGCGCGCAAGAAGCGCCCCCGCCCCTGAAAAAGGTGTCAGGTCTTGAAAATTTACTTTTGCGCCCTCAGCCTTGAGCAATGAAGGAGCCTAACCGGCAAAAGTAAATTTTCAAGACCTGACACCTTCTCCGATGGTAAAATTCCAAACATTGAGCGCATATGCCCTACACTCTCGATGAAGTGAAGCTGAAGAAGCTCCTCAAAACCGCAGTGGAGGAAGTGCTTGAGGAGCGTCGCGATTTAGTCAGTGAAGCTTTGGCAGATGCAGTCGAGGACCTGGGAATGGTTCGCGCGATCGTGGAAGGCGCTCGATCTGAGCAAGTGAGTCGCGATGAAGTCTTCCGAATCTTGCGGAAGCGACGGTGAAAACCGAATTTAGAAGGAGCTTTGCCAAAGACGCAAGCCTCATCAAGACCAAGAGTCTACGTCATCGTATCGAGGAGCTTATCGAACTTGTCGAGCAAGCTCCGAGTCTTGCAGCGATTCCGAACCTAAAAAAGCTCCGCTATTCTGGAGATTATTATCGAGTACGTGTTGGCGAGTACCGTGTGGGACTAATTCTTGAAGGCGGTGTTGTGACTTTCGTCCGTTGTTTGCACCGCAAAGACATCTATCGCTATTTTCCGTAACTCGACGAGCCAGCTAACATGTCGTTGTGGCTCTTGGCTCCCCCACTGGAAGAAATTCAGTGGTCAGACAGCACCGACCTACTGCCCGGCCGGTAGTTGCAAACAAGGTGTCAGGTCTTGAAAATTTACTTTTGCCGATATGGCTCCTTCATTGCTCAAGGCTGAGGGCGCAAAAGTAAATTTTCAAGACCTGACACCTTGTGTTTCAACCGAGCGGGAATCAATCGATATAAGTTCATGAAAAACGCCGATTCAGCCGAAAAATATTAAGTCGCTTCACAATTGTTGCCCGTGAGGGGGAACACCGGGGCTTTCCTTTGATTTTCAGTCGGACAGCAGCAATCCGGCTGGCTCAGGAAAAGCCACGCGTGATGGCGATTTGTCAATGGAGAGGTGCCGAGTATGGCGCAGGTTCAAGATCAAACGCCGCTTCCCATGCAGGATAAGCAGGGAGAGGCGCCTGGCCCGTCTGAGTCAGTTCCGGCTGATCGGATAAGCATCGAGAACGAGGTGCACCGCAGAGCGGTTCAGGCGGCGCTGATCTATAAACTCAACCGGCGCCTCGGAAGCCAGTTAAACCTCGATGTCCTGCTTTCGGAGATTGTGAACGCCGTCTACGAATGCTTTCAGTACCACTCTGTCATGCTGCTCCTTGCGGAGGAGGGTGGCCAGTCGCTGGTCATGCGGGCAATCGCCGGCGGCTACTCCGACATCTTCCAAGGATTCCATGTCCCCATTGGCCAGGGAATGATCGGGCTTGCCGCAACCACCGGCAAGTCGCAGGTGTGTGGAGACATGAGCCGGGATCCGCACTGCCATCACGGCCCGGATGTGGAAACGAAGTCCGAGCTGGCGGTGCCGATTGTGAACCGTGAGAGAATCATCGGCGTGCTGGATCTCCAGAGCGACGAATGCCAGGCTTTCGATGAACTCGACGTAATCTCCATGGAAATGGTCTGCATGCAGACCGCTTCTGCCATTGAAAACGCTCGCTTGTACGACGCGGCGCAAAAGGAGATCGTGGAGCGCAAGCGGGTGGAGGAGGAGCTGAAGCGTTACGCAATGGAGCTGGAAGCGGCCAAAGCCGCTCAAGAGGAGGACGCCGCCAACCTCGTCCGGCTGGTCAAGGACCTGGAAGTGGCCAAGCGCCGCGCGGAGGAGGCCACACGGGCGAAGAGCGAATTTCTGGCCAATATGAGCCACGAAATCCGCACGCCGATGAACGGCATCATCGGCATGACTGAGCTGGCACTGGAGACGGCGCTCACCCCGGATCAAATGGAATATCTCACCGCGGTGAAGGCTTCGGCAGATGCGCTGATGACAATTATCAACGACATTCTCGACTTTTCTAAGATCGAAGCGGGCAAGCTGGGCCTTGAGTCCACCGACTTCAACCTGAGGGATTGTCTGGGCGACAGCTTAAAAGCGCTTGCTTTGCGGGCGCACGAGAAGGGGCTCGAGCTCGCTTACAGCGTCGCGCCCGAGGTGCCCGAGATTCTCGGAGGAGACCCGAGCCGGCTGCGGCAGATCATTGTCAATCTGGTCGGCAACGCTATCAAGTTCACCGACGAGGGCGAAGTGGTGCTTCGAGTGGAGCAAGAGCTGGAAGAGCAGGGTTCAGTCTGGCTTCATTTTACTGTTTCCGATACAGGCATCGGCATTCCGCCCGATAAACACGACCTGATATTCGAAGCTTTCCTTCAGGCAGATGGCTCGACGACGCGGAAATACGGCGGCACGGGTCTGGGCCTTGCAATCTCTTCGAAACTCGTCGAGATGATGGGGGGACAGACCTGGGTGGAGAGTCCGGTGCGCTTCCGGCTCACCGACAAAGGCGGACCCGGCAGCACATTCCATTTCACGGCCTGCTTCGAGGCCAGGGCCTGTCAGGCTCCGAGTCCACTACCACCTACATCCGTCGACTTGAAGGGACTGCGGGTACTCGTGGTGGACGACAATGCCACCAACAGACGCATCCTGGAGGAGATGCTCAAGAGATGGCACATGGTGCCCGTGCTCGCCGACGGCGGGAGGGCTGCGCTCGTGTTGCTGATGGAAGCTGCCAACCAGGGTATCAGGTTCGCGCTGGTGATTCTGGACGCCAACATGCCCGGAATGGACGGATTCGAGCTGGCCGAAGAGATCAAACGCGATATTCGCTTTAACGATCCCAGCATAATCATGCTCACGTCCTCGTCGCGAATGGGTGATGCTGCCCGGAGCCGCAAGTCGGGAATCTCGGCTCGACTGCCCAAACCCGTCAAGCAATCGGAGCTTTACGATCTGATCATCGAGACCCTCGCCCGAAGCCGCAACGGACACGATGTGTCCCTGGTATCGACCAGCAGGGTTGCTTTTCCGAGGGCGGCAAGTCCTGTGCTCCCGGCCGCCGCCGGCGCGGCGCCGCTCAGCATCCTTTTGGCTGAAGACAACCCGATCAACAGCCGGTTGGCGGAAGCGCTCCTGCGCAAAGCAGGCTGGGATGTCTGCACCGTCTCCAATGGCAAGCAGGTGCTGCAGGCAATCAAGTCCAGCACCTTTGACCTAATCCTGATGGATGTGCAGATGCCCGAGATGGACGGCTTTGAAACAACTGCAGCCATCCGCGAAATGGAAAAGTCCGCAGGCGCCCACATGCCCGTCATCGCAATGACGGCGCATGCCATGAAAGGCGACAGGGAACGATGCCTGAACGCCGGGATGGACGATTATCTGTCAAAGCCTGTTGTTGCCGCGGAGTTGTATGCTGCCGTCGAACGCGTGCTGAAACTCGACGTTGAAGGCGCCGAAGCTGCTCCGTTCGATGTCTCCAAGTCGTTGGCGATGCTCGAAGGCGATGAAGCGCTGTTCATGGAATTGGCGGCTTGTTTCCTCCGGGAACTGCCGGGGCAACTCGCCGAAGTGCGTCGCGCCGTAGAATCCGGCAACGCCGGATCTCTGGAAAGAACCGCCCACCGGCTTAAAGGAAGCACGGCTACCTTTGGCGCAAACGGGGCCTATGATCTGGCACAGCTCCTCGAGAGACAGGGCAGGGAAGGCAAAGTCGAAGGATCTCGCGAGCTGCTCGCGAGGCTCGAGGTCGAACTCGAGAGAATGAGGCGTTTTCTTTCCGGTCGGGACTGGCGAAGTAGGCTCCGCTCCTACCAACCACAACCGTAGTCCTGGTGTTTCGAGGTTTGCTGAAGTTCTGTCAAGACGGCGGCCACAACAGCCTCAAGATCTCTTCGAGGATCTTGTTCTCCTTTGCCTTCTCTGGAAACAGGGTAACCTGCTGCAGAGCGGTATGGCACATCGGGGGCCAGCACGATCACGTGGCCAGGGCCCATCGGAACCTCGACGGCGGCCGTCTTGCCCCGCAACACGTCACCGCGGCTGAGGTGACCGTTCAGCAACAAGTCACCCTCTTCCAAATTGGTCTCTGTGTGCCTGCAGTTGACAATGTATATACGCCGTAAGATAATCTATACGTGATCTTTTGGGATGAAGAAAAGAACACAAAGCTGCGCAAGGAAAGAGGAGTCTGTTTCGAGGAAGTTGTCGAGAGGATCGTTAGCAATGGAATTGTGGACATTCTGGAGCACCGTACCAGGAAGAACCAGAAGATCTTCGTCGTCATGCTGAACGGAAGAATCCATGCAGTCCCGTTCATCTGGGATGAGGGCGGCAACATATTTCTCAAGACTATCTATCCGAGTCGCAGGCTTCAGAGACGCTATGGCAAGATACAAGACCAGACCGAAGCTTGACGCGTACGAGCGGAAAATCGAAGGATCTCTTGGAGACTACGCGCCAGTCTCCCCAACCGACAAGAGGCGAATTCTCCAGGCCGCCGCCAAAACCCAGACAATCAGTCTGCGCGTCAATGAGACCGTGCTTCAAAGCATCAAGCGAAAAGCTGCCGATGAAGGGCTGCCGTATCAAACCCTGATCTCGAGCGTGCTATACAAATTCAGCATGGGCCGGCTGATTGACGAAACTACGATACGAAAGGCCGTCGCTGCTTTGAAGTGAAGCGCTGCCGCTACTCTGCGGACGAATTGAGCGTTGGTTATCAAGCCGCTGGAGCAGTTTCAGTAGATAAGAGGACGGCTTGCGGTTCTCTCCCTCGGATCTCGAGGAGCTTCGGCCGAATTCTGAGCATTGCCGTGGTATGAATCTGAGCCACCCGGGCTTCCGAGAGCCCGAGACGCGCGGCAATTTCTGCCGCCGACAGCTTCTGCCGGTAGCGCAGGAACAGCACCAGTTGTTCGTTTTTGGGCAGGGCATTGACAGCGAGGCTCAGACTGTTGCGGAAGTCGGCCTGTGCACACACATGGCAGTCTTCCTCGTCGGGCGCAAAAGGCGCGTACCTTATCTGCACGTCGGTTCCATCTGCCTCTTGGACCTCGATCTCTTCGAACTGACCCAGCTTCAAACCCCGATATTGCTCCAACAGTGCATATAAGTCCTGAAGTGTGATGCCCAGCTCCTCGCACACCTCGATGTTGGTGGCGGGCCTTCCGAGCTTGGTTTCACAATTTCTGTATGCATTCTCAAGCATCCGAAGGCCAGGCCGGTCCATGAGCGAGAAATCAGAATTCAGTGCGCCTCTTGTCACGTCAATACTCCCCTGCCATTGGTGATGAACGCGCTCAGGGGAACCAATGAATCCCCGTTCCTTCGTGCAGGATTCGTGCCAGTTGGAGCGGCCCGGCTTTTCTTGCGGGAAATCTCTGTGGAACGGTTTATAAGCCTCGAAGTTGCAGACAATCCCTCCGCGCGCTGCTCAGATCGAGAGACACTCGAGCAGGGCCCGAATTGATCTTTTTCATCACTGCCGGATGCTCGTTTACGTACGTCGAGGGAAGTTACGCCGGGAGGGAGAATTGAATTTGGATCCGTGTCCACGCTCCCGGCGCGGCTTCAGTCATCTCGACTGGGTATTCTTATCTGGCGCCCTCGATCAGTGAATTCCAGAAGAACATGAAATCGCCGGTCGACTCAGAGCGGTAAAGGACATCAGGAGCCAGCAGGATTACGTGGCCGGCGCCCATCGGGACCTCGAGGATGGCTGCCTTGCCGCGCAGCACGTCGCTGCCGCTGATGTAGCCGCTCAGAAGCAGTTCGCCCTGCGCAGGATAGGTGGCTACCACCTGGGCTTTGCTGCCGGGCGTCTTCTCGAAGAACGGCGTGCCGCTGTCCAGGAACCAAGATGCTTCCTCAGTGTCATATCCGTAGCCGACCTTCGTCGTGGGATCTACCTGGATGCGCAGGATCGAGCCCTTGCACACGGGACGCTGGGCCGCAGGTTGGCTGACGCCGATGTCCCAGTTCTGCGCGATCGGCAGCGTCGCCGCCTGGCCCATCAAGACCAGGGTGCCGCCCTTTTCGGCGAAATCCTTCAGATTGGCCACGCCCGTGACGCCGATGCCCGCCCGGTACTCCGGAGGAGTGTTCCCGCCGGTCGAGCCGTTGATCAGTCCGTTCACGGGCACGGATGGAATGATGACCACGTTGTAGCCGGCCAGCTTGCCGTTCGCAATGTCGCTAGGGGACAACGAAGTGTAAGGTAAGCCGGCGCGGTCCAGTCGCAGGCGGGTCCAGCCTTCCGGCATCGTAGAACTGTTGGGCTTGAGGAGCCCGACCTTGATGCCGTGCAGCGGAACCGAAGGCACTGGCCCGCTGATCGAGCAGGCGGTCAGGCCCGTCTCCTGCACCAGAGCCTTCAGCTTGTCATGGTCCGCCTGGCTCCCGCTTGTGTGCACCACGAAGTCGCCGGCCCGGAAGTTGCGCCCGGCTGCAGTGAAGGGCGCATCCGCCTGCGACACGCTCATGTTTGGTTCCTGCCACAGCCGGGGCAGCGCCACAGCCCAGCCGTTGTTGGCCTGATTCTCGGCGGCGTAATACGCCGACACGTCGCCGGTCAGGGTGCCTGCGTATGGCGTCTTGCCGGCGAGCGGAGTCAGTTTCAGGCCGGCGGGCAGCGGTGAGTTCAGGCCGATCACTTTCACATCAGACATCAGGCCCAAGGTCCAGGCCTGCATGTCGTAGGTCGCGGTCCGATTCCGGGGATCCAGGGCGCCGATCGGGAAATCCTGGCGGGTCAGCAACAGTTTGGCATAAAGCCCGTACGGTTGGTTCATGCGAATCACGTAATCGCCGGCGGCGAACTGCTGCCCGTCGGCAGTGAAAGGGGCTGCCGCCCGGCCAACCTCGATGTGCTGCCCTACATACAACGTGTTGATCAGGTCGGTCACGTCGACGTTGTCGCCGCCGTTGGCCGGAATTACGAAGGCGAGGGGAGGTTCAGTACTCGCCTTTGCCATGTTGGTCTTGCCCTTGAGGTAGAAGTTGTACAGCAGGTCATTCTTGTTGCGCAGGGTCCAGGTCAGGCTGTTTTTGACCGCGTCCTTCTGCAGGTTCATGGCATCGATCAGGCGCCATTGGAGGGGCACGGTATAAGGCTGCGGGTTGAACCACGTGCGCCTGCCCGCGTGAGCGCCTCCGTTGATCGTCCGCGGTGTGGCATAGCTCGCGCCTGTCAGCTCCCACCATGAGCCGTTGGCATTGTGCATCATGGTGTACATGTGGTTGTAGCTGGGATCCCACATGTCTGCGTAGTCGTAAGTAAACACGCCCTTGTAGCCTGCCGCGATCATCTGGCTGATGACGTAGAAAGACATGCTTCCCAGTTCAGCGTTGGAGATTGGGTTTTCCGCGAAGTTGGAGGGATCCGGCGACATGCCTAGATAGAGCAGGTCCTGAGCCTGGTGCAGGTCGGTGTACATGATCGGATTCCACTCGAAACGGGCCTGCGTGCTGCACTGTGTTTCTCTCAGCGACACGCGGATAAAGTCGCGGTTGTCGTCGTGACTGTTGTACTTGTTGTAATAAGGCGGCGAAGAGGCGGCGTACGGCGTGTCTTTATAGGTGTAGTACCAGTCAGTCACGATCTCGAGCCCGTCGGGATTAATCGTGCCTTCTATCACAACGATGACGTCTTTGAGGAGATTGATCGTCCACTCGTCCCGTCCCGAGGCTAGTTCGTAGCTCAACTGCGTCAGCGTCTCGGCGCCGGTGCGCTCCGTGGCGTGGATGCAGGAGTTCACCCAATAGACCGCCTTGCCCTGCTGAGCCAGGAGCCTTGCCTCATCGTCGGAGGCCACCTGGCGCGGGTCGGCGAGCTTTTTATTGATGGCCTTGTACCTGTCAATCTTTGCCCAGTTTTCAGGCGACGTAATCACCGTCAGCACCAGGGGCCGGCCCATCTCGCTCGTCCCGTCTGCGAAGACCCGCACGCGGTTCGAAGTGCGCTGCAGCTCTTTGTCGTAATCCACGATGCCCTTGCGCGGCCCTTCCCCGGGCAACACGCGGGACATCCAGGGCGTGAGCTTATAATCGTCACCGAGGTTATAGCCGAAGAACGCCTTCGGTGTGGTCACCTTGGGATCCGGCGACGCCTTTTTCGTCGACGTCTGCTGTGCGCTCAGAGGCAACGCCGGCAAGCAGACGAGTCCCGCGAGGGTCAACAGGATCGGGGGAACGCAACGGGGAAAACGAGTTCTCTTCTCCATGACAATGTACTCCTTTCTGGAAGCGGGGTTGGGTCTGAAAAATTCACTTTTACTCCTGTCCTTTCTCTGATCGCGAATGCTCTGAAGCGAAAGTAAATTTTCCAGACCTGACCCCGGCTCTTTTTAACGTGGTGTGGCAGCGTTCCAGGTCGAGCAGTTTCCGCTTGGTCGTCAGGCCGCCGCCGAAGCCGACGAGGCTTCCGTCGCTGCCGATGACACGGTGGCAGGGCACGACAATGGGCAGCGGATTGCGCGCATTGGCGCCGCCTACCGCGCGCGCGGCCTTCGGCTTTCCGATGCGACGCGCGATCTCACCATAGGAAACGGTCGCGCCATACGGTATGGAGCGCAGCGCCTTCCAGACGGCGCGTTGGAACTGTGTGCCTTCCGGTGCAAGCGGCAGGTCAAACTCCTTGAGAGTGCCTGCGAAGTATGCCTGCAGCTGGCAAATTGCCTCACGGAAAGGCTCTTCCTTCCGTACCCAACCTTCCTCTGGCTTCAATGCTCCCTTTCTGTGAGGAAAGCTGATCTGCTTCAATTCTCTTTCGTTGCCCGCCAGCAGGAGTCTGCCGACGGGACTGTCCATGTATGTGTAGTAAGTTGTTTCCATTTCCGTTCCTCATGCATACTTCCAAAGATACATGACTAGGCGGGGTCAGGTCTGGAAAATTTACTTACGCTCCAGATCATCCAGGATCAGCGAGAGGACCGGAGCAAGAGCGAATTTTCCAGACCTGACCCCGGGTTGCCTAAACATCTCCGGGATCGGGAAGATCGATCCCCTCGGCATCGCAGATGCGGCGCAAAGGCGCCACATTGCGCGGGTCGGCAAAATCGAAGAACTCGGCGAACGGGCGGGCGAGCATGTCCAGGATCTCGGCGGTCTCCGGATCGTGCGCCTCGGAAACCGCCTGGCGCGCTTCCGCGAGCCCGACGCCACTCAGCTTCAAGGTCATGAATGCAACCACGAGTCCCCTGTGGACGCGCAAGGTTCCCAGGCCATGAGAGAGGAGAACGTCCTTGGCCCGGCTGATCTTGCGTTCTCCGACGTCGTCGATGAGGTCAAGGTACTTGTGGTGGAGAACCCACTCGTTCAAGAGCTCGGCGATATCCCGGGGGACAAAGCTTCTCCAGAAGGAGATCGGAGATTCCGGCTTCACGAGACTTCCGATGACGAAGGCTCCGGCCTGATATCCTGTGATCCCTCTTTCCCGCGCGACAGCCAGGGCCGACTTGAGCAGCAGAATCTGACGCTCCGGTGTGAGCAGCTCAAAAGCGGTTATGTTCGCGAGGTGGGTTCCCAGCGTGCTTTCCAACAGCCGGCGCGCGAGGGCCTCTCGGTTGGTGTCGAAGCACCGGTTGATAAAAGCAGCCGCCTCGGCCGCGTCGTCGTGCAGCCGCCCGTAGCGAACCGCGTGTCCAAGGTCCTGGAGGCTCCTGAATTCTGAAGCGTCCACGCTCTCGAGGATTTCCCTATAGGCCCGGTAGTCGGCTGCCAGGCCCTCGAACCGGGGGCGCTCCACATCCAGGAGCGGGAC
>Ga0315282_10008100_pt1 | contig 17061 bp, 15 predicted proteins | sample YL17G07_20_MG_FD_203693 | JGI IMG/M metagenome (GOLD analysis project Ga0315282, IMG submission 203693) | Sediment microbial communities from Yellowstone Lake, YNP, Wyoming, USA - YL17G07_20 | ecosystem: Environmental > Aquatic > Freshwater > Lake > Sediment | place: USA: Wyoming | collected...
CCCGTTTGCACCGGCGCGCCCTGGAGTTTGATGTCGAGCGTCCGTTGCTCGCCCGCACGGACGACGATGTTCCCGACAGTGAGTCGATCGTACCCAACCATCGAAACCACGATGGCGCAGGACCCTGGAGGCACACGGCTGAGCCGATATTCCCCCCGTACGTTGGTCGAAGAGCCGATGAATGTGCCGTGGACGACGACATTTGCTCCGATCACCGGTTGTGCCGTTTCCGCATCGATCACTCTACCGACGATCGTTCCGCCCGGCGTCTGGGCCACTATCGCTGAGACCCAAACGAGAAAAAAGAGGAGAACGTATGTTAGAATTCTGTTCAAAATGGCTGCGGCGGCGGTTTGTGGAAATTAACTTTGATATCGATGCCACCGATGAATTGGTATTCACTCACGATCACCGGAATCGGGAGCGGAGGCTCGCCCGTCGTTCCGTAGACTCCGACGACCCGCAGAGCCCGGGCGCTGAACTCATTCGCGAAGCGCTGCAGGACCCCCACATACTTGTAGCTTGCCGGGGGCAATTTGAAGGCATAGGAGACGGAGTCGACGGAGAATGGCAGGTCCTGGTCGATCGCGGGGTAAAGATAGATGAGCGGCGGGTTTGCAAACAAGCCGCTGAACACCTTTGCTGAATCGAGGGGATAGATCTGAGAGGCGAAGAGCCAGAGATTCAGGAGACTATCGGGCGGTGGCCATGTGCCCTTCTCAAAATAGACCGTTCCCCCAAAGCCGGGCTCGACCTCAGGCGGGGGCGTCAGGCCGGTTTCGCACGAAGCGATGAGGAACGCCGTCGATAGAACGAGGAGATGCTTCATCATTCGAAAGTGAAAGTAGCAATCGACGCACTCAAATGCAACCGGATGCCCGGGGCGCAAGAGCGTGCGTTCGCGCTGAGCACCGACATGCAAGGCGCCTTTCAGGTTGGAAATGTTGGCTTTGTTGCGTATATTTTCACTCCGAGCTTCAGCGACCTGTATCAATTGTCGAGCGGAAACCTTCGCACCCCATGTCTCAGAAGAGGGCTTCAGTCGATCGAACCACGTACGATCAAGCCTACGTCCGGTCACTCTTCGATAGAATTGCTCCTCGCTACGACTTCTTGAACCACTTCCTGAGCTCAGGGTTCGATGTTCTCTGGCGCAAGCGGGCAATTCGGACGTTGAGAGATCACCATCCGAAGCAAATCCTTGACGTAGCAACGGGAACTGCCGATCTGGCGATCGAGGCGGCGAAGCTGCGGCCGGAGATGATCGTCGGCGTGGACCTCTCAAGCGAGATGATCCGGCTGGGGGAAGAGAAGATCGCTCGTCGCGGACTGCAGGCTCTCATAAAACTCGAACGAGCGTCAGCCGAAGAGCTGCCGTTCCCCGATGGCTCGTTCGACGCCGTGACGGTCGCCTTCGGCATGCGGAACTTCTCGAACCTGGAGGCGGGGCTCGCACAAATGTATCGAGTGCTTCGCTCCGGAGGCGTGGTGATGATACTCGAGTTTTCTCGGCCGCGTCAGGTTCCCTTGAAGCAGGTTTACAGATTGTACTTCAAGCGAGTTCTTCCCGTCGTCGGGGGCCTCATTTCGCGGAGCCGTGAGGCGTACGAATATCTTCCCAGGACGGTGGCACAATTCCCGGATGGTGATGAGCTGTTGGATGTACTAACGTCGATCGGATTTACTCGATCCCGGCAACAGTCGCTTTCATGCGGTATCGCCACCATCTACACGGGGCAAAAGCCATAGCAGGTACTTGTCAACTTCGCGAAAAGCATTGGACAGAATCATACGAGTCGGTCACAGCCCGGATCCCGATGACGCATTCATGTTCTATGGGCTCTCAAGCGGCAAGATCAAGCTGGAGGGCATCACGATCCGGCATCAGCTCGAAGACATCCAGACCTTGAATGAGAGGGCCTTGAACGGCGAGCTGGAGGTTACGGCAATTTCCGCTCACGCCTATGCATTTGCGGCCGACACGTATTGGGTGATGAAGAGCGGCGCGAGCATGGGCGAGTGCTACGGCCCCGTGATCGCCTCGAAACACTATCGCTCGCTCGACGACCTCCGCGGCAAGACCATCGCGACACCCGGCAAGCTCACGACGGCGACGCTGCTCTTCAAGATATTCACCGATGGAATTCATCACGTCGATGTGCCGTTCGACCAGATTATGGATCGTGTGAGCAGCGGTGAGTTCGATGCCGGCCTCTTGATCCATGAGGGACAGCTGACCTACAGGCATGAGGGATTCAACAAGATACTTGATTTTGGCGAGCTGTGGAACTCGCGGTACAAGTTGCCGCTGCCGCTCGGCCTCGACGTCGTGAGGAAGGATCTCGGTGAAGAGACCGCCCGATCACTGTCACTCGGCTTGAGGGAAAGCATCCATTACGGGTACACCCATCAGAAGGAGGCCATCCCGTACGCTCTGCAGTACGGCCGCGGCATCGACCTGCAGTTGGGGGAAAAATTCGTTAAAATGTATGTGAACGAGTTAACCATTGATATGGGAGATCGAGGCAAGAACGCTCTGGAGCTCTTGTACAGACTGGGCGCCGAGCGGAACGCCATCCCTGCCATGCCTGATCTTCAGCTTTTGTAGTACCTTGGTCTCAATATGATCGGCCTTTTCAAAATATTCGACTCGCACGTTCACTTCTATTCGAACTCCTACTTCCGTTTTCTCATCAAGCAGAAGACACACCGGCTTGACATCAACGCTGAGCTCAAGAACCTCGCTGCGAAGGGCCATATTGAGATTCCAGGCGAGGACCCCGTGATGCTCGCGAAGCGGTGGGTCGAGATCATCGACAAGTGGAAGATCGAACGCCTCGTGCTCTTCGGGAGCGTGCCCGGGGATGAGGATTCCGTCGTCAGAGCGGTGCAGTCGTATCCCAACAGGTTCGCGGGCTTTTTTACGGTCGATCCGAATTCCAACCTGCTCATGGAGAACGCCGAGCAGAGGTTAAAGCAGGACAAGCTCCGCGGAATTCTGCTGTACCCCTCCCTGTACCAGATTAGCGTGAATGACCCGTGGCTCGATCCGCTCTACCAGCTCTGCCAGGAGACGAAGGCGGTGGTCTTCACGCAGTTCGGCAAACTCTTGCTGAAACCGCGCGAGTACGCGGGCATCGCGACGGCTGTCGATGAGGGATTTGCGAACCCGAAGGACCTCATCCCGGTCGCAAAGAAGTATCCGGCGATTCGATTCATCATCCCGAATTTCGGCGCAGGACGATTTGAGGAAACGCTCGAGGTAGGAAAAGCGTGTCCAAACGTCTACGTGGACACGGCTGGATCGAACTCATGGATGGCAGACCACCCCGCCAAGCCGGACCTACGGACAGTCATGCAGAAAACCCTCGGCGCGTTCGGCGCGGGCAGGATACTGTTCGGTTCCGATTCCGGGATGTTCCCGCGAGGCTACCGGTACGACATCGTCGACAACCAGACAAAACTCGTGCAGGAGATGCGCCTCTCTCTCGGTGACAGCAAGAAGATCTTCTACGAAAACATGGCATCACTCGTCGACAGCCAGTAGACCAGGTCGCACGCCTTTCCCCCTCCTCCCCCGGAACACCATCGCAAGCTACTTCGCGAACACAGCCTGATAGAGGTTGACCAACGTCACGAGCAGCTTGATGGCGTCGATTTGATACGGGGCCATCGGACCCCGCATCGGATCGTACGTCGTCCCAAACCTCTGCTGATTCAGCCTCATCTCCGCTTCGAGTTTGCCCGGCAACCGCAGACCCGACAACGCCCTCAGATAATTGTTGTGCCAGGCGCAATAGATCGAGTCATCACGCAGTGCGCCCACGATGATCGCCTGCCGCAGCAGGGGCTGCTTCAGCTCGGGATGCAGACGAGAGAGGGAATCAATAACGTTCGACGGGTGGGGCCACATCCACTCCGGACGAGGTTGTGCGGCTGATTTCTTCGTCTCGCGATCCTGAGGCCGAGCCTTGACCGTTGTATCCTGCGCGAGCCCCTTCTCTTGCGTGAAGACGCGCGGAGAGGCGGTCGAGCCATCGTGCTCCCGGATGTGGGCGAACTGAGTGAGGGAGAGAGCCGTGAGGAGGAAAATTTGAAGAAGGAGTGGAGCGGCAACGCCGGAAACGTCTCAGGGATATTCCACAAACTTACGCAGCAGCGTCGACCGGGTAAACCACGCTCAGGATTTCATACAATGTCGTGCGCTGGGCTGCAGCGAATCCCGACTCATGAATGAGCCGGACGCACTCCTCTGCGCTCGTCTTGTTCACAAAGTTAGCGGCAGCGTGGACATTCTCTTCCAGGATCGTTCCACCAAAATCATCTGCACCGAAGTGGAGGGCAATTTGGCCCGTCTTCTTTCCCTCCGAGAACCAGGAGGCCTGGATGTGCTGGAAGTTGTCGAGGTAGATCCTGGAGAACGCGATCATGTGAAGATAGCGCGTCGGAGTTGCGTAGTGGGGGATGACCTTCTCCAGGGGGGTATTGCCAGGCTTAAAGGACCACGGAATGAACGCTGTAAAGCCCCCTGTTTCGTCCTGAAGCGCGCGGATGCTCTCCAGATGCTCGACGATATCCTCCTCGGTTTCCAGGTGGCCGTACATCATCGTCGCAGTGGTCCTGTAGCCGATACGATGAGCTTCGCGCATCACGTTGAGCCAATCCGCCGAGGTCCCCTTCCTGCTGCTGATCTTCCGTTTGACGCGATCCGAGAGAACCTCGGCACCCCCACCCGGGATCGTCCGAAGACCGGCGTCCCAGAGCTTCAGCAAGACCTCCCCAACTGAAAGGCCCGCGACTTGAGACATGCCGATGATTTCCGAGGTTGAGAAGAAATGGGGAGAGACACCGGGGACCTCCGCCACCGTCCTTCGCACCATCTCGAGATAGTACTCGAACGGGAGTGCGGGGTTCACTCCGCCCTGCAGGAGGACCGTTGTTACGCCGTTCGCCGCTGCTTCCTTGAACTTCTGGATCATGTGATCGACAGTGTACGTGTATTCGCCCTCCTCGCCCGGGTGCCGATAGAACGCACAGAAGATACAGTCCACATTGCAGACGTTCGTATAGTTCGGATTGGTGTCCAGAACATACGTCACCCATGGATTCGGATTCTTCCTCAACCGGGCCTCACCGGCGAGGTCACCGAGGTCGAGCAGCTGTGCATCACGGAGGAGAAACAAACCCTCTTCACGAGAGATGCGCTGCCCGGAATGAATTTTGCTGTAGAGGTGCTCAAGCGTCATAGAAGGTCCCTCACAACGACGGAACGTAGCCGGCGGCTTTCAATTCCTTCAGGATGCCGAGGCTCGCTTCTTCCAGCTTCACGACGATCGGTTTGACGACGACGCCCGGCATATTCTTCGGAGCTTCGACATCTGTCATATGCAGGACACAGACGTGGTTCTTCCCGAGCTTGCCGACGAAATGGCCCAACTCGAACATTGCATAGTTCAGATCGTCCGAATTGAAGATGAAGAACGCAAATTTCGCATCCGGAATTTCCTGAACCTTGTCAAGCGCGATCATCTCTCCATGGTTCCGGTCGATCGCGATCTCACCGATCCCGATCTCGTCCAGAAAGAGAGCAAGCTGCTGGCGGAGAGGATCGTTCACTTCACCGATCACATACACCTTCTGCGGAGCCTGAGCAGGAGGTTGGGCCGCGGCCTTCGTCCCCGCGGCGACCGGTTGCGCTCCGGCGGCTTTCGGGGGCGGCTTCAGGACTCTCGTTGCGCCCGTAGTTGTCGATTGGACTGCCGAAGCCTGTGCAGGAGCCGCCGGCGCGGGCCTCGCTGCCGGCATCACGGCAAGCTCGGGGGACGCTTTCAGCTTCTCCCAGAGTTCACTGATGCTCGTCAAAATCAATTGGCTGGAAGACTGGTAGAAAAAGCCGCCGTTCGCGTCGGCGAGGATCTTGTTCTTGTACGGAACGCCGATGGGTCCGACGAGCTCCAGAACCTCGAGACAACCCTTCCGCCAGGCGAGGTACTTGTTCTGAAGCCGGGCGTTGTAGCCGGAGAATTCGAAGCCACCGAGGGGCACAAGCTTCGCACCCTCGTTCACCAGCTCCTCAAATCTCTTGATCACATCTTCGGACATATTCTACCAGACATGCGTAATCTCAGCCGCCGTTCCCTCGAGCTGCACGTCGATCGACAACGACCTCGACGGTGTCCAACAGGCTCTCGAAGACCTCTATCGCCTCCTTCTCCCGCTCTCCCAATCGAAAGTTGAATCCTTCCAGATACTCGATGGCCTCTTCAGACGACAGGCCGAGTCGCCGAGCCTGCGGACAACTGATGGCCGCAAGGTCCTCCTCCCCTTTCTCAAGCGACGCCAGAATCATCGATGAGAGCTTGCTCTTCTGCTCCGCCGGCAGCGACCGCTTGACAGCCCAGAGAGCGAAGACAAATGGAAGCTTCTGCCACTCGTACCATTCCGTCGCAAGATCGTACACCAGCTCGAATCCGCTGAGGCCCGTCTTCCTCTGCCTCAACGCTTCATCCCCGATCAGCAACACGGCGTCGTACCCCTCGTAGCTGTTGACACCGGAATGCATCCGCTCCAATCGTGCTTTCACGCCGTGCTTTTTCTCGAGAAGGATCTTCAACAACTTGACCGACGTTGCCGTGTCATCGATGATACCGATGGTTTTCCCGTCAAGCTCTCTCCACCCACAGTTCGAGAAGAGCATCACGCTCTTCACCTGATCCCGAGTCGCAAGACAGAAGCCAATCGGTTCCAGCGTCTCTTTCTGGTTCAAGAAATCGACCAGAGAGAACAGGCCGCCGTCGATCTGACCTTTCTCCGAGAGGACACCCATCCGGCGAGGCGCAACGGGCAGTATCTTGAAGTGTCGTCGCTCGAGATGAGAGTAGAACGGAACCGAATTCAGGTACGGGATCTTGCCGATGACATCCCCCGCGTACAGATTGAGAGGATTGTAAAACACATCGCGCTCGACCGGGATCTTCCCGGCGTCCCGGATGATCTTGACGATCTGGTCCTTGGCAAGCTTCATCGGACTCGTCGCGCCCGCATCGTGCGCGATCTTCTCTCCTCCGACGGTGCCATCCAGATCGTCCGCGCCGAAATTCAGAGCGACGGAAGCGACCTCCTCCGTGAGCATAACCCAGTACGCCTTGATGTGCTGGAAGTTGTCCAGCATCAGCCGGGACACCGCGATCATCTTGAGATCATCGACGGCTGAGGTGAACCGGTTCGCAGGTTTGATCCCCGTCGTTCCCGGCTGAAACGCCAACGGGATGAAGGTAAGAAATCCCCCGGTCTCATCCTGTGCTTCCCGAAGCTTGAGCATGTGGAGGACGCGCTCTTCCAGGGTCTCGATGTGCCCATACAGTATCGTGCTGTTCGACGGGATGCCCAGCCTGTGCGCTGTCCGGTGCACGTCGAGCCAGGCTTTCGCCCCGATCTTCGAGCTGAACAACCGTTTCCGCACGCGTTCGGAGAAGACCTCAGAGCCGCCGCCCGGCATCGTTCGCAGCCCCGCCTCCTTCAATTGCCGCAGGACCTCTTCGATCGGCATCTTGAACTTCTTGCAAAAAAAATCGATCTCGACGGCGGTGAACGCTTTGATGTCTATGTTGGGGAAGTTCTGCTTGATCTGCCTCAGCATGTCAAGATAGTATTCCCACTTCCAGTCCGGGTGCAGCCCGCCGGTGATATGCACCTCGTGGATCTCCGGCGTGAGCTTGTGCAGGATCTCGTGGATGGTCATCTCATAGGCATCCGGACGGCCGGCCTTCGTCGCAAAGTCACAGAACTTGCAGGCGAGAACGCAGATGTTCGTCGGCTCGATCTTCTGGTTCAAGATGAAATACACAGCGTCGCCGCTCCGCTCCCGCTGGACGTGGTGCGCCATCTTTCCGAGCGAGATGAGATCGTTCGTCCGGAACATCGCAACGCCGTCTTCGAGCGACAGGCGTTCGCCCTTCTGCAGCTTCTCCCAGATCGGGATCAGGAGGCTATCTCGAAAGTTCATCATCTCTGGCACACCGTTCCCTCATCAAGACCAATACTCTTTCCATCGTCTCTCCACCCTCCTAACGATAACATCCGTCATTCTCAGCGGTTCCGGATACGCCGCCTTCCACGTCGCGTCAATGCCCATCAGGCCTTTGTAGACCGGCGAAATGCCGATCAGCCTTTGTTCTGTGAACACAACGTCTCGCTCGCAATCGAATCGAGTGAAGAGACCCCAGATGGAGTTCTCACGATCGGCGATATCCACGTCGTCACTCACTGCACCGATGATCTTCAGATGCTGGAGCTCCTCTTTCTTGACGAGCTTCTCGACCACGGCTCTGCCTCCGCTTTTGACCTTCACCAGCAGGAGGCAATCCTGCTCGACGCGAGCATCGACGATCCTTCGATCCATCGACTTCACTTCTTTCACCCTCCTCCCCTTCCCTTCGGGCCTCTGGTCCCCGCCGTCGCTCTCGGTCAACCTTGGAGAATGCTTTCGCGTCGCATCGAGTATCATCTTGCTTCCTAGTTCCATCTTGAAGCTTGTGAAGTCAAGCGTATCAAGAGGCACCTTCGGAATCAGGACGAAATCAAAGTGCGGGTCGAAGTGCTGACGAATTTCCCCGAGCACGGCGTTCCAATCTCTGACGTCTACGCCCGCGGAGACAAGAATCATGCACTTGGTCAACGCGATCTGCCCTGTCCCGAGCAGCCCGAGCGCAGCCTTCATCGCTTCCTTCTTGTACCGCTCCTCGATCGAAACGACCAGCAGGTTATGGAATCCTGCCTCATAGTAGGCCCACAGATCCCGGATCTCCGGATGCAGCGCTCGCGCGAGAGGACCCAGGATCTGCTGGGTCGCATCTCCCAGAAATTTGTCCTCCATCGGGGGAATTCCGACGACGGTCGCCGGATAGACGGGATGACGGCGCCGCGTGATGCGCCGTAGGTGAAACACAGGGAAACTCGCGGCGTGAGAGTAATGGCCGAAATGGTCCCCGAAGGGCCCTTCGAGCCTGCGTTCCTCTGCCGGGACGACTCCTTCAAGGATAAACTCGGCGTTCGCCGGAACCGCGATCGAAACACTCTTTCCTCGTACCAACGGAACAGGCCCACCGCGAAGAAAAGCGGCAAACGCCACCTCATCGATCCCCTCGGGAAGCGCCGCGACTGATGCCAGCAGAAGCGCGGGGTCGGTGCCCAACGCGATCGCCACCTCCAGATCCTGCCCCAGTTGTTCCGCACGATGATAGTGGAAGCCGCCCCCTTTCTGAATCTGCCAGTGCATGCCCGTGGTCCTCTTGTCGTAGACATGCAGCCGGTAGATGCCGACATTCCGTTTCGCGTCGATCGGATCTTCCGTGATCACCTGGCCCAGCGTCACGAATCTTCCTCCGTCGGCCGGCCAGCACGTCTGAACAGGTAGGAGATCGAGGTCGGGCTCAGAGACGACCTCCTGGGACTCGCCCGCTCCTCTGGCGTTCGCGCGGGCAAGCGCAAATCGTCTGACCAACCTCCTGTGTCTCCAGAGCACGCCCCCCTTGGGAGGCACAAGCTCCCCGGCAAAATTGACGAGCTCCTCTCCAATCTGTTGGGGATGTTTCCCCAGGGCATGTTCAATCCTTCGATCGCTCGCATACACGTTGATCGCAAGCGGGTACGGAGAGCCTGCGACATTCTCAAACAGCAGGGCAGGTTTTCCCTCCCGGAGCGCTCGTGTCGCGATCTCCGTCACCTCCAGGTTCGGGTCAACCTGGACTGAGACTCTCCGGAGCTCGCCGATGGACTCGAGGTATCGAAGGAATTCCGATAGCGCGGGGAAAGTCATGGGTCCGTTTGTTCGTTGCGCGGTCTCGATGGAGCAGATGCTACTCCAACTCCGTCGCCCTCCATCCTTTTGACTGCCGCACGCCGATCACGCCCAGCACCTTGTCAACAAACGCTTGCACGTACTCCTGCACGGTCTTCGGGGCGAAGTACATCGGAGGGGAAATCGGCATGATGATCGCTCCATCACGGGAGAGTTTTGCACACTGTTCGAGCGAGACGGTCGACAACGGTGTCTCTCGGACGCAGACGACCAGCTTGAACCGCTCTTTCAACGCCACCTGAGCCGTCCGCGTGATGAGCGTGTCCCCGATACCTGAGGCGATCTTGCCTATCGTCGACGTCGAGCACGGAATGAGCACGCACGCATCAAAGTGGTTCGATCCTGAAGCGAAAGGGGCAGCGAGATCGTCGTCCGAGAATTCGTGCCTCACGTGAGGCAGAAGATCCTTCACCGTGATTCCCAGCTCGTCCTTCAAGAGCGCCTTCCCCCACTTGCTGACCACCAGATACTTCTCTTCCTCACATTGCCTCAGGAACTCCTGAGCATAGACCGCCCCCGAGGAACCCGTGATGCCGACGACGATTCTCATGGGAAATAGACTCCCACAAGGACCATGCCCAGGACAACAAAGCCGAGCACCGCGTTGATCTTGAAAAACGCCAGCTCGACGTCTTCCGCTTTCTTGTGTTCAAGGCAGAGCAGAAAGCCGGAGAGCATCAGGAAGGGCAATGATGCGACCGCCCTGATGTAGATAAGAAAGAGGAGAGCGAGGATGCCAAAAGCGGCCACGTGAAGAAATCCGGAGATCCGCAGGGCAGTTTTCTTGCCATACCGGGCGGTAAACGAGTACAGGTTCTGTTCCCTGTCGAAGAACTCGTCGAGTGTCGAATAAATGATATCAAAGCCGGTCACCCAGCACAACGTGAAGAGCGAGAGGAGCAGTCCCGGCAGGACGTTCTCAAACGATTGCTGGATCGCAAACCAACCCGCGAGCGGCGCCATCGCGAGCCCCAATCCTACTCCGAAGTGAGCGAACACCGTGAACCGCTTCATGTAAGGATAGAGAGCGAAGATGACCAACGGCAGCGGGGAGAGGAAGAGACAGAACAAAGAGATCAGCGCAGCAGAGCTGAGATAGACTGCAACGCCGATGGCGAGGACCGTCGTCGCTTCGAGCAGGTTCATTCTGCCACTCGGTAGCTCGCGCACCGATGTTCGTGGATTGCGTCGATCGATCTCTCGATCGATGATGCGGTTCAGGGTGAGGGCGACCGTGCGCGCACCGGCTCCCGCGAGGAGAATCAGACCCAGCAGCCAGATCGATGGAGGTGCCTTGGCCGCGAGGAAGGCGCCACTGTAAATGAGGGGAAGCGAAAACAGCGTGTGCTCAATCCTGACGAAGTTAAGGAACTTCTTAAGTCGTTGTGACAAAATGAATTACCTAGAGGGTTTTAGAATATGGTTCTTCAATATAGGAGAAAAAGAGCCCCCAAGCAAGGCACGTCTGAGGCAAAAAAAATGCCATCGAGACCGATGGCATCGGATGAGGATGAGGACGAGGCAGAGAGATGTTCCCTACTTGATCGTACTCCCGCTGCTCAGTTCAGCGTCGACGGTGAGAAGCGCGAGCTTGCCGTGTTGATCACTCGCTGCCAACAACATTCCCTGAGACTCGTTTCCCATCAGCTTGGCGGCCTGGAGGTTCGCGACCACGACGATCAGTTTCCCGACAAGATCCTCCGGCTTGTAATGCTGGGCAATACCCGCAACGAGCTGGCGCTTCTCCGATCCCATCTCCACCTGAAGCTTGATAAGTTTCTCCGATTTTGCCACCTTCTCCGCTGCGACGACGCGAGCGAGTCGGAGGTCGACCTTCTTGAAATCATCCAGCGAGATCGTGGGCTTGATGGGCACGAGCTGGGTTTCGGGTCCTCCCTCAGGCGGTGCGTTCAATGATTGTACCATGGTTTCGATCTGTTTGTCCTCGATTTTCGTGACGAGTATTTCCGGCTTCTCAAGATCATGCGCCGCCTCGATGCCCATCTGAGCGGCACTCTCCCAGCCGGCCAGATGCGGAGCGCCTTCAAGCTTCAGGGTAGTCCATAGCGCGTGCGCCAGAGCTGGGACGACCGGCTCGACCAGAATTGCAAGCGAACGGACCACCTGCGTGCAGATATGAAGCGTCGTCGAACATCGTTCGCGGCTCGATTTCAGAGTCCTCCAGGGCTCGCTGTCGTTGAAATATTTGTTTGCCGCCCGGGCGAGGTTCATCGTTTCGATCACACCCTCCCGAAACCGGTAGTGCTCGTACAAATCGCCGACCCTCTCGGGAACAGCCTTGATGTAAGCGACCATTTCTTTGTCGAGCTTGCTGAGAACGCCCAGGGGCGGCACCGCACCGTCGAAGTTTTTGTGAATGAACGCCAGCGTGCGATTCACGAAATTCCCGAGGATGTCGGCAAGCTCGTTGTTCGTCCGGGCCTGGAAGTCCTTGAGATAGAAATCGCTGTCTCGCGACTCCGGCAGGTTGATCGCCAGCGTGTACCGCAACGTATCCGCGGGGAAGCACCTCAGAAAGTCCTGCAGATCGATCCCCCAGCCTCGGCTCTTGGAGAACTTCTGCCCTTCGAAGTTCAGGAACTCGTTGGCAGGAACATTCTCAGGCAGCACATACTGTTCCCTTCCGCCGTCGTTCCACGCCATGAGCATCGCGGGGAAGACGATGCAGTGGAACACGACGTTGTCCTTGCCGATGAAGGCAACATACTTGGTATCATCTGCCTGCCAGTAGCTCCTCCAGAGCTCGGGATTCGAAGCACGGTTCGCCCATTCCTTTGTCGAGGAGATGTAGCCGAGCACCGCGTCGAACCAGACGTAGATGACCTTCGACTCATATCCCGGCACTGGGACCGGCACCCCCCAGCTGAGGTCCCTCGTCACCGCCCTGTCCTGAAGCCCTGCCCTGAACCAGCTCTCGCAGTAGCGCAGGACATTCTCTTTCCAGCCGTCCCGTTTCGATCGCTCGGCGATGTAGTGCTGGAGCCTCGTCTGGTAGTCACCAAGCGGAAAGTACCAGTGCGACGTCGTCCGCACGACGGGCGTCCGCCCGCAGACCTTGCACTTCGGATCGATCAGATCGACCTGGTTCAACCACGTTCCGCAGTTTTCACACTGATCGCCCCGGGCCTGTGGGTACTTGCAGTTCGGACATGTCCCTTCAACGTAGCGGTCGGCGAGAAACATTCTGTCCGTCTCACAGTAGAGCTGCAATTCCTGCTTTTCCTTCAGGATTCCCCGCTTGTGGAATTCGAGAAAGAATTCCTGAGCCGTCTTGTGGTGGAGGGGGAGTGACGTCCTCGAATAGTTGTCGAAGCTCATTCCGAACTTCTCGAACGCGGCCTTGTTCAACGAATGGTACCGGTCGACGACGGCTTGTGGCGTCGTCTTCTCCTGTTCAGCCGTCACCGTGATCGGGACGCCGTGCTCATCCGAACCACAGATGAAGAGCACATCCCGTTTCTTGGCCCGCTGGTAGCGAACGTAGATGTCGGCAGGCAGGTAGGCACCGGCGAGATGACCGAGGTGAATGAGGCCGTTCGCGTACGGCAATGCGGCGGTAACCAGTATCTTCTGAGGGGTCCTTTTCACGAGGTTTCAGGACTGAGGAGCAAGGGAGCGTCTAAGATCAATGGCGAGTGATGTCAGCACCAGAGGAAGGTAGACATTCTTGCCTACAAGCGCAACGCTCCGTTCGACCGTGTCTAAGGCACTGAGAAGATCTGCGCGTGGAAATTTCTCGGTGAAGCTCTTCAACTCTTTCGTGTGGTCGATGTTCACCAGGCACCCCTCTCCATGTTCCCGCAACACGAGCGCATCGCGCAGCCACACCTCCAGCATCTTCAGCCATCGCTCGACCGCACCCCGGTCACCCGGGGTGCCGATCCTCTCGATATCCGTCGCCAGCGGCGCTTTCAGCGATCCGAGAACGAGGCGAAGGAACTGGACGACCTCTTGGCGCTGGGCAACTATGTCGACCGAAAGCATCTCCAACGCTGCACCGTAGCTTCCGCGCGCAAGACGCGCGATGAGGGAGGCCTGCTCAGGCTCGACGTGTTCGCGAGAAATCAACGAGGCCCGTATCTCCTGGTCCCCGAGAGGATCGAACTGGATGAGCTGGCACCTCGAAATGATGGTCTCCAGCAGCTGCTCTTTCTGCGACACCGTGAGAATGAAAAGGGAGTCGGAGGACGGTTCCTCGAGGGTTTTCAGGAGCGAGTTGCTCGCCTCCGCATTCATCGTCTCGGCGTTCGATAGGAGGAATACTTTCTTTCCACCCTCGAAGGTCGAGAGCGCGGCATCCCGCCGCAGATCCCGCACGCTGTTGATCTTGATGAAGTTTGCCTTGGGGACCGAGATCCTGTGGTAAGGATTCTGAGCCTTCAGGCGCAGCTGCTCTTGAACGGCAGACACTTGATCATCCGAGAGAACCTCGACGGGATCATCCCCCGATTTCTCGTTCTTGCCGATCGGCAGCGGAAAAATCAGCTTCAAATTCGGATGCTGGAGGAGTTCAATCTTCCTGCAGCTGTTACACTCCCCACAAGGATCGACGTTCTTGGTCTGGCAATTCAGCGCGCGGGCAAACTCGATCGCGGCGGCATCCTTGCCAACACCTTCCCCCCCGAAGAACAAATAAGCATGGGCAACCCTCTTGCTGGCGAGGGTCCGCCGGAGAAGATCTTTCACACGACTCTGCCCTATGATCCGATCCCAGCCCATCCGTTGTTCTCAGAACGCATTGCCGATACCGAAGTGGAGCACCAGGTTCGACAGGGTCTCCTTGTAGAATTTCTTCTGGGTGATCCATTGTCGTCCGGGCACAGCTTCCGGATCGTACACCCGGAACCCAAGATCCACTCTGATTGGTCCAGCCACCGTGCCATACCGAAAACCTAGCCCTGAGGCCATCGCTAGTTCGCGGGTGCGGACCTTCTTCAGATCGCTCCAGACATTGCCGGCATCATAGAAGAGCACCAGGGAGATTTTGTCCAAATCCAAGAACCAGACTCGCCCCATATTTTTCAGCAGATTCCACCGCGCCTCGAGACTTGTCTCGAAGATCGCGTTTCCTCCTTCCTCGGGCAGCTTGACGGCGCCGAGCTCACGCGCCCTCCAGCCCCGGATGCTTCCGCTTCCCCCTCCAAAGAACCTCCTGTTGATCGGAATTGGCGCGGGCGAATGCCCGTAAAGCTCTGCAAATCCGCCATAGAGGCGGAGCGCCCAGATGAGCTGCCTGGTCTTGTTGAGGGAAGGATCCCAATACCATGAGCCGCGGCCGGAAACCTTGATGAATCGGGAGTACGGCAGGTCGATGCCGAAGAGACCGCCGAAGGCGGAGGGGATGAGTCCCGCCTCTTCGATCGTCCCCGAGTGGAAGAACCCTGCAGACGGATAGAACAGGTCATTTCGCCTGTCGCGCTGTAATGTGAAGGAGATAATCGAGTTGAATTGCGGTCTGCGGTCAATGCTCAACGAATCGAAATAGATCCTGCCAATTTCGTCGTTGATCGGCTCGTAGCCGATCCGCTCGAGGCTCCAGTCGAGATAGGCCGTTGTATATCGGGCAGTCTGTGAGATGATGCTGAAACGACCGCGGATGATCGGATTGAAGTAGTATCGGTTCCTCTTATCGACGATAAACGACAGGGAGGGTGTCAGGCTCGTCTTGTTGTTGAAAAAGTACGGCTGGGTCATCTGGAACGTCAGTTCGGCATTTCCAATGACGCTGCTGTCCCGCAATCCCGTCTGCTCAAGAACACGTGAATACTCGACCTCCTGAATGGACTGGACTTGAATCTTCAGGCCGGTCGCGAAATTTCGCGCCCCTCCGAAGAAGTTCCTGTTATTGTAGCCGACGCCGAACGAGATATTGAATGCGTTGTTCTCATCGTTGACGCCGATCTCCGGCACGAGCTCTTGAAACGGCCGCGACCGGACGTAGACACTCGTCGGTATCTCAAGGGTGCTGTCGGATCGCTGATTCACGATCGGCTCGATCCGAGAGGATTCGAAGACACCCAGCCGGTTCAAGTTGCGCTCACTATCGAGCCTCTTCGCTTCACTGTAGACATCGCCGTGCTTGAAGTCGAGCTGGGAGCGAATGACATCGTCCGCGACCCGCTGAGACACGGTCGTATCCTGCTGAATCGCGATGTTCCCGAAGACATACCGCCGACCACGAGTCAGGGCGAAGATCAGGGTGATATCATCGGTCGATAAGTACCGATGTGCAACCACGCTGTCCACATGAACGTCCGCAAAGCCGTTGTTGAAGAACGAGTTCACAATCCGCGTGCGCTCTCTGACGACCTGCCCTTCGATGAACGGGTCACCGACCTTGACGAAGGGGGCCGTGTGAATCTCCTCCAGGAGCGCGGGGGGAAGATTGTCGAAACCGATGTACTTGATGCTGTCGATGGAGGAACGCGGGCCCTCCTGAATGCGAAAGGTGAGCGCGATCGTCTTGCCTGCGGGATTGATCTGTATGAGGGTGTCGATCGTCGAGCTGAAAAACCCTTGATCGTGGTAAAACGTGCGAAGGCGGGCATAGTCCTGGTCGAAGAGATAGGGGTCGAAGTACTCAGGCCTCTCCCCCAACTTCTCACTGAGCTTGTACAGCAGCTTCCAGAATGCAGCCGGCGTCTCTCTTGTCTGGATGACGCTCGCGAGATCGTCGTCGCGCAGGATCTCGTTCCCCTCGAATCGGATCTTGCTGACCTCCAGGCTCCGCAATGCAATTTGCGCGGCCGCGAACCCTGGAAACCATGTCGTGAGAAGAAGAAACCCTAAGACTCGCCGGAACATACAAATTCCAACAAAAAACCCAGCTTGAAAACGCTGGGTTCCACTCTGGGCCGCACTCTCATCAGAAAGGATCGTATCAGCTCCTCTCACGGGTGTGGCGGGAGGTCGTTAGTACTCCTTGTCATCTTCGAAAAAGAAGTCCTCATCCGTCGGATAGTCCGGCCAGATCTCCTCCATGCTCTCGTACGGCTCGTCACTATCTTCGAGCTCTTCCAGGTTTTGGATCACCTCAAGCGGTGCGCCGGTTCTGACGGCATAATCAATCAACTCTTCCTTGGTTGCCGGCCACGGTGCATCATCCAGGTACGAGGCCAGCTCAAGCGTCCAAATCATCTTCCCAATCTCCTAGAAAAACGTAGCAGAGGACTCTCCCAACA
>Ga0315282_10008101_pt1 | contig 17060 bp, 14 predicted proteins | sample YL17G07_20_MG_FD_203693 | JGI IMG/M metagenome (GOLD analysis project Ga0315282, IMG submission 203693) | Sediment microbial communities from Yellowstone Lake, YNP, Wyoming, USA - YL17G07_20 | ecosystem: Environmental > Aquatic > Freshwater > Lake > Sediment | place: USA: Wyoming | collected...
GGCTGACCAGCAGTATCGCGCCGAGGAGCCCCCACTCCTCGCAGAAGACCGAGAAGATGAAGTCCGTCGTGCCCTCGGGCAGGTAGCCGCGTTTGAGCATCCCCTGGCCGAGTCCCCGCCCGTAGTATCCGCCGGTCATGACGGTGAGGAGGCTCTGCCCGGCCTGGTAGCTTGCGGCGTTGGTGCTGGACCACGGGTCCATCATGGCCAGGACCCGCCCCCAGCGGTGCGGGTCCCGGACTACGAAGACGTAGAACGCCCCCGCCGCGGGCACAAGCAGCGACAGCAGGTAACCAAACGGCACGCCGGCGAGGAACATTACGGCCATCGCGCCGCAGCCGACCAGCATGGAAGTGCCGAAGTCCTCGCGGATGACCAGGCCGACGCACACGACGGTCAGGAGCATCGCCGGCACGAAGGTCCGGGTGAAGCTGCGGAGCTTCTCGCCGCGCCGGCTCAGCCAGGCGGCCAGGAAGACGATCAACGACATCTCTATGAGTTCCGACGGCTGGAAGCCGATTCCGTACTCGCGCGGGCCCACGCGGATCCAGCGGAACTTGCCGCCCACGTCGTAGCTGACGGCGGGCAGGTAGACCAGCAGGCCCAGGCCCATCGCGATCAGCAGGCAGACGGCCAGGAAGGCCGGGAACTTCCCCTTGCCGGCCAGGACGCGATAGTCCACCCGCCAGGCGGTCAGCAGGACCAGCGCCGCGATAATGGCGAACGCGGTGTGCCGGTAGTCGCGGCGGGCGTACCACGCGCCGGGCTCGGTCACGCCGGCCACGGCGCTGTGGACGATCACCACCCCCAGCGCCAGCAGCGACATCGCCACCAACTGGAGCCCCAGGCCGGTGGGGTTTTCCCGCCAGGTCATCCGCAGAAGCCTGCTCGTGTTGTCCATATTGCCCAGATGCCTTCCTTGGCCAAACGAAAAGTCTCATCGCAGAGAGTGCAGAGGCCGCAGAGAAGAATAGACAGGACTCTTTGTCTTCATATTCTCTGCGTGCTCTGCGTGCTCTGCGTTGAATTCTTCTCTTCTACTTATGGTTGCGGCCGAAGCCCGCTTTGCGTTCTCTGCGTTGAATCCGCTGTTTCTTCACCTCAGTTTTAACGTGGCCAGTGCCAGGGCCGCAAAGATAATTCCCAGCAGCCAGAACCGCACGACGACCTTGCTCTCGGCCCATCCGCCGAGATGGAAGTGATGGTGCATGGGCGCGCAGCGGAAGAGCCGTTTGCCCTGCATTCCGGGTTTGGGCCTGGTGAGCTTGAAGTAGCCCACCTGGAGCACCACGCTGAGGGCCTCCATCACGAAGACCCCTCCGGCGATGACGAGCAGGCATTCCTGTCGCGTCACCACGGCGATGTAGCCCAGCAGGCCGCCCAGCGGCAGCGAGCCCGTGTCGCCCATGAACACCTGGGCCGGGTGGGCGTTGTACCACAGGAAGCCCACGCACGAGCCCAGCACGGCGGCGCAGACGATGGTCATCTCCTGTGCGCCGACCACCAGCGGCACGTGGAAGAAGTTCGCCCAGGCCCGCACGCCGGTGATCTGGGAGATGATCAGGAACACGAACGAGACCATCACCGTGCACCCGGCGGCCAGGCCGTCCATCCCGTCGGTAAGGTTGACGGCGTTTGACGAGCCGACCATCGTCAGCACCATGATGATGGTGTAAGCGACGAGGGACAGCGGGATGGGGTTGATGGAGAACGGCAGGTAGAGGCTGTGGGCGGGGTTCACGGGCCCCAGTTCGTCGACGGTGCTTGCCCGCCCGTAGTGGTAGGTGGATATCGCCAGCATGACGGCCAGGGCGACCTGGAAGATGAGCTTCTGCCACATCCTCAGGCCCTCGCGCCCGCCTGGTGATGTCTTGCGGGCCGAGTCGCGAAGCTTCGTCCAGTCGTCGATGCCGCCGAGGCACCCCAGCCAGATCAGCCCGAACAGCGACATGCGGACGTACATGTTGCCCGTGTTGCCGAACAGCAGCACCGAGATGGACACGCTGATGACGATGAGAACGCCGCCCATGGTGGGCGTGTTGGTCTTGTGGCGGGTGAGTTGGTTGAGGTCGGCGTGCTCGAACTCCGGGCGCTCGCCGATCTTCTTGCGGATCAGCATGCGGATCATCCTGGGGCCCAGCAGCAGCACGATGAGGAAGCTGACCAGGGCGGCCCCTGTCATGCGAAGTATCAGCGATTCATAGAAAAGGTAAATCACCGCTCGGGCCCTTTCGGTCCGCCGGACTCACCTGCTCCGCACGGCGTTTCCAGCGCGGCGCGGATCGCCGGGATCAGGCCTTCCATGCCCATCGTCCGCGATCCTTTCACCAGCACCGTGTCGCCGGGGCGAACCAGGTCCGCGGCGGCCCGGGCCGCGGCCTGGACCGACTCGAACCGGGCCGTCGCCGCGCCAAGCTCCGATGCTCCTTCGGCGATATATCGACCCAGCGGGCCGACGGCAATGACCAAATCGACGCCGCGTCTGGCCGCGCCGCGCCCGGCCTCCAGGTGCAGATCACGCGCCTGCTCGCCAAGCTCCCGCATGTCGCCCACGACGAGGACCTTCCGCCCGCCGCCGCATCCGGCCAGGACGTCCGCCGCCGCCGCCATGCTCGCCGGATTGGCGTTGTAGGCGTCGTTGATGAGGGTCCCGGAGCCGATCTCGATCCACTCGAGCCTCATGGCCTCGCCGCCGAAACCCGCCAGCGCCGCCGCCGAGTCCGACTGGTCTATCCCGAACCTCTGGGCAGCCGCAATGGCCGCCAGGGCGTTCATCGCGTTGTGCCGGCCTGGCATGGGCAGGTCAACCCACAGCCTGCCGTTGAGCTGGAACCGCTGGCTGCTGCCGGCCGGCGCGAAGCCCGTCAGGCGAAGGTCCGCCTCGGAGGATTCCCCGAAACCAATCAGCCGGCACCGGTAATGCCGCACCGCCTTGGCCAACTGCGGGCTGTCGGCCCAGATCACGCCCAGGCCGTCGTCGGCCAGCGAGCCCAGGATGGACGCCTTCTCGACCGCCACCCGCTCGATGCTGCCAAGCCGCTCCAGGTGCGCCGGGCCGATAGACGTGATGACCGCAAGGTCAGGCCGGGCAATCCGGGACAGGGCCTCGATCTCGCCGGGGGCGTTGGTGCCGATCTCGCAGATGACGTAGTCGTCGCCCGGCGAGACGCCCAGCAGCGTAAGCGGCAGGCCGATGTTGTTGTTGAAGCTCTTGGGGCTGCAAGTGCCCCTCAGCCGCCCGGAAAGGATGTGATGGATCATCCGCTTGACGGTCGTCTTGCCGTTGGAGCCCGTCACCCCGATGACCGCCGGGGCCGACACCAGCTTGCGGTGCCCGGCCGCAAGGTCGCCCAGCGCGGCCGTGGTGTCCGAAACGGCAATGACGCCGGCCCCGAAGGCCGCCAGCGTCGCCGGCGGCACGGAGGCGTCGGCGGCGACGATTGCGGCCACGCAGCCCGCCTCGGCCGCCCGGGCGAGGTACTCATGGCCGTCGGTCCTCTGGCCCCGAAGGGCGAAGAACAACTGCCCCGCCCCTGCCGACCGCGTGTCGGTGGTGACGCCCTGCACCAACTGCACGCTCCCGCGAGCGATCCATCGGCCGTGAACGGCCTGGCGGACTTCGTCTAATGTCATGGCCCTCATACGGCTGAGCCCCATCGGCCAATCGCGGCGGCGGCGACTTCCACGTCGTCGAAGTGTATCCTGCCGGCGCCGACGATCTGGTAATTCTCATGGCCCTTGCCCGCTATGAGCACCATGTCGCCGGCGGCGGCGCCCTTGACGGCCCGTGCTATTGCCTCGGCGCGGTCGGGCTCGACGACGGCCTTGCCCGCCCCGGCGGCGGTCAGGCCCGCGCGGATCTCTTCAATGATCGCGCCGGGGGCCTCCGACCGCGGGTTGTCCGAGGTGATGATTACCTGGTCGGCGAGCCTCTCTGCCACGCGCGCCATCCGCGGGCGCTTGGTGCGGTCGCGGTCGCCGCCGCAGCCGAAGACCACGATCAGTCTCCCGGCCGTCACCGGCCGAAGCGCGTTCAGCACGTTCTCCAGCGCGTCGTCGGTGTGTGCGTAGTCCACGAAGACGCTGAAGGGCGCGTCGCCTTCGACCCGCTGGAGCCGCCCGGGGACGTTGCGGACGGTCTCAAGCGTGCGGACGACGGTCTCCAGCGGCAGTCCAAGCCCCCGCCAGCACGCACCGGCCGCGGCCAGGCAGTTGTAAACGTTGTGCCGCCCTATCAGCCCCGTACGCACCGGCAGGCGCCGCTGGTCGGCGACGATCGTGAACAGCGTCCCGCCGGCGTCGATGCGGTCGATCGTCGCCCACAGGTCCGCCGCCGGGCTCAGGCCGTACCAGCAGACCGGCGCCGCCGAGGCCGACGCCATGACATCCCCGGCCGGGTCGTCACGATTGACCACCGCCGTCGCGCCCGGCGAGAGCCCGGCGAAGAGCTTCCGCTTGGCCTGGCCATAGGCCTCCATCGTGCCGTGATAGTCCAGGTGATCGCCGGTGAGGTTGGTGAAGATCGCCACGCGGAAGTCCAGTCCGTCCGTGCGGTGCTGGTCGAGGGCGTGGCTGGAGGCCTCCATGACCAGGTGCGTCCTGCCGTCGGCGACCATTTCGGCCATCAGTTCGGCCAGGATCACGGCATCCGGCGTGGTGTTGGAGGCCGCGATGGTGCGCCTGCCGGTCTCGTAGGTGATCGTGCCGAGCAGGGCCGGGCTGAAACCCGCCTCGCGGAGCACCTCGCGGACCAGGTGGGCGACCGTGCTCTTGCCGTTGGTGCCGGTGACGGCCACGCAGGTAAGCTTGCGGGCGGGCCAGCCGTGAATGGCCTGTGAAAGCCGGGCCGCGGCAAGGCGGGTGTCCGGCACCACGGCCGTCGCGACGCCCGGCGGGACGTTCGAGGCGTCCTCGCAGACGACCGCGGCCGCCCCGGCCGACAGGGCGGCCTTTATGAACCCGTGGCCGTCGGCCGTCTTGCCGCGCACGGCCACGAAACATGAACCCGCCCGACAGCGGCGAGAATCGGCCACGACGTCAATCACCTCGGCGTCGCCCCGGGACTTCGCGTCGTCCAGGCGCGCCTCAGCCAGCAGGTTCGAGAAACGCATGGCCATCTTTTGCCAGCCCGCGGGCTTGCGGGCGTGGAATCTCGCCGCCGTCGGGGCGGGGTTATAATCGCCGGCCGGGATCGCCGCACCACGAGTGCGGCGAGAGCCCGGGCCAACGCTGGGAACTCGTTGCATGTCAACCGGTCAGCCTGGCGCCACCAGGCCTCGTCCCATGCCCAAGCCGTCCCGGTTCAATCGGGACTCGCCTGGGGGCGCTTTCCGGCAAACCCGTTCTGTTTCAATTATTGGCCGGCGTTGCGGAGGCAATCCGCGTCGTGTGCGGGCCGCCGGCCGGTTCCTTGTCCGGCGGCACGTCAAGGTGCGTCAGGGAGAACTCCAGCACCTTCTTGACGAACGGGGCCGCGACGGTCGCGCCGAAGTGGCCCTTCTTCTTGTCAGGCCAGTACACGCTGATAAGGCACACCACGCGCGGATTGCTCGCCGGCGCGATGCCGATGAACGAGCCGGTGAACGCCCCGTCGGGGTATCGCCCATGCCAGGCGATCTGGGCGGTGCCCGTCTTGCCGCCGCACGTCCACCTGCTCAGCTTGCACGCCTTGCCCGTGCCGCGCTCGACCACCTGCTCCAACACCGCCAGGATCTGCGTGGCCGTCGAGGGCTTGAGCACCCGGCGGACGGCCTGAGGCTCGCTGCGCCAGACCACCTCGCCGTCGGGGCGGACGATCTGGCTGACCAGGCGCGGCTTCATCAGCACCCCGCCGTTGGACAGGGCGCAGAAGGCGTTTGCCAACTGAAGCGCCGTGACGGAAATCTCCTGCCCGAACGGAACGCGCCGCAAGCTGTAGCCGTCCCAGCGATTCAGCGGGCGCAAGATGCCCGCGCTCTCGCCGGGAAGCTCGATGCCCGTCGTGGCGTCAAATCCGAAGAGCTTGGCGATCTCGAACTCTCTGCGGATGCCCAGCTTCTCGCCGACCTTCGCCATGCCGATGTTGCTGGAGAAGACCACGATGTCCTCCACCGTGAGGTCGCCGTAATGGCTGCCGTGGTCGCTTATCTGCCCGCCCTTGATCGCGTGATAAATGCCGTTCTCGCAGAACAGTACCGTCCGGAAGTTCACCACCCCGGAATCCACGGCCGCGGCGGCGAAGACCGGCTTCAGCGCGCTGCCGGGCTCGAAAGGCAGGCTGACCGCCCGGTTGGCGCGGTTGTCGGCCGAGGTCCGCGAGAACTGCGACGGGTCGAACCCCGGCGAGGACGACATGGCCAGAACGTCGCCCGTCCGCGGGTCCATGACCACGCCGGTGACCCACTTGGCGTTGTACTTTGCGGCCGCCTCGTTCACCTGGGCGTCCAGGGACTCCTGTATGAGCGTGTCGATCGTCAGGAACACGTTGCTGCCGTCGGACGGCGGGCTGCTCTCGGCGGCCAGAGGCCAGATCGGCCTGCGCCCGGCGTCGGCGAGCATCACCCGCTTGCCGTCCACGGCCGCCAGACGCTTGTCCAGCGCCAGTTCCAGCCCGCCTCCGCCGCTGCCGTCACGCCTCCTGAAGCCGACCACCGTGCCGGCCAGCGTGCGGTTGGGGTACTCCCGCTGCCACTCGTAGATGATGCCGATGGCGGAGTTGTCGAGCTTCTTGATGACCTTCTTGACCCTCTCGGCCGCGGCGGGCTCCATGCACCGCTGCACCCACATGAACCGCATGGTCCGCCTGTGGATGATCTGATCCTGAAGGCCCACCGGGTCGAGGCCCAGCGCGCCGCCCAGGGCGATGCTCACGTCGGCGATCTCATGGTCGCGGAGTATGAACGGGTCGAGGTAGCAGCTCGGCTCCTGATGGCTGGCGGCAAGCGGGACGTAGCTTGACCGCGTCTGGGCGAAGATCATCCCGGGCCTGCCCGGCAGCGAGACCACCATCCGCTGCTGGTGCCGGGCGCGGGCGATGGCGCCCTGCTCGCCCGTGCGGATGAGCAGCGTCATGCGGACGCACAGGCCGGCCGCGGCGAGCACCAGCACGCCGAACATCACGTTGTACCGCCACGTTCCCTTGGGTGCGTCCGTCATCGCCCAATCGCCTTAGCCTCTTAGCCTTAATACAGGTACGTGGAAGGCGCCCGCTCGCAAGCCAGACGGCAGGCGGGCGCCCGGAGGAATCACCGACTTCTGCCGCCGGGCGTCTCGGCCGACAGGCTTCGGGCCACCGCCGGCGGGGCGATCACCCGACTGGTCAACCGCACGTCGAGCCGTCCCATCCGCTCGCGAACCTCCTTCGGAGCGATAAGCCGGCCAAGGTCCGCCTGCTGGTCGTAAAGCTTGCGACGAAGGTATATCTGCTCCATCTGAAGCTGCTGAATCTGGTGGTTGGTCCGGGTCTCGCCGCGGCGGATGTGGACCATGCCGACCGCAATGGCGGCAAGCGCCGCTATGACCAACGAAAACCTCATCTGCCGGATCCTTTCCGCCTGCCGGCCTGGAAACCTACAGGGGCAGCTTCAATTCAACGCCTATCTTCAAACGGTCGGGCGAGTCCAGAACGCCGCGGTTCGCCTCGAAGAGTTTCCTTACGGCCGCGGGACTGTCGTCATTCATCATTCGGCGCGCGATGGTCCTGAGCCTGTCGCCGCGCTGGACGACGTACGACCGCCCCGCCGCCGGCGCCGCCCCGCGGCCCATGTGCGCCAGCGTGGCGGGCAGATCGTCCATCGACGCCGTGATATACCTGCCCTGCCCTGTCCGGTCCGCGGCGCCGACAGCGCCCGCGGCCCGGTCGGCCTGCCCCGCGGCCAGGCGGCCCGAGGCGCCGTCCGCGGGCGTCGACGCCGCCGCCGGCGCCGGCAAAGGCGGGATTGTCAACTCCCAGCCTACCGACAGGTCCGATTCGCTCCGCATCACGCCGCGGTTGGCCTCGTATATCCGCTTGTACTCGCGATCCTTGCCCGCGCCGTAGAGTTTGCGGGCGATTCCAATCAGCGTGTCGTGGGCCTGGACGACGTACGTACGTCCCCTGGCCGCCTCCGGCGCGTCGCCGGCCCGGCCCCTGGGGGCCACCCGGCTGATGCCGTCGGGGCCGACGTAGAGCGTCCCGAGGCCCGTCGCGGCGCCGGCAAGTCGATCGCCGCCACGCGCCGGCGACCCGGCGCCGGTCTCGGGCGTCCGCATCGCGGCAAGCGTGGCCGTGTCGCGACCCAGTTCGGACACGATCACGCCCTCGCGATCATCGGAGCTTGGCGGAGCCATTCTGCTCTCGACGACGGAGTTGCCGCCAAGGGGCCCGCCGCCGGCAATGGCGCTTTGAAGGTCCACGCCGGCCGACACGGGCGTGTAGCGCGCGGAATCATCGATGGCATGCGTGCTGGCGTAGGCGTCGGGGTTTTCCTCCATCTGCGCCGGGGGCGGTGGGAGCTTTTCCTCCGTGCCCATCAGTTGGCTGAGGATCAAACCGAATCCTATGATAAACAGCAGCCCTACAACCAGTCCTATCGGTCTGTCTTTCGTCATGTCCATGACCTCCGCCTGGCAGGCATCCTTACCTGACCCATTCGATCACACGGAACTTCGCCGAACGGCTCCGCGGATTCGCAGCGACTTCTTTAACATTTGCACACTCGGGCTTCTTTGTCAACGCCCTGGCTCTGCCCGAAGCGGTTAATTGAGCGAAACTTTGCTTCACTGGCCGGTCCTCGAGCGAATGAAAGCTGATGATCCCGGCCCTGGCGTGCGGCGCCAGCACGTCCGGCAGGCTCGCAAGGAGCCTCTGGAGACTGCCAAGCTCGTCGTTCACGGCGATCCGCAGGGCCTGGAACGTCCGCGTCGCGGGGTTGATTCCGCGCCGCGCCGCCGCAGCAGCGGCGCCGGGTATCGCGCCCGTCACGATCCGCGCCAACTCCGCCGTACGCTCGATCCTCTTGTCCCGGCGGGCCGCGACTATCGCCCGCGCTATCCGCCGGCTGAAGCGTTCCTCGCCGTACGCGTAAATCATATCCGCAAGCTCCGACTCAGGCAGCCGATTCACCAGGTCCGCCGCCGTCCGGCCGACGCCGACGTCCAGACGCATGTCCAGCCGGCCGTCCGACTGAAAACTCAAACCGCGGTCAGGGTCGTCCAACTGCGTCGACGCCACGCCAAGGTCGGCCAGCAGCAAGTCGGCCGCACCCTGCCCGGCCTCGTCAAGCACCTCCGCGACGTCGGCGAAGTTGGCCTTGAAAAGCCTCACCCGCCGCCCGAACCGCTCGAGGTTGATCTTGGCACGGGCGAGATTGGCCTCGTCGAGGTCTATGCCGATCAGGCGGGCATCCGTGCCCGCCGCATCGAGAAGTGCCTCGGCATGCCCGCCAAGCCCGACCGTGCAGTCCACCAGGAGGCGCCTGCCGGCCGGCGCCAGAAGCTCAACCACGGTCGAGAGCAGGACTGAAACATGCCCCGGACCTTGCGGCCTCATGGCGGCTCCCGCCCGTCAGGCTATCGCCCGGGGCTCGGCCAGCGCATCCGTCGCGCTGTCGGAAAAGCCAACCCGGACATACTCATCTCCCTGGCCCTGAACGCGCGCCAGGCGTCCTGCCAGTTCCAGCAGGCGCTGCCGGTTTCCATCGCTCAAGGCCGATGGCTCTGCCAACTGGCGTCGCAGTTCCGCCAAGCCGCCCCCGCCGCTTCCTTGCGACGGGATCGCCTGGCTCTGAACTTCCTGAGAGATGAGCATGTTCCAATACTCCATTCTCACCGGGTTGTATCGTTCTTGGCCGCCAGTCGAGGCTCCAGCCATGCCCGGCCGGCGGCCACACGGTTTCTTGTTCTTGTTCTTGTTAAAAAAGACTTCAGGGACCTTACGACCCTTTCGCGGGACCGCCGAGGCCCATTTCGCCCCGCATTCGGTCCGCGGCCTCGTATAGCATCTCGCCGTAATTGGCCAAGTCGTTCTCGACCCGCTTGTTCCACTCGGCCGTCGGCCAGATCTCGATGTGCTCGTACATCCCGGCAAGGGTGACGTCGTCCGAGATCGTCGCCCGCTCCATCGACTTTTCGGGCAATACAATCCGCCCCTGCTTGTCCGGCTTGACGACCCGGGCCATCGCGAACAGCAGTCCCAGCCGCCCCGACTGACGGTCCGGCAAAGGCCCGCGCCTCATCGACGCCAGCATCCGCCGATACGCCAGGTCCGGGTAAAGCCACAGGTGGCGGTCAGGCCCCAGCAGCAGGACGAAATCACGGCCGTCTTCCTCCGGCACGATCTGGTCCCGCAGCGCCGCGGGAATCGCCAACCGATGCTTGGCATCGATCATCTGCTCGAATTCCCCATAAAATGCGGCCATTTGTCGGTCCTTATCGCCACTTGAAGGGAGCTATAGGGAAATCTAAGCACACATAGGGATTACGGCAACAAAAAAACACGAAAAAAATTGAGATCGACCTGACGCCACGCCCTTTCGCCGGCCGATATGCACAATGCGTAGTGTATTAGGGCTAGAATCGCCCTACATATTGGGCCCAGGAAGCATCATCTTTTTTGATCCCACTACCTGGTCTCAGGGCTTTTTCACCACAGCCGGTTGCGGCGCTCGGGTCACGCCAAGACACCGTTTATTGTCAAGGGTCGCACTAAACCACGACGGACTCAAAACAGCCCGTATTTCGAATGTCGGTTTAGCGACTTTAGTTTCATTAGCGAATCCGTGGGAAAATGCCCTTCGATTGCGACAAGTTCAAAGAAGAAGAAACAGCATGTTCACGCAGAGGGCAGAGAACCTGCGGTTTCTTTTCTGCCCCCTGCTGCCTTCATCTGCCCCTGAGCAGTCTCCGCTAACGCTAATGTTAGCCTTGTTCACGGTGCTGCCAATTTTCTGCAAATTTATTGTTGACTGCCGGATGGGGCAGGGCATAGATAGATAGAGTACTCGCGTCCTATCTGTGAATCACGGGGTGGTTCATGAGCGGAAAGAGAACAAAGCGTTTTCTCGCGGCGGCTAATAAGCCGGGCCAGAGGCCGCCTAAATCGGACCGCGCCAAGAGAATCACGCTCTTGGCCCTGCCCCTTGTGTTGATCGCCGCCATCGCCACTGGCTACTTCACCTTCTTCGGCGACAAGCCCACCAAACCCGTTTTCGCCAGCGCTACCGCGCCCGTCAAAGTTGTCCGCTCGGCCAAGACCCTCGATGACCTGCTGAAGATTCCGGCCGAGAGACTGGGCAAAGTTGACATCGCCGAGATGAATCTGCTCTGCGCCACCGGCCTGCCGGGCGCGGAGAAGCTGGACATCGACCACGCCTTGGCCACTCTCGACGATTGGGCCAACCGGGTCAAGTTCGAGACGGATCGCCATCTCTACCGCGTGACAGACCCCCGGTACGCCGAACACTATCGACACAGCGAAGCCTATCTCCGGGCCGAGATGCTCGTGCAGGTTCTTTGTGAAGAACTCGGCGTCAAGTACGATCCATCCGCCAAGGCGGGGACATTCTCCTTCAAGGATTCCCGCGTAGCCTTCATCCACGGCATGATCCCGGCTCCGGGGCAGTCACTCACCGACACGCCCGGCGGCTCCTGCGCGTCGATGCCGATAATGTACGTGGCGGTGGGGCGTCGGCTGGCCTACCCGCTCAAACTCGTGACAACCAAAGGCCACGTGTTCGTCCGCTGGGATGGCAAGGGCCATTTCAACCCCGCGTGGCGCGAGCGTTTCAACATCGAGGGCACCAACGGTTTCAACTCTTTTCCCGATGACTACTACAAGACCTGGCCATTCAAGGTGACCGACAAGGAAGTCAAGGCGAACCGATATCTTGTCTCGCTCACGCCGGCGGAGGAATTCGCCGAGTTCCTGGCCGCCCGCGGGCACTGCGGCTCGGACCACAGGCAGCCTGCCTTTGCCGCGAGTTGCTACGAGAACGCCTGCGGCTACGATCCGAGCCGGCCTAATTACCGAGCGTGGTTCGGCGACGCCGCGATTGCCAGCGGCTACCGGCCGCACATTCCCGCCCTGGCCAATCTGCTCGCCCGGCGGAGGCAACCCAGTGTTCTCGATCCTGAGTCCATAGTAGCGAACCAACAAGCCGCCGCGCGTCGCGAGTGGCTGCGCACGCACCCGGAAGGTGCTATGGGTGCTGGACTTCCTAATGGGATTCCAGCGGGCGTTCCGCCAACACTCATCGGCCAGTGGCAACCGCAACCGCCGCCGCCATACGGGGTAACGCCACCGCAAGCTGGAGCACCGCAGCCGGGCGCCCCGAGCCCGCAACAGCCGAATCAGCCGCGCACGCCCGGGCAACCAGCGAGGTAATCGACAATGAACCACAAGAAGCCGACAATCATAACCGAAAGGGGCATGAACATGAAAAGGACAATTCTGATCGCCGTACTGGTTGGCCTTGTGGCCATGGGCATCCTCGCCGCCGACGCCTCAGCCATGTATAACCCGAGTACAGGTACGTTCATGCAGCGAGATCCCGGCGCACAAGGCGCTACGCGGGTAGGCGCCGGCGGAGTTGCACCCATGGGTGGGTTCGTGCCGATGGACCAGTATGCTGACGGGCCAAACCTCTACCAGTACGTGCGCAGCAATCCGGTCACATGCGTTGATCCAATGGGGCTCGTGTGTGAATTCACCATCTTCGTAGATGCTCCTGGCTACAAGTATGGGAGTCTGGAGGAACTGTTAGGTAGTATTTCAGATCGAAAGAAGAACGACGGAAGAAAAGGAACAGGCCATACGTGGATAAAGCTCGAAGAAGAGGGCAAAGAAACACTTGAGGGCGGACATACAGGCGAGAACAAGGACGCGGAACTTAACTCCGAAATAACGGACAATAACTTCCTTACTTTCACAGGTGGGCTATTCTCCCTTCTCGCGGCAAATAACAACATCCAGAAACATCCGACCCAAAACCATCCTTCCCCAATGCCAAACGTTCCAGAGGCAGATCCACACAATCCCTTGCGATGGTTGCGCTACCAGTACAAAGACGGCAAATGGCAAGATGGCCACGGCAAACATATCGCTACACACAAGAAGACCTGGTGTCTTGAAGATGGTGCTTGCGGAAAGGTGCGGGCGATGATTCTTCTAAAGAAGTCTAGCATCAAGACATTCGGGATTGCCAATAACTGCACGAGCACCGCCGCGGAAATAGCATCGGCTGGCGGCATTACCCTTGACCCCTTTGTGACATATTCAGTGCCAGCAGATTTCTTACAGAGGCATATTGACCTTGTGCCTGTTATCGCTCGGGGGATGGTAGGCAAGGCACTTATGTATGAAGACTCAGCGTATGCAACGATTCGGTTCGCCTTGACACAGAAGATGGCGGACTTGCTGGCGCAGTCCGGAGGAGGTCAATAGCGATGACTACATCGGCCTCTGGCCCATGCTGCATTGGCTACCTCTTGTGTCTGGTGGGCGCGATCATAAGTGCCGGCGGGTGCGGTGACAAGACCATGACACTTCAGCAGATTTGGTTTTGTCATGCGGCCGAGTCTGAGCAGAAATGGGGGGCTGAGGCTCCGGTGCTTATATTGCCGGATATGGGGGTGCTGACGGAGACCTGCCACCGCAACGGCAACAAGGAGCTTAGGATATTCCGATTGCGTTCCCTGGATTCAGGTGCGGTGATATCTACATTTACACAAGATGGTTCCGTTGGACATCCGATCGGATCTGATTCGTCAAGCAAATACCTTGCCACTTCTACCGCCGTGTGGAATGTGCTCAGTGGCAAGAGGATTGCTGAGCTAACCAAGCCCGAGGATCATGTTTCCGAATCCGTGGCCGTTTCCCCAGAAGGTCGTGCCGTGTTGTCGGCTGGCACAAGCGGCGAGATATTGATCTACAAAATAGGCGACCCAACGTCAGAGCAGCAGGTCCAACCATCGGTTCTCGGGCGCGTGCATGCAGGGAGCGCACACCACGTTGCCTTCTCTCCCGATGGTACTCGCGCTCTAGCCGTTGATTTACATATCCAGTCCTGGTTTGTCTGGGATACGAGCAACTTGAAGTTGCTTTCTTGCATTCGAATGCAGGAGACACCAACACCTGCTGCCATCCATGCCCCATGGAAGGGGTTCTTTGGGCAAACGGCCCTGGTCGATTGGGATACAGGTAGGACTATTTGTGAGATCAAGCCACCCGAGCCCGGAAGGCTAACGGAAGCGCGTCTGTTGACCGACAAGAAAGGGATTCTTGCCTATTTTCAGGGGGACCGAACTGATTTCTATCGGAATCACGCGCTGTGTCTTTATGATATGTCAGGTTCGCGATTTACCACAAGGCCGCTCAGTTCGTCGCTATTCCCGGCCGCGTTCTCACCAGACGGGGAATACATGGCCACCTTGGACCTCGTCCCAGCGCCACCACCGTACCCGGGCCTTGAGGCCCTCGACAAGGAGGCGCAAGGTCCAATCCGATGTTGGCGAGTACAGGTTAAATGAAGACCTACGGTAGGTCGTTCGGCACCGATGGGACGGTCTCTCGTCACCAAGTGATGGAATATGCAGAAGGGCACCCTCCCGTCCCGGAGGTTCACGCCGACATCGTGATCCCACCTCATCTGGACCCAAGTGTCCCGAAGTCCGCGGCGGCGGTAGAGGGCTTCGATCTGGTCGACCATGCGGTTGTGGTCGAACATTTCACGGCACCTGGCCTTGCCAGCGGCGCCGGGTTCTGGTAGTCCAGTGCTCCCATGCGGCCACTTCGGGTCTGCCAACTCATCACGACGCTGGGAATCGGCGGGGCCGAGCGGGGCCTTTACGAGCTTGTCACCCGCATGGACCGGCAGCGGTTCGAGGTCGAGGTCTTCGCCCTTCGCGACGGGCCAATGTCGGGCAGGCTGGCCGCGGCGGGCATCGCCGTGATCGTCCTGGGCGTCCGCGGCAAATGGGACCTTATGAAGCTGCCCAGGCTGGCAAGGCTTCTCCGCGACGGACACTTCGACCTGCTGCACACGCATCTGTTCCACGCCGACCTGGCCGGCAGGCCCGCGGCAAAGGCCGCCGGCGTGCCCCATCTCGTGCACACAGTATGGACGGCCGAGGGAAGGTTCCGCCCGTGGCAGTTCATCTACGCCCGCCTGATGAAACAAAGCTGCGACCGCGTGATCTGCGTCTCGCAGTCCGTCCGCGACCACCACGCCCGCAAGAGCGGGCTGCCCGACGACGCATACATAGTCATCCCCTGGGGCGTGGACGTCGAGAAGTTCCGCCGCGACGAGGCAAGCCGGCGGCGCACGCGAGACCAGTGGCAACTCGCCGACGACGACGTGCTGCTGGCCTTCGTCGGCAGGCTCGAGTTCTACAAGGGCGTCGAGACCCTGCTTGCCGCGCTGGGCCTTCTGGCGTCGAGCGGGCGAGGCGTCCGCGCCGTCATCGCAGGCGACGGCCCGCGGCGGCAGGCCGTCGAGGAGTTCGTCCGGCACGGCCCCGGCGGCAGCCTGGTGCGCGTGCTTGGAATGGTCGAGGACGTCCCGGCCGTGCTTTCGGCCGCCGATGTCTACGTCATGCCCAGCCTGTGGGAAGGCTGGCCGCTGGCGCTGGGCGAGGCGATGAGCGCGTCGCTGCCGGCGATAGGCTCTGACGTGCCGGGCATCCGGGACCTTATAATCCCCGAGCAGACCGGCCTGCTCGTCGAGCGCCGAGACGCCGGCGCACTGGCGGGCGCCATCGGCCGGCTGGCGGATGATGGGCCGACGCGCGCCCGGTTTGGCGCGGCCGGGCGGCGGCGGATCGTCGAACAGTTCACCATAGAGCAGACCGTCGCCGCCCACGAGCGGCTTTATGACGACGTGGCCGGGCATAGGCGCGAGGAATGATCACCCCGCGCGGGCGTAAGATTCCATGCCATCCGCCGGGCATGGTGCGTATGAACATTTTGAGGCGAACATGAAACGCGCGATTGTTGTGATCCTGGTTCTGGCGGGCGTTGGGGCGCTGGCGTGGTGGCTGGTTGTCAGGCAGCAGGCCGCGCCGGCGGCCAAGCCGACGGTGACGGCGAAGGTCCATCGCGGCGACATCGAGCTGATGGTGGACGCCACCGGCTCCGTCGAGAGCAACCAGGACGTGGAGATAAAGTCCAAGGCCAGCGGCGAGGTGATAAAGCTGCCCCACGACGTGAGCGCCCGCGTGCCGAAGTACGTTCCGGGCAAGAACGAGGCGGAGGCCCTGCTGGTCCAGTTGGACCCGATCGACGAGTCGCGGCGCGTCCAGCGAGCCCGTGCCGAGGCCGACGCCGCGACGGCCCGGCTGAGCCAGGCCCAGGCTAACCTCGCCATCGCCCAGGCGGACCTCGCCGCCGCCCGCCCGCGTGCCGAGGCCGACATCGCCGCCGCCGAGGCCAAGTCCCAACTCGCCGACCTCACCCGGGACCGAACGCTCGAACTGCGCAAACGACTGGTCGCCACGCAGGACGAGGCCGACAACCTGGTCGCCCAGGCCAAGATCGCCGAGGCGCAGCTCAAGGTCGCCGAGGTCGCGAGGCAGGCGCTGGCGAGCCTCGAACTGGCCGTGACGCTGCGACAGGCGGACATCGAACTGGCAAAGGCAAACCTCGACGCAGCCAAGGTGGACCTCGCCGACGCCGAGCAGCGCCTGGCCGAAACGAAAATCTACAGCCCCATCGCCGGCACCGTCACCCAGAGAAACGTCGAGATCGGACAGATCATCGCAAGCGGGATCATCAACATCGCCGGCGGGACCGCGCTGATGACCGTCAGCGACACCTCGCGGATGTTCGTCGTGGCGGTCGTCGACGAGAGCGACATCGGCAGGCTCGTCGAGACAGGCCGGCTCGCCCAGGCCGTCACGATCACCGCCGACGCCTACCAGGGAAGGCGGTTCACGGGCAAGGTCGTCCAGATCACGCCGTGGGGCACCAGCGAGGCCAAGGTCGTCTCCTTCTCCGTCAAGATCGAGATCACCGGCGGCGGCATCGAGCTGCTGCTGCCCAAGATGACCGCCGACGTGTCCATCCTGGCCAATCGCAAGGCCGGCGTGCTGCTGGCGCCCAACGCGGC
>Ga0315282_10008102_pt1 | contig 17058 bp, 19 predicted proteins | sample YL17G07_20_MG_FD_203693 | JGI IMG/M metagenome (GOLD analysis project Ga0315282, IMG submission 203693) | Sediment microbial communities from Yellowstone Lake, YNP, Wyoming, USA - YL17G07_20 | ecosystem: Environmental > Aquatic > Freshwater > Lake > Sediment | place: USA: Wyoming | collected...
TTCTTAAGCCTTCAATTTCTTGCTTGGAAGGGAATTATAAGCATTAATTATGAGACTCTACTCCAATGGGGTAACGAAACAATTCGAAGTATTGGTTTAGCTGAGGGAACATTTGGAGTAATAATTGCGAATATGCCTTTTGCCGCTAGTTTCCTTGTGGGATTTGCTATTGGTCTCAAAATGGGTTGATAAGAGTCAATTGAGCACAGTAAATTGTTTCAAAAAAAAGAGGTAGTTCCTCAAGAATAAGCCAATTATAACCATAATTTTCATCAAGCTCTGTCTCGGATGAATAGATGATTAGAATCGAACTATTAGGCTTCATATGCTCTTTCGCAGTGTTCAAAAATTTTTCTATAACTTCTACTCCCTTGCCTCCACCGTCCCAGGTTTGATCAAATATTTTTTCTTCTGATGGAAGATATGGTGGGTTGAATAGTATCCAATCGAATAAACCTTCAACTTTTGTGAAAAGATCTGATTCAATGAGCTGAATTTTCTCAATTACCTTTTCTTTTTTGGCATATACTTCTGTTGCGATCAAAGCCTCTGGGTTCACATCGACTGCAACAACTTTTATGACTTCTGGTTTTTTTGCTGCTTCGACTGCTTGAATTCCACTTCCTGCTCCCATATCTAGTACATAACCGTTTACAAGGTTTTTTGTATGTTTTAAGAGTAGAAGTGAATCTTCAGCAGAGGCATATACTTTATTCACATATTTAGCCTATTCCTGCTGGTGATAAATAGCATTTGATTACCAATTGGATGTTGATCATAGAAGAATACTAATTCTGTTGAGGCATCAATTGTAGGATTATTATTTATTTACCCTTTCTGCCTAGTATGTTCTACAGACATAGGCGACGTATTTTGCTTCTCCATTGCATAATATGCAAGGTCCGGTTGGCTCTTCCTTTTCAGGCCACATTGTACCGCGAATTTCCCCACTGACACGATCTTTTAAAGCATCAGCGCATTCTGATCCTCCGCACCAATTTATGCGTACAAGCTTCTTCTGTTCGATGTTTTCACGTAGCTCCCCAATATTTGACGCGGACACAAGCCTCTCTTTGAATATGCCTCTGCTTCTTTCGGTTAGGTTTTTCTGTATTATATTAAAGGTAGTCTTAATTGTTTCACTTAGATTCTTCAATTCTACCTTATTTTTCTCAAATGTATCTCTTCTAACAAGTGTGACGGTTCTTGACTCGGCCTCTCTAGGGCCTACTTCGATTCGGAGAGGTACTCCATACATCTCCCACTTATAGTACTTCTCTCCTGGGCGTAGCCTGTCTTCCTCATCAATTATGATTCGGATCCCTGCTTCTGATAGAACACTAGCGATTTCATGGCTATACTTCTTTGATACTTCCTCCTTGCCCTTCACCGGGATAGGAATTATGACAACCTGTTTTGGAGCGATCGCTGGAGGCAGTATTAATCCATGATCGTCACCGTGTTGGCTTATCACTGCTGCAAGCGTTCTTCCGAAGCCCATTCCATAACAAGTATTTGTGCAGAGTTGTTGTTGTCCTTCTTCATTTTCGTAAGTCATCTCGAATGCTTTAGCAAAGTTGAAACCTAACTGATGGACTGTCCCGATTTGGTTTGCTTTTCCATCCGGGTTCCATGCATCGAAGGCTACACTATAATCAGCTCCGGCGAACTTATCGAACTCCGGTCTCTTTAGCTTGACATAGCTTAAGCAGAGGGTATCGTATATTTGACTATATATTTCAACAGCGATTCCAATCTGTTTTTCTGCGTCCTCATATGTAGCATGTGCAGTATGTCCTTCATTCCAAAGGAATTCTCTTCCTCTATACAATGGTCGGGTTGCTTTTGTTTCATATCGATAAACATTACATGTTTGATCCATTCTTAGAGGAAGATCAGCGTGGCTTCTTATCCACATCTTAAACATTGGATATATTGCTGTCTCGCTTGTAGGTCTAAGTAACAACCGACGTTCTAAAGGATTATCCCCAGCATGGGTGATCCAAAAGACCTCTCCACTAAATCCCTTAATATGATCCTCCTCCATCTGGAAAGCGTCTTCAGGTATTACAACTGGGAACTGCATTGGTTCATGATCCGCTGCTTCCAACTTTTCTTCTAGCATACTTATAATACGTTTAGCTATACTGAAACCCCAACCAGTATAGACCGTGAACCCTTTTACCGGGTAACGATCATCAGCAATTTTCGCTTCAAGTAGAACATTGTCAAACCATTCACTGAAATTCTCTTTTGAAATCAATACCACTTTTTCAGTTACCTTGTTCCCAGACATATCTTTACCTCTTATCCACAACTCGTTATAAGGGGATTATTATAAATTTTAACCATCCGAATCAAATAATTGAAGTTCAAACATCTAACTCTAACAATTTACGAATGCAAGGAACCATAAACCAATAGTATGAATATATATTATTTATCTTAATAGAATAACCCATGCCGGATATCAAGTTAGAAGATGTCGTATGTGTAGAAGAAACATCTGTAACAATCCGCGGTTACAGAAGAAGAACAACTGTCCCTACAGGTATATTCAAGTTCCTTAACTTAAAGCAGGGAGACTCATTACGCTGGGTGGCGCTAAAAGATGGAAACATATTATTATCTAAAATAACTTATAAAAAGTAGTCTGTAAATTATCTATTTATCTTTATTGAGATATGTTGGTAGGTTACCAATATTGGTTACATACCAATATACTTAAATAGATATTTACTACTAATGAGTGGAATATATGGATAGGAAAATCCTGTACGGCATTATTATTTTAATTGTCCTAGGTGGTTCAATCGCAGTATGGCAGTATATGCAACCGAAGGAATTCACTATTACAGTCTCTGGTGCTTTCGCTCTTTATCCTCTAATGGTTGAGTGGGGTGATGAATATTCTAAGATTCATCCTAATGTACATTTCTCGGTCTCTGCTGGTGGGGCTGGTAAGGGGATGACTGATGCTTTGGGTGGTCTTGTTGACATTGGGATGGTTTCGCGTAGTGTTTCTCCTGATGAAGTTAGTCAGGGGGCTTTCTATGTTGCATGTGTTAAGGATTGTGTACTTGTGACAATAAATGCTAATAATCCTGTTTTACTTGATCTTGAGGAGAAGGGGATATCGAAGCAGGTACTTATTGACATTTTTGTTACCGGTAATGTTACAACTTGGGGGCAGTTGGTTGGCAAACCTGATATTAATCTTCCAATTAATGTATACGTTCGTAGTGATTCATGTGGGGCTACTGATACGCTTGTAGCTTATATGAATAAGAAATCTACGGACCTTAAGGGTACTGGCATCTATGGTGATCCTGGTGTCGCTGACGCTGTTAAGGCAGATATCAATGGGATAGGATACAATAATCTTAACTTTGCTTATGATGTATCAACAGGCAAGCCTGTAACAGGTCTTTCAATTATACCTCTTGATGTGAATGGGAATGGCGTTATTGACTCTTCTGAGAGTTTTTACGGGGAACTTGGAGACATTGTTAACGCTATAGCGACAGGGGCATACCCTTCTCCGCCGGCCCGTGAACTCAACCTTGTTACGAAGAATAGTTTTAGTGGAGAAACTCTGAGCTTTGTGAAGTGGGTTCTTGCCGATGGTCAAAAGCTAGCGGTGGCTAATGGCTATGTTCCGCTCACCTCTGAGCGGGCTAGTGAAATGTTAAAGAAATTGGGTGGATGATTCCGGGAAAATGAATCGGTTTGGATTCGAGAGAGATGCTCGTGGCGTCATGAGGGCTGTTACTCTCTGTGTCCCCACAGGGCTGATTCTAATTACATTAATCCTAGTTTGGAAAGCGCTTCCGATCCTTCAAAGTCATAGTATTGTTGAGCTTCTTTTAGGTTCGAGCTGGGATCCTTCTGATAGTGTATTTGGTTTTTTCCCATATATAATTGGGACTATAGTTGTCACTGTGCTTGCAATATTCATAACGGTACCAATAAGTCTGCTTAGTGCTTTATACTTGTCAGATTACTCGTCACATAAAGCTAGGGGCATCATAAAGCCATTAATCGACTTACTCGCGGGGATTCCCTCAGTTGTATATGGTCTCTGGGGGACAAATCTGATAGTTCCGTTAATTAGGAATCAAATCGCTCCTGCTTTTAGTGTCACAACCACTGGATACACCGTCCTCGCCGGAGGACTTGTGCTCAGCCTCATGGTGTTTCCCATTACGATCAGTATAATGGAGGAGGTATTCACAGCTATTCCACGGAGTATGAGGGAGTCGAGTCTTGTATTAGGTGCGACTAGATGGGAGACTGCCAAATTTGTTGTGCTCAAACGAGGTTATCCAGGGGTCTTTGCAGCCATCATCCTCGGGTTTAGCAGAGCCTTCGGAGAGACAATAGCTGTGCTCATGGTGATTGGGAATGTTGCAAAGGTGCCCATCAGTCTCTTCAGCCCCGCTTACCCATTGCCAGCCCTGATTGCGAACAATTATGGGGAGATGATGAGTATTCCCTTATATGACTCAGCGTTAATGCTCGCTGCCTTAATACTTCTATTCGTTGTCGGTGGATTCAGTATTTTAGCGAGGATAATCCAGAGGAGGATCTATCTACGATACAAATGAATCGACGAAGGCTTGAGGAGCAGTTCTTTAAGGTCTTAATGTTAACTTCACTTAGCATAGTTTTGATAGCGCTTCTTACCGTATTCGGAATAGTTGTTATTCGCGGTGCGCCTGCACTTAGTTGGGAAATGGTGACGCAGACGCCACAAGGAGGATTCTATCTTGGTAAAGAGGGAGGGATCCTTAACGCAATAATTGGCACAATGTATTTGGCAGCAGGAGCCACAATTCTTAGCGCTACAATAAGCTTGCCAATTGCTCTCTACCTTTATGAATATGCGGGGATTCACAAATTCGCGAGTTTAATTAGGAGAGCTCTTGATATTTTATGCGGTGTACCTAGCATAGTTTATGGCGCCTTCTCCTTCACCATAATGCTTGCTATTGGAGCCCGATCTAGTCTCCTTTGGGGTATTATTACTGTGACAATGTTAATCACGCCATTGATGACAAGTTCCATCGATGAATTGTTGAAAATGGTGCCTGAGCGGCTTCGGGAGGCAAGTATGGCTCTTGGAACGACTAGAATCGAGTATTTACTTAATATTGTGACTCGCCAAGCTCTACCAGGAATATTAACGGCGATACTCCTCAGCTTTGGTAGAGCCGCTGGTGATACAGCTGCCGTTATGCTTACTGCTGGATACACGGATGGAATCCCTCATAGCCTAGGTGATCCTGTCGCAACTCTTCCACTTGCAGTCTTTTTCCAACTTGGAAGCCCAATACCTGAGGTTCAGCAACGCGCCTATGCTGCTGGCATAATCCTTCTTATTATGGTGTTGCTCATCAGTGCGATAAGCCGCTTCGCATCCATGAGACTCACGAAGTTTGTGGTGAAGTGAATTGACTGAAGACTCCCACATCATTGTCAAGAACCTAAATGTCTGGTATGGGGGCAATCATGTTCTCAAAAATATCAATGCAAGAATCCCAGCAAAAGGTATTACATCCATTATAGGTCCCTCAGGATGCGGAAAAACGACATTACTAAAAAGTTTCAACAGGCTACTTGATCTGGCTGAGGACGTTAAAATCGATGGAGAAGTCCTAGTAGATGGCTCCAATATATTTGAAGCTGACACAGATGTAACGGAGCTACGTAAGCGAATCGGGATGCTTACCCAGACGCCTACCCCCCTTCCCATGAATATATATGATAATGTTGCGTACGGGCCGCGAATCCACGCATTAGCAAAAGACAAACTAGATGAGCGTATTAAAGAATGCCTACAAAGGGCAGGACTTTGGGATGAGGTGGAGAAGAGGCTCAAAGATCCTGCCGCAAACCTCAGCCTAGGGCAACTGCAACGCCTAGCACTAGCCCGCGCTTTGAGTGTCGAACCAGAGGTCCTCCTCTGCGATGAGCCTACCTCTGCGCTGGATCCAATATCAGCGAAACATGTTGAGGAACAGTTGTTATCCCTGAAGAAAGATTATACTATCCTTTTTGTTACACATACTTTAAGGCAAGCGAAAAGAATCAGCGACTATGTAATTTTCATGTTCTTTGGCGAACTTGTCGAATTTGGCTCCGCAGAAGAATTTTTTAAAAGCCCAAAAGACGAACGTACGAAAGCTTATCTTGAAGGTTTGATAGGCTAAAAAAATTAATAAAACCGTTTTAAAGAGGGAAAAAAAATCACGTGCAGCGCATACCTATGGTGAGGGAAAATCCTTCTATTCATCAGATAACAATTTCAAAACATGCAACCCGGAAGCTATTGTATATGTATACGCGTTTTGGATGATATTGCAATAAGAGTCGGTGCTCTCGAAACATTGAGTTTCCCATCCGGTCGCTACATATATGTAGGTTCAGCTTTGAATGGATTAAAACAGAGAATTAAGCATCACATCTCGACTAATCAAGGAAAATTTAACACGGTTCATTGGCATATAGACTATCTACTACTTGCACCTGAGACTAAAATCGAGGATATTTATATAAAAGAATCAGATGAACATGAAGAATGCCAGATCACATCAGAAATCTCCATACGGGGTTATCCTATATGGCATTTCGGGTGCAGCGATTGTGAATGTTACAGCCACCTCATCTGGGTTGTAGATTTTTCGTTTCTTCCAGAGATTGGTATGAAAAAAATGTTTTTTAAAGACCTTATTGATTAAAGTAATCAGCTATTAATGGAATAGAAAGTTCGGCAAATGTTACCCCTGTGTTAAATGCTAAAAGCGCTGCAGACTCAATCTCACCCTTAGTAGCCCCAGCTTGTTTTGCTAATCCCATTATGTGACGAAGTGCCACAGGGTCACGGGTCGTGGAGTAAATACCTACTAAAATTAAACATCTCGTCTTTTCCTCGAGACATTCATGAGAGGCGATCTCTTTGCTTAACTTGATGTAAGCGTCCGCTACACCAGGGCATTCTTCATTGAATATCTCCCAAACACTCTTCTTTGACATGCTCAGTCTATCCAAGCTCTGCACAGAGGGATTTTAAGCATCCGAGAGAAGCATAGCCTCATATACGTTGGCTCCATAAATATCCGCTATAGCATAAAACAGAGTTCGAATTAATAATGGGTGCAAAAGGGTCGACCGACATTTTTATGCGTGACATCGACTCTACAATAACAAAAATACGTGAGAAAATTGAACCTATTTTTATTCCGAAGATCCTAGACCTCCGAACCCAGCTTGAGCAAATGCACCGCGAAAACCGTGTAAAGATCAATCACAGCGTCATGGAACTAGTAACAGCCAAGTATCTCATCGAGAATGGCTTCGATGTCAAACTAGAATCAGGAATAGATGGGGTTTCCGCAGACATATACGCTGAGAAAGGACTAGGAACACTCATGGTGGAAGTAGAGACCGGCTTTGTTCCACCAGAAAACGCTCTCGATCCTTCAGTATATTTACGCGTCCGCATCACAAGTAAAATAGTTCGATACAGTAGCTACGCTAGCAAATTCGTCATAGCTACACCGCCATATTATATACTTCAGATCCCGCCATGCCTCACAAAGCCACCAAGATTCCGAACAGACGATGAGGTAAACACCATCAAGAAGCTTTGTGACCTCTATTATAGCAATCCACCAGTAAGCCTAGAAGAGATAAGAAATGCACGCCTACATTCAATATATGTTGTCGACGTTGACACCGTCTCATTACGAGAATTAGATGTTAACGAGTACATGGGCAAAGCTTCACTTTGGACTACATAAATTCATGTAGCAAAGGTTTAAAATCTACACATTAACCTTCAAGAAAAGAGACTGGATGAGCTTCTCACTCGCGGTTTTTAGCGTTGGCTTCCTAACAACGATACTCGGAGTAGTAATGGTCTACCTCAGCCTACGCAAAGGACCGGAGGATCTAGCCCATGGGAGATTAAGTTTCCTTACCACTTCAATAGACAAGGTAAAGGAAAGCAAGAGAATAGTAAAGCTCGTTCTAATTCTAGGAATCGCAGTAACAATTTTTCTGTTCATCACGACGCTGCTTGGCATATTCAAGTGGTAGAAATGTACACATGCGCCTTGAAGGATTTGATCTCGGGGATTAGACCATGATAAGGGGTACTCATCATTGCATTCACCTTACTCAGATTAGCTGGAACACTTTTAACTATCCTTAGCACAGATTCCCGTGATTCAATTTGCCGAAGATCTACAACCTTGGTGTCCAACACCCTGTCCTTGATGGAGTCCAAATGATATACGGGGATGGCTTATGCAGTAATATATTCGTTCTAGGCAAGGAGAAGTTTACTCTAGTAGATACCGGCGTAGGTAATTGGATGAACCCCGTTTGGCCTCAGCTTACAGAGATAGGAGTTAAGCCTGAGAAAATCGACAAGATCATCATAACACATACCCACCATGATCATTTTTCAGGTCTATTTCTAATAATGGAGAAGATTAAGCCACCAGTCTATATCCATACGAAAGACACGAAATACATCGAGAGATATCTAAAAGGTCAACTCGTCAAGGTTGAGGAAGGTGATGTAATTCCTACTGAGCTTTGGCCTCTAGAGGTGATTTGGACGCCAGGTCATACAGAGGGTGGATTAAGCCTATATCAAAAGGATAAACGAATCCTTTTTAGTGGTGACACTGTATTTGGTGATGGTTACTTTGGCAGTTTCCAAGGTGAATCCGGAGATTATAAGCAATTGATTATGAGCCTCCAGAAATTAGCAGCGCTTAGAGTAGATGTTATGCTACCTGGGCATGGGCAGCCAGTTTACGAGAATGCTGAGGAAAACCTGAAACTAGCTTTAAGAACGGCGGAGAGCTGGCGATACTAGCTGGTCTTCATCCTATATTCATATTGATAAGTGTACGCAACCCCGCCACCTGTGAAATAGTAGCCATTTGAGTCAGTTATCACTGGGTCAGTTGTAACATGAAGTAGAGTAGCATACCTTACTTCAACCCAGGTTCTCAGAAGAATTGTTCCAACCTTCTGATCAGAGCTTACCAGTATTTTCCATACAGCTGCGTGAACATCAAAATTGGTTTGATTAAAACTCGTATATTTCCATGTTGCATCGGTGCCTGTCAAAGTACTTGATGCAGGAGGGGTGGAGTTTACAGGTACAACTGTATCTACTAAACTTGTAAACCACGCATAGATATTTACATCAGTGGCACGTGCTAATGTCTTCAATTTGAATGGGCTTATGTTCACCTCAATTAATCCATTATATCCATATGGGATGATCCTTGGGTTTGTTCTAGTCACTGGAATATTATCCCCGTTGAAGGCATTAACGCTTGTAGATTGAAACGCAACTTGAATTTTGAATGTTTCATTCCTTACCAGGTCTCTAGCTTGGATCTTTATTTCTCCAGTTACATTGTTATAGTTTACATCAACTTTACTACGAGTCTGTTCAACTATGATTTGGGTTAATCCGGGGGAGGTCTTATCCCTTATAGTAATAAGCGTAGAATCTCCTTTTGCTATAATTCCGTAATTGATTAGATATCTACTGTCAAAAGTAACATTATCAAGGCCTCTGATATCTAGAAACTGTACTTCTTCTCTAGTGACAAAAACTTCTCCAACTTTTGCTGGTGTAGCATACTTTGATAGGAGTACAATCGAAATGCTTGTAACGAAAAGGAATAGTAATACAAGTGTAATAATTGTCTTCTTGTTAAGTTTCTTCTTCGGAGTTTTGTCGCTCAAAGCAAGTTCCTGAGGAACATCCTGCTGCCCGAGATATCTAGATTATGGTGACTCGATGGTTACTTAAGTATCGATGTACGTAGGGGTTCCGTGGACTTAATGGTAGAGAAAAACCTCGATCTCAGAAGCGACACGGTTACCTGGCCCACACCAGAGATGAGGAAAGCAGCCGCTGAAGCAAAGGTCGGTGACGATGTATACGGTGAGGATCCAACAGTAAACGAGCTTGAAAAACTTGCAGCTGAAATCCTTGGCAAAAAAGCAGGGCTCTTCGTTTCAAGTGGAACAATGGGAAACTTGGTTGGAGTTTTAAGCCACACTCAGCGAGGCGACGAGATCATACTTGAGTCAAGAAGCCACATTTATCTCAACGAGGCTGGAAATATAGCGACTGTCGGTGGATTAATGGCACGCACCGTACCCGGAGAGCAGGGATGGATGAACCCCCTAGATATCGAGAAAGCGATTCGCTCCGAAGATATTCACCACCCAGTTACTAGATTAGTGTGCATTGAAAACACTCATAATTTGGCTGGAGGCATCGCCATAACACCAAAGCAGTTAAAAGCTGACTGGGATGTGGCGAAAGCATATGGCTTAGGAGTTCATATGGATGGGGCTCGACTATTCAACGCTGCCATTGCACTGAATGTCAATGCAAGGGACCTAGCGAAATATGCTGATACAGTTCAGATCTGTCTAAGCAAAGGGCTATCAGCGCCAGTAGGATCAGTCTTGGTTGGCTCTGAAGATCTAGTCAAGAAAGCTCGAAAATACCGAAAAATGGTGGGAGGCGGCATGCGTCAAGCTGGAATCATCGCTGCTCCCGGCATCATAGCCCTCACCAAGATGGTTGAAAGGTTAAAGGATGACCATGAAAACGCTAAAATCCTTGCAGATGGGCTGCAGGGATTAGGCATTAAAATCAATAACATGGTTCAGACGAATATGGTGTACATTGACTTCAGCACCATCGGCTGGAAATCTGAAGATTGGAATAAAGCAATGAGGAAACTAGGATGGAAATCGGATTCAAATGGCACAGCTATTAGACTTTGCACACACTACGGCATTGAGCGTGAAGATATTGAGAATTTGATTTCTGGCTTAAGCAAATTAATTTAAATATTTATAATAATTATAGATTGCTTCCGTTACACCCAAAATATTTCTTTTTTTAGTAAATCGTTTATAGCTATCAATTGAACCTCTACGTTCATGATTACCACCGAGGCGAAAGGACTCAGAGAACTTGGAACCAGTATCTTTGTAGCCATGGGCAGCGAGAAGAAAAATGCGGAGCTAGTCGCAGAGACTTTAACCGAGGCAAATTTAACCGGTCATGATAGTCATGGAGTCTGGTATTACCCGGTTTATTCACAGAGAATCAAAGATGGATGGATTAAACCTCATGAACATCCACGCATAGTTAAGGAAACAGCCGCCTCTGCCTATATTGATGGCCATTGGGGTTTCGGTCAGTCAACAGCGATGCTAATGATGGAGACCGCAGTAAAAAAAGCACGTGAAACTATGGTTGCCGCAGTTGGAGCATATAACTGCAACCACATTGGCCGTCTCGGTTTTTACACGGATTGGGCGGCACGCAACAACATCATAGCGATGATGTTTGCAAATGTTGGTAACCCATTAGTCGCTGGCTTCCACAGTACTAAGAGAACGTTTGGAACAAATCCAGTCAGTATCTCAGCCCCAACTCAGGATGGGGTCTTCTTAATGGACTACGCAACAAGCCTTGTAGCAATGGGTAAAGTAAACGTAGCACGGGCTAAACATTTAAAAATCCCAATTAGTTGGAGTCGAGATAAAGATGGTAAACCCACCGAAGACCCAAACGCAGTAAGCCAAGGTGGTTGGCTAATGCCCTTTGGGGAGCACAAGGGATACGGGCTTCAGATGGTCTCGGAGTTACTGGGGGCCGTATTAACAGGAAGCCGAGCCAGTATGGATGGCGATAAAGGCCCACCGAGTCCCAATGGAGTTTTTTGTGTCACTGTAAACCCCGAAGCATTTGTTGGCTTGAACAGATTCAAGGAGAAAACATCCGAGGTCATTCGGGTAATTAAAAGTCGCCCGTCTGAGCCAGGGGAGGAAGTACTCGTGCCAGGCGACCCTGAACGAATTAGCAAGGAAAAGAGGCTAAGAGAGGGAATTCCACTGCCTGAGGAAACCTGGAGTCAAATAGTTAAGCTCTGCAACGAAATAGGAATCGACGCGAGTATAGCTGTTAAGGTAAGCTGATAATTTCCAGAATTAAGCAATAATAATCAAAACCTTATGATTCACCCGATTAAAAAATCTAAGGAATCTACATGGTGCATTGGTTCCACTGAGAGAATTCAAGTATCCCGTTTAAATATTGGGGCTCATAGTAATTATTGAAGGCTCAGCGGGGTCATACCTGCCTCCAGATTATCTGTAAGGCCTTGTAATATTAACTACACCTTGAAGGAGATGCGTCGCAGTACTAAATACGGAATATGAATTGCAGGATTCCTCTGTTTTTAGAGGTTGGTTAACTTGAACTTTGTTGATGAGGAAGACAGATTAGAGGAGGAGCGTCGCACAGCAATATTAAGAGGTGTTAGAATGGATCTAACTGATACCCAAATTGCAGCTGAGATAGGGATAAAGAGATGGGAAGTTAGACTAGAAATGAAGCTCATGCGTTCAAAAATGGATCAACGCTTAATGGAGGCGGAAAAAATCCGAACTGAAACCCGCAATAGAAATGAAAACATGCGTACTAATGTTTCTGTTCATAAAGTTTTAGATGAACGCTTCAAGCGGATGGAGGGAATGGATCTTCAAACTCGTAGTTTCCTCAACATGATTAGTTATTATGAAGCTGACCTTAAGCGGATTCTTGCAGCGAAAGATGAGAAGGTTGCAGCAATGTCGTTAAACAGAAGCGTTAGGCGAGTTCTAATAAATAATGCAATCCTTGACCATGGCATAATTACACCCGCTGCCCGTGAAGCTCTAAGTCGGGCTTAGATATATATCTCATGTTTCCTGCTTTATGGTATGGAGCTCAGGTTCCTCACTGAGGAAAAAATCGAAGGAAAGGCAAAGGTACTTGTTCCCAAACTTGAGGATGTTAAGCCGGGTTTAAAAGATCAGGCGCGTAGCAGGGCTGCAGTATTTTATAATCCAATAATGAGGTTGAATAGAGACACTGCTGTCCTCATTTTATGTGTTCTAAGAGAAGAGTTTAAGATACCGCTAAAAACCTGCGAGCCAATGTGCGGAAGCGGAATCCGTGGTATACGCTTAGCTATTGAGGCTGGTGTAGGCAGCGTTACATTAGGTGACCTTAATCCTAGTGCGATACAGCTCGCAGAGGAGAATATTGCTCGGAATCATGTTGGAAACTTTGTTCAAGCAAGAGTTATGGATGCAAATCTTCTTCTCAACATTCACTCAAATCCCATGAATAGGTTTGACTATGTAGACTTGGACCCATATGGGTCTCCTTCCACATTTACAGACTCAGCAATCAGGGCAACAAAAGATGGCGGGATAATTGCACTCACAGCTACCGACCTGGCACCCCTTTGCGGCGTCAATCCTGCTGCATGTCTACGTAAGTATGGCGGGAAACCCTTACGGGGTGGCTACTCCCATGAAGTAGCATTACGTCTACTCATAGGGTCCATTATACGTCAAGCTGCTATTCATGAATGCGCAGCTATACCTGTTTTCAGCTACTACGCTGACCACTATGTCCGAGCATATATGAGGCTTGTATATGGGGCAAGAATAACGGATTCAATAATAGCACAAATGGGGTACATTCTTCACTGCGAGAAGTGCCTCCACAGGATCACTTCTAAAGGCTCGTATCCAAAAGCTGAAAGAAAGTGCCCTGAATGTGGAACAATCATGAAAGTAGCAGGGCCTTTATGGTTGGGGGAAACATCTGATCTAATTTATTGTGGCAACCTATTAGAAAATGCTTATAAAAAGGATGTCCAATGGGAGCCCCGCTTAATCAATTTAATAACGATGATCCGAGACGAGATTGGTTATCCTCCATATTTCTTTCAAGTCGATGAGATATCTAGTCGACTTAAACTCAGCTCTCAAAACCTCGAAACATTAATTATTAAACTACGAAAAGAGGGATTCAAAGCTGTTAGAACCCACTTCAACCCTCGTGGAATCAAAACCGATGCCCCAGTTACACAATTAGCAAATGTTCTTAAGGCTTAATTTCTGGAAGAGAGTGAAGAGCATGCCCCGCTGGATTCATGAGCGCAGAAACGAACACTATTATAATAAAGCTAAGGAGGAGGGGTATAGAAGCCGTGCTAGTTACAAGCTAAAGCAGCTCGATGATGAATACCACTTCTTCAGGGGGGCACATAATGTACTTGATCTTGGCGCTGCTCCCGGTGGTTGGCTCCAGGTAGCATCAAGTGCACTCAACGGAGGAGGCCTGATTATAGGCGTGGATCTTAAGGAAATCATCCCTCTTGACGCAGAAAACATTGAAACTATAGTTGGTGATGCAACGAGCTTAGAAGTTAAAAGGCAGGTAATTGAACGATTTGGGGGAAAAGCCGATGTGATCCTAAGCGATATGGCCCCAAATGTTACCGGCATCTGGGATGTTGATGATTATAGGCAGATACACCTCGCTCGCAGCGCCTTAAGTATTGCTGATTTACTGCTCAAGGATGACGGTTGGATGGTCATCAAAGTCTTTCAAGGAATCGAGTATGACAATTTCTTTCTAGATGTCCGAAATATGTTTGAAGAAGTACATGTGTTTAAGCCTAAAGCAAGCAGAAAAAGCAGTGCTGAGATATATATTGTTACCAAGAATTTAAAGAGTAAAAGGATTCTTCCAGAGGAGTTTAGAGAGAGTGTAAGTTATCAGCCGCCTCAGGAGAAAGATAAAGGTCCAATCCCTGGAGATCAGCTTCCTCAAGAGTATCTAAGCTAATTCCGTCAGAACCTTAGCAATAACCGCATTACTTTGTATAGCGGGGACATTTGTCGCTTTTTCAACCGCAGTTTTAAGATCCCGACCATATCCAAAACAATTAAGGAAAACCAAATCAAGTTTTTCCTTTACAAGTCTAGAACAAAGGAGGTCCAATCCTTCCTTTGAGTATGGACTGTAGAAGTCACCGTACAACTCAATGCCTGTTCGACCAAATTCATGCTCCATATAATTAATCTGCTCCTTAGCAGGGTAGACAATTCCCAGCTTCCCTTTTTTTAAACAGGCTTCAAGGGTACCTCGGAGGATCTCACTGGGTGTAACGACAAGTCCCTTCGATTTAAATGGAGGAAACTTACCCGTACACATAATTACTGTGATTCTGACGCCGGCATCCTCCAGTTCATTAATTTTTCTTTGAATGTGTGGAAGAAGCGCCCGTTTTGTTACTTTTACTTCATGACCATCGTTTAATCTCGTCGCAAGTATGTAATCCTCCGCTTCAAAGCCAAGAGCGTCAATCTGTTTATATGTCAATCCATCTAAAGCACCAGCTTCTTTGAAATCGTAACCCGGACCCATGATTTCCTTAAACGCAGGGAGAATATCCGTACGGGGGGTCTGTCCAATGGTGAGCATCCCGATTTTTTTCATCGCCTAAACTGTCACAGGGTAGCTCTATAAGTTTAGGGTTAAACGAACCGTTTCTTCAATGCATCTCGTTCAGCAGCAACTATTCCGTTAAAAAAATCATCTGACTCACCTTCTGTTTCAGCTAGTATGTCCCAAGCTAATGTGAGGTCCACATGTTTTGCAGCGCCAATTATGGCAGCACGGCGTCCATACAACGAGACCAGTTTGCCAATTTCTTTACCTCTATCCCACCACTTTGGTTTATCCTTAACGCTTCGACTCTTCTCGAGGCTCTGCATCTCCTGAACCTCTTCCAGGCTTTTATCATAGACGCTGATTTCTGTAGAACCACAAATAGGGCACACAATTTTTTCTTCAAGGTCTTTGATCCTGAAGTTTTCCGCCCAATCATGTTTACCTTGGCATGCAAGCACTCTAGTCTCTGAATAAAGACGAACCTTTGAAGATTCCAAAATTATTCTATCCATTTTCTCAGGTGGAACAATATCTGATTTAAGGCTGATGCCGTCAATTACAACCTTTCCTATTGGTGAAATTTCTCCCCCAGTTTCAGCAATAACAACCTCTATCCATCCGTCTGCCATTTTTCGTAGAAGACCTATAGTTCCCTCCACATCGAGATCTAGCCGGTACGTATCCTTAAGCGCTTCTTCATAGACTATTGTGCCCTCGAAACTTTTTAACAGACGTCCAAGGGTTACATTACTAAAGTCAGCGAATTTGCTAAGAGCACCAGCTTTCCTCGCTACATTTATGAGACGCCGCTTAAATACGCCTGTCTTTGTAACTGCTTCTTGTATGAGTTTCTCAATGTCTTGATTAGCGAGTGTCGTTAACAATTTGGCGACATACTTTGAGTTGATATCTCCAACGGTCTGAGTTACGACCATGTAGGTCTCCTGTTGGACACCAACCGGGTAGCCTGATTCTTCGCTTATCATATGACCGATGAGCCTTGATAAGGTCCTATTCACAAGCGTGCCAAAATTTGAGTGAATTATTACATTGTCCTGCCAGTCTTCAAGTACAACACGTCTGTCAGTGGGTACTGGGAGTCCCATTTTTTGTTGTTCCGCAACCTCCCTAGTTGCCCTCATAATTGTCTTAGCTGTCGTCGGATAAGATTCAGCTAATTCTGATGCAATGGCGTAATGGTCCTTCCCCTGGTTAAGTTCATCGGCAATTTTACCCTTAATCATGCCAACCTCCAACGCTACTTCAAATGGCACTGGGATTTCTTCACCAATCCAGCTGGGTATGGCTCCCGTTGGATCGTCCTCAGCTTTAACATAGATCTTATCGTTATGGATATTGAGAATCTTCCAGGGACTACCCCGTAGGGTGAACTTAACTCCGGGTTTTCCATACTCCGCCACGAATGCCTCCTGGAGAACCCCGATTGGAGAATCATCTTTTCCATCCAAGACAAGATAGTCCTTCTCGTCCGGAATCATGCTGAGGTTATTGTAGAAATATTTGTAGATAGTCTTCCGGCTGCCTCGAGGTCGAATTACAACTTCATCTTCTGGAGAAACCCATGCCATCCTCGGGTAGCGATTATGCATATATGAGGCAGTGAACTTTATGTCTTCTACCGTGAGGTCCCTGTACGTATAGGCTCCTTTGAAAAGGTTTACTGTTTGTAGGAAGTAGAG
>Ga0315282_10008103_pt1 | contig 17057 bp, 10 predicted proteins | sample YL17G07_20_MG_FD_203693 | JGI IMG/M metagenome (GOLD analysis project Ga0315282, IMG submission 203693) | Sediment microbial communities from Yellowstone Lake, YNP, Wyoming, USA - YL17G07_20 | ecosystem: Environmental > Aquatic > Freshwater > Lake > Sediment | place: USA: Wyoming | collected...
TACTGGAGAAATATCATTTTGAGTTATTTAAATGGCACTTAGTAACCTGTTATGGGGATTTTAGAAAACAATTTATTAATTTAGCTACTCTATACGGGCTTGAGATATTTGAGCAAGACAAATAACTGATTTAATTAATAGGAATTAGTGCCAATATCATACCTGTTTATAAAGGAGGGTGGGAAATGAGCAAGGGTTCGCTCCATACCGATGGTCGGTGGTTCAAAGATGAGCTGGGGCGGGTGGTTACCCTGCGCGGCGTGAACGTGGCGGGCAACAGCAAAGTCCCTCCGTTCATACCCTTTACCGATGCCTCGCTGCTCGACCCCCTTGAAGAATGGGGAATGAATGTAATCCGCCTGGTGCTGATATGGGAGGCTATTGAGCCTGAGCCGGGGAAATACAACGAGGAATATATCGGCGCCATGAAGGCGCTGGTCCGAGCTGCGGGGGAGCGGGGGATATATGTCATCCTGGATATGCACCAGGATATGTTCTCCCGCTATGTCAACGGCGGCTGCGGGGATGGCAGCCCTTCCTGGGCTATCGACCCCACCATCTCTCAAGACGAGCCGGCTAACGATGAACGGTGCCTCTACTGGATTAACGGTCTGAATGACGAGAAGGTGCTGCGGGCGTTTGATTCCTTCTATGCCAATGTAAACGGCGTCCGCGACCGCTACATCGCCATGTGGGCTCACATAGCCCGGCGGTTCAGGGACGAGCCGGCAGTGATTGGCTACGACCTGATGAACGAGCCTATCGGCGATGAGGTCTCCCAGATTGCCCCTCTTTACGAGGATGTCGGGGCAGCCCTACGGAAGGTGAACCCCGGCGGCATCCTGTTCATTGAGCCCAGCATACTGACCAGCTTCGGCGCAGCCTACTCTCAGCTCCCGGCGCTTTCCCGGGGCAATTACGCCTATGCCCCTCACTTTTACAGCGCCTCCCTGCTCATCTCCGATATCTTCTCCCCCGCCGATGCCGATAAGTCCTTCGCTGATTTCGACTCCAAGGTGAAAGAGCTGGGAGGAGTCCCCTTGCTCCTGGGAGAATTTGGAATGTATCCTGAGAAGGTTAAAGTCCAGGAATATATCGCCGATATATACCGCAGGCTCGATGATTGTTTCTACGGAGGGACTCAATGGGACTACACCCCGGGCTGGAACCCCGTGGAGCTGGACGGCTGGAACAGGGAAAACTACTCTACTATCGATGAGAAGGGCAATATACGCCGGAATTTCAAGGTCAGAGCATATGCCCAGCTCGTTTCCGGGATACCCCGGAAGCTGGAGGTCAGCGAGAGCAGAATTTATCTGGAGTGGGAAAACCAGCCGGGGCTTGGTGCGCCCACCCTGCTCTATGTTCCCACCGAGGTCATGTTTGAAGGAGCGAAGTTCGACATAATCGCCGGGGATTCTGTCCAGTGCGAGCTGGAGAACCGCTGTCTTGCCTGCACCGCTTCAGGTCGAGGGACGAGGACGGTGGAGGTCAGGGAGGCGTAGGAACTCGCCGTGAGGGTTTCCCGTATACTGCCACCAACTCGGCGCTGTGCATCGCCCTGATATTGCTGTTGCGCTTGTCCAGCCCGCCCCGGAGCTGGAGGACGCAGGGTATACAATCGGTAACCACTATCTCAACGCCGGTGGCGGCGATATTGTCCAACTTCCGCTTCAAGATTGCTCCCGCTAGCTCAGGGTAGTGAAGGACAAACTGCCCGGCAAAGCCGCAACAGGCATCGGCATCGTTCATCTCCACTATTTCGAAGCCTTCCCGCTCAAGCAGCTTCCGGGGCTCGCCAGATACGCCAAGCCCCCGCTTCAGGTAGCAGGGGTCATGATAGGTAACCCTGATATTCCGAGAAGGCTTTTTCTCCGCTGAAGGGGTCAGCTCAAGGACGAGCCGGGAAAAGTCGCGGACTCGGGCGGACACCGCTTCAGCCCGCAGGCTCCACTCGGGGTCGCCACTAAGCAGCCGGGGATATTCCTGCTGCAACATAACGGCGCAGCCGGGGCATACAGTAACGATGTAGTCGGGGCTCATCTCCTCCAGGGCAGCGATGTTTATTTTAGCTAACCTGGTGAATGACCGCACATCGCCGGCATCCAGCGCCGGGGCACCGCAGCAAGCCTGCCCCAGGGGATAATACGGCTCAGCGCCGCATTCCCGCAAATAGCTCACCACCGCTTCGCCAATGCCGGGATAAGCATAGCGGGCAATGCAGCCGGCGTAAAAAGCCACCGCGGGGTGAGCTCCCGCCCGGGGCGAGGAGAGACTCTTCATTCTCTGGTGCAGCGGTGAGCGCGACGCCGCAGGAAGGCTGATGGTCCGGGTCAGCGAACTCAAGGGGTGGGGAAGCCGTCTTATCATCTCGCCCCGGCTTACGAAGGGCGACTGGAGGTGCGACCCGAGGCTTACCGCCTTGTCCAGCCTCCCCGGGTGGCTCAAGATGCCCCGATAGGCAATCCGTTCCACCAGGGGCAGTCCCCGCCGGGCGACCAGCTTTTCCCTGAGCCGCAATATCATCCGGGGTATATCAATGTGAGCGGGGCAGACCTCAGCGCAAGCCCGGCAGCCCATACACAGGCTCGCCGGCTCAGCGGCTTTGTCCAGACCGTGGAGAAAGGCAGTCAGGACAGCGCCGATGCCGCCCTGGTATATGTAGCCATAGGTCTGCCCGGCGACTGAGCCGAAGACGGGGCAGACATTAAGGCAGGCACCACACTTAATGCAATATAATGCCTCCCGGAACTCTTCAGACTCCCGCATCTGACGGCGACCATTGTCCACCAGGACGATATGAAGCTCGCCGGGACCCAGTGCGCCGGGACCCAGTGCGCCGGGACCGGTAATATAGGAGACGTAGACTGTCTGTTTCTGACCCGTGGTGCTCCTGCTGAGCAGTCTGAGGATGGCAAGGGCGTCATCCAGGGTGGAGACCAGCTTTTCACAGCCGACCACCGCTATATGAACCGGGGGCAGGGTGGTGACCAGGCAGCCGTTCGCCTCATTGGTTACCAGAACCAGCGTTCCCGTCTCCGCCACGGCGATATTAGCTCCCGAGATGCCCATCTCGGCAATGACATAAGATTGTCGCAGCTCATTTTTTGCCGTCCTCAGCAGCAGCGGCGGGTCGGGGGGCAGCTTCTCGCCGATGGCTCGGGAGAAGAGCTCCGCTACCTGCTCAACAGTCTTATGTATCGCCGGTCCGGTCAGGTGCGAAGGCCTTTCCCCCGCCAGCTGGACGATATACTCGCCGAGGTCAGTCTCTCTCACCGCGATGCCGGCATGCTCCAGGCACTTGTTCAGCTCAATTTCCTCGGTTACCATTGATTTTGACTTGACCACCCGCTTTACACCGCGCTCCCTGGCGAGCTTCAGCACATAGCTAGTGGCATCCCCGGCGTCTTTAGCTTCATAAACCACCGCACCGGCTTTAGCCGCCTGGGCTTTGAACTGCTCTATCAGCCAGGGGAGGTCGGCGATGGACTTTTCCTTCACACGGCGGACTTCGTCCCTCAAGGCGGCGAAGTCAATGCCTTCCATCCCAATCTGGCGGGCTACCTTGGTGATTAGCGTGAAGGTAGGAAGGGCCGTCTGCAAGTCCCTGTCCGCCAGCGCTTTATTCACGCGCCTTCTCATCTTTGCCGTCATTTTCTATATCCTATGAGATTGCCACGCCTTCGGCTCGCAATGACATATTTAAAAAGGCGGGCAATGACACCCCTTTCGTCATTGCGAGGAGTCCGTTGGCTAACGGGCGACGAAGCAATCTCAAAACGAGAGCTCGCTCCATCCCCGATAATAGTTGAGTAGAAATCATGGTAAGCGGTATGTTTCCGGGTTTAGTTCCCCCGCCGGCTTATGGCTGTCGAGCAGGACAATGTGGACTTCGGCAGGACCTTGAGCGGGGAGCAGCGGCGCGCCGGGTATATCGGCGGTGGTGCTCCGCCCGGTGATACAGGTGATGTAGCGGGGCATCCTCCGTCCCGCACCAATCTTGCCCAGCAGCTTGATAGCATCGCCCAAAGTGGCGACCAGCTTTTCGCCGCCGACGAGCGCCATATGCAGCGGGGGGAAGGTAGCAACCAGCCGGGCATCTCCTTCACCGTCCATAATGAACAGCGTTCCGGTTTCGGCTACGGCGATATTGGCTCCGGAAATACCCATATCGGCATTGAGAATGGACTGCCTCAAATAGCGCCGGAGCCGAAGGCGGGAGTCAGGCTCCAGCCTCGCACTGGCAGCTTTAGAAAGCAGCTCGGTTGCCGGTTCCAGGTCTCCCAGTAAATCTCCCTCCCCTCCCTGCCGTTCAATGCTGGTCTCCACCAGCTCAATCCCGGCATCCTCAAGATATTTAGCTAACCCGATTTCCTCAGCCGCTATTGAGCGGGACTTGACCACCCGTTTTACATCGTGCTCCCGGGCGACCTTCAGCACATAGCTGGCGGCGTCGCGGGCATCGCCGGTCTGGTAGACTATGGCGCCGACCCTGACCGCTTCGGTCTTAAATTGCTCTGCCAGCCCCGGGATTGGCGCTTCAGCCATTCTTAGCCCCGGCTTGCGAGCTCCACGCCCCTGTTGAACGCCTTCCAGTTAGCCTCAAATTTCTCCCCGGGAAACCTTTCCTTCAGCACCGGCTCCAGCGATTTCCGGCCCAGGGGCAGGATTCCCGAGCCAATCAGGGCACCGAGCAGTATTACATTGGCGAAGATTGGGTCACCGAGGTTCACTGCTTCATCGGTGGCGCTTACCAGCCACAGTTTAGCCGACAATTTCCTGATAGCGGCAATAACCTCTTCCCTGTCGGGAGGCTCGGAGCCAGTGGCATATACCAGCCTGGGGTTAGCTACGGTAACCACACCGGGGTTGCCGAACTGCTGGAGTATCCGCAGCGTTTCCACGGGCTCCATGCCCAGGACGACATCGGCGCGCCCCAGGGGAACAAAGGGGCTATACTGCGTTTGGCGGGAGATTCTCATATGGCTCATAACGCTGCCCGCCCGCTGTGACGCCCCGTAGGTCTCCCCGATGGTCACAAAATATCCCTCGGCGATAAAGGCTTGACCCAGGAGCAGCGAGATTAGCACATTCCCCTGCCCGCCGACGCCGGCGATGACCAGATTGAGGGGGTCTCTAGCGATTGCGTCCATAGCTATGTCTCCTTCCTGATAATAGCCCCCTGGGGGCATATATCGGCGCATACACCGCAGCCGGTGCAGACGGTCTCGTCTATCTGCGCCCGACCCGCTTTCCTGTCCCAGACAAGGCCGGGACAGCCGAATACCCTGGTGCATAACCTATCACAGCCACAAGCCTCCCCGATGCACTTATCGCGGTCAACATGCATCTCATAGGGGCGCACTTTTTCCCTCTTTTCCCTCACCAGCTCGCACTGACGGCGCATAATCACCACTCTTGGTCCGCTATCGGCGGCAATTACCCTGAGCAGGGTGGCGGTGGCATCCTGGAGGTCAAAGGGGTCGCAGACCTCAACGGGCACGCCCAGCGAGCGGCACAGGGCATCCATATCCACCACCCCTGCCGGCTCTCTGGTAGCGGTCATCCCGGTCCCGGGGTGAGGCTGAAAGCCGGTCATCGCGGTAGCGTTATTGTCCAGTATAACGAGGGTGAAAGAGGAGCGGTTATAGACGCCGTTTATCAACGCCGGAATGGTGGCATGGAAAAAGGTGGAATCCCCGCACACCGCCACCACCGGCTGGTCCAAGCCAAACCGTCCTAGCTCGCCCAGCCCGGTAGCTACTCCCACTGCTGCCCCCATACAATACATCGTCCGCACCTGAAAGAAGCCCGCGGGACCCATAGCCATGGAATAGCAGCCAATGTCGCCGGTAACAAAGCCACCCCGCCCATCCAGCCTGAGGGCGTTTTTAATCGCCCAGAAGGCAGCCCGATGAGGACAACCAGGGCAGAAATTCGGGACCCGCATCGGGGTAAAGACAGGAACCTGCTCGGCTATCTGGCTATAGGCAGGGTCACGAGGCTGGTAACTAAGCCCCATTATGCCCGCTACGGCGTTGATAACCACATCGGGGTTCAGTTCCCCGCAGGCGTCTAGGTGTCCCGAGCGCTTACCGTAGAATACCGGGCGAGGACTGCCCGGCGGCAGGTCAGCCACCAGCTCCTTCACACTGCCCTCCAGGAAGGGGTCAGTCTCCTCCACCACCAGGACTTTCGGCGACCGGCTTAGATGCCCGGCGATGAACTTCTGGGGCAGTGGCCAGAGGGTGCCCAGCTTCAGTATGCCTACTTTGTCCTCCAATCCCAGCGCCTTCACCGCTTCCAGGGAGTAAAGCCAGCAGCTGCCGCTGGTTATGATTAACAGCTCCGCCTTATCCGGTCCCTGATACCAGTTGAAGGGAGAGGACTCAAATATCTCACGCGCCCGCTCCAGCTTTTGATGCAACTGGCGGTGCTTCCAATAACTCAGGTAGGGTATAAACTTGGTCAGGGTCGGGGTAACGGGGCAAACATCACCGAAATGCGCTTTTTGCTCCTTCCGGGGCAGCTCGCCCAGGACTACATTCCCCCGGGCGTGAGCAATGCGGGTTACGCTGCGGAGCATACATACGGTATCCAGCTCTTCAGCGAGGTCGAAAGCCCATTTGGTCATATCCTTGGCTTCCTGAAAGGTCGCCGGCTCCAGGAGGGGGATGTCCAGCCACTTGGCGACGCAGCGGGTATCCTGCTCGTTAGAGCTGGATATAGCCGAGGGGTCGTCGCAGGATACCAGGACCAGTCCCGCGCCGATGCCGCTCATAACGAGATTAGAGAGGAAGTCGGAAGCAACATTTATCCCGTTCTGCTTCATAGAGGTGATTGCCCTGATTCCGGCGAAGGAGGCGCCGGCAGCGGCTTCCAGGGCTACCTTCTCATTTACCGACCATTCGGCGTAAAAATTCCGCTTCTTCGCCACCGCCGCCAGACTCTCCATAATCTCCGACGAGGGCGTCCCGGGATAGGCGGCGGCGAATCCTATTCCCGCCTCCAGCGCCCCGCGGGCGATGGCTTCATTGCCAATGAAGAGTTGGGTGGCGCCGGGGGCATCCATCTCAATGCCAGCCATATTGCTTACCTCCCTGTAGTTGCCTAGTCGGTTTATTTTTCAAAAGCCTCGATTTTAGCCTCAGATTCTGGGCTTTTCAGCCTAATCACTAACACCCTCACCCCTTATCCCCCTCTCCCTCAAGGGAGAGGGGGAAGATTTTTGGTAAGAGAGGCTCTGCCTCTCTTTAACTCTCCCAGAGTAAAATAGCAGGGCGTTTAAGAGGGGCGCTAGCCCCTCTTTCAAATCTCCTCCCCTTCCCCTTGGCAAGGGGAAGGGGATACAGGGGATAGGGTTAATGAACTGTTGTTAAGGTGCTATAATTCTGTTAACAAGAATTTGAGAAGTGTAATCCAAAAGCCACTTCCCCGTTAGTTTGCTTACCCAAAGGAATTTCAACCTCCATTTTTTTAACGGACTCATTTACCATCCTGCCCTCTACTCCAGGAGCCGGTTCGCTACCTCTTCCCGCAGACCGAGATAGAGCAGGTCTTTCCTGTCGCCGCTCCTGGTGGTGATTTTCTCCAGCGCCCGCCTCTTTTTAAGCCGCGCCGCTTCCTTGAGGTGTGCCTGATTCGGGGAAGACAGAACATCGACCTCAAGCTTCCCCTTCGCCCTAGCCACCGCCATAAGCCCGGCGCCGGCATCGGTGCGGACAATCACGGTGTTCCAGCCCTCAATTCCCTCCACCGAGCCCACCGAAATATCGGCAAACTCCGCGGTCATATCCAGGCAATAAGCGCAGGTGGGCATAATGAACTTTCTTACTTCGTCCAGAGGGAAGGAAGTCTTGCCTGAGGGGGTATAGGCATCAAATACATTTGCCGGAGGCGGTGGAATATCAAACCGGGTAACCCGTGGTAAGTCAAGATTCTTCATCAAGAAGCGGTGAAATCCTTCAGGAGACAAAGCCCAGGTGCAGAATAGTCCGACCACCAGCCGGATATTGCCGCTGTCCACTCTGTTCCGGGGCGGCTCCGTCTTCATCTTGCCCAGAGCCAGGGCTTGACAAGGCAGGGCAACTATCCCCAGCGGCTCGGTGCTCTCCTTGGGGATGTGGTTCAGAGCCTCCAGCACCGGGCAAGCCATATAGCTGGAGCCGGCGCATTGAAGCAGCTCCTTCCTGCTCCGGGCTAAAAAAGCGCCCCGAGTCCGGTCAGGGGACATTCTCGCCAGGACTGCGCCGGAGATAAGTCCTTCCGTCAGCGCCAGGGACAGCAGCGTGGTTACCGTCCCTCCATACTGCGCCTTCTGCCTGATGCGGCTGTCGGTTGACCTCGCCATCAGCACCTCCCTGGTGACGCCAAGCCCGTCCCCGCCATAGGGGACTCCGAAAATTTTCTGGCTGATGGCATCCATATCGGTGTAGGTCCGGGGGCAGTATTGATAACACTGCCCCTCCAGCAAGGTGCACTCGTCCCGGAGCACCACCCTGCCTTTATAGGGAGTCAGGTAGGGACAACCACCGCTACAGGCACCGCAGAGGGCGCATAAACCCGCGTCGATGACTTCCTGAAACAGCTCCCGTGAGCCTTTAATCGTCATAGACCTCCTCTTTCCACCCCGTATTATACCTTTGTTTATCAAAATGTAGTATGCTATCAACACAAAAATGTCTGGTCGGGTGCTTGGGGGAGGCACTTTCTAAAAATCAACCGAGGAGGTGAAAATGCTCAGTGAGGGACAAGTCGAAGGCTAGACTGCCGGCGAAAATAAGGAAAAGGAGATGAAGAAATGGAAAATGTGAAGCTGGAAGACCTGTTAATTTCATCTACCAAGGGGATACAGATAGGCGCCACGGGAGCCGTCTGCGCCGCCTTTATCCTGATTGCTCAGGCAATAACCATACTGGGAGGAGTAGAGGGAGCAGTGCTCGGAGGAGGGTTGATAGAAGGGGGGACTCTGGGGCTGCTGGTTCTTTCCATCGGGCTGCTGGTGACTCAGCAGCTTCAAATGCGGTTTGCTGCGGCACAAAATGCCCGGGCAACACTGATAATCGGGATAACCGTGCTGGCGTTGGGCATCGCCTTAAATGTCTGCGTGGTGGGGGGAGTGCCCGGCTTCGTTTCCCATGTTCCCGCGCTCAGCCTGCTGGTCCACCATCTCAGCTTGATAGCCGGAATTTGCCTGATAACCGGGGGGATTTCAGGAATTATATGCTCCCACCAGATAAAGGGATTGCTGGAATTCCTGAAGCAAATGCTTGGCGGGGGCTCCTAGGGAGGATTTGCCGGTTTTATCGCGGCAACAGCAGGAAGGGCTATCTACCCTTACCCGATGACGGCGTAAGGGAGACTCCCCGGGCGATTCCATACCCAGATAGGGAGGTGAGGTTGTATGAAATATAACAGGGTTAGCGGCGAGGTTATCAGGAGGCTTAAAAGCATAGTCGGAGATGAAAATATCCTCTCCGAGCACCTCAAGGACTACGGGCACGACGAGTCATATTTAGTGGAGTGGACGCCTCCCGAGGTCGTGGTGAAGCCCAAAAGCAGGGCGGAGGTAGCCGAAGTATTAAAACTGGCTAACCGGGAGCTCATTCCCGTTACTCCCCGAGGCGGGGGGACAGGGCTGTCCGGCGGCGCAGTCCCCATTTACGGCGGGATTCTCCTTTCCCTGGAGCGGATGAACAAGATTCTGGAAATAGACGAGGAGAACTTCGTGGCTGTGGTCGAGGCGGGGGTCATCCTGGGCGAGCTATACAAAGCAGTGGAGGAGAGGGGACTTTATTACCCTGTTTATCCTGAGGAGGAGGGGGCAACCATCGGGGGGAATGTGGCCACGAATGCCGGCGGTATGAAGGCGGTGAAATACGGCGTCACCAGGAATTACATCATGGGGCTGGAAGCGGTGCTTCCCGACGGCACAGTGATAGAAACAGGGGGAAAATACGTGAAGTGCTCCACCGGCTATGACCTGACCCAGCTGCTGGTGGGCTCGGAGGGGACGCTGGCGGTGGTAACCAGAATTATACTGAAGCTAATTAAGGAACCGAAATATAGATGCTACCTGATTCCCACCTTCCACAACCTCGACCAGGCAATCGCCACCGTGCCGAAGATACTCCAGGCAGGCATAGTCCCCGCCGCCATTGAATTTATGCTTGATGTCACCATGAAGCTGTGCCAGAGCTATACTGGCATAGAGCTTCCCATTCCCGAGGCAGGAAGCTACCTCATTATAATCGTGGAATCGGACAGCGAAGCCGAGCTGAGAGACATCACCGAGCGAGCTAACGCTATCTGCGTGGCTAACGGCGCCTTTGATGTTTTCATCGTGGACACGGAGAAAGATATGAAGAAAGTGGCCCAGGTCAGGTCAAAGCTGCATTTTGCCGTGAAGGGACTGGGTCAGGTGGATATAGCGGATGCCGTGGTGCCGAGGAGCAAAATCCCTGAACTCGTGAAGAAGCTGGGGGAAATATCACTGAAGCACGGGGTGATAGCGAGCGGCAGCGGGCACGCCGGCGACGGAAATGTCCACATCGGCGTGTTCGGGGGCGGTATGCCCCAGGAAGAGTTCAAGAAGCTACTCCCCGAGGTCTTTAAGGACATATTCGCCGAAAGCGTATCGCGGGGAGGCACCATCTCCGGCGAACATGGAATCGGCGTTGCCAAGAAGAAATATGTGCCTCTGGCGATAAAAGAGGAGCAGCTGGAGCTTATGAGGAAAATAAAGAAGGTGTTTGACCCCAACTGCATCCTGAACCCGGGGAAGATTTTTGATTTTTAGGGCAGAAAGGGAGCGGTGGTGAAGTCCTCCAGAAGATATAAGGTGCTTAGCCGCTATGAGGCGGAGATTTTAGCGGCGGCGGTCCCCGATGTGCTGGGGAGAGCCGAGACACGGATTTTGACAAAAAATGGAGGATGGTTGTAGCATTTTAGCGCAGATGATTCAAAGCCTGAAACCCTTCAAAATACAACGTACCTGTGTTTATGACGGGCCCGGGATTCGGACCACAATTTTTTTCCAGGGGTGCGGTTTGAGATGTGCGTGGTGTCAGAATCCGGAAATGCAGTCATTTCAGGGTGACGTGGCACCTGACTGCAGTTATTCAATAAACGACATAGTGGAAGTTGTTTTGAGAGATAAAGAATATTACTTCTCAAGCAACGGCGGGGTGACGCTGAGCGGTGGTGAGCCTCTCCTACAGGACCCCGATAGTCTGATTGATTTGTTGAAACTATTAAAAAGAGAGAATATCGAGGTTGCCGCTGAAACATCGCTTCATGTGCCCTGGCAAAATATCGTCAGAATCGCACCGTACATAGACCTCTTTCTCGTTGACCTCAAGATTGTCGGGGATGATAACCTCCATAAAAAATACACAAAACAAGACAGCACCTTAATCCACAGTAATCTAAAGAAACTGCTTGAGCTAAATGTCAATATTGAATTCCGCATGGTGATGGTGCCGGGATTCAACGATAGTGAGAGACATATACAGGCTGCTTCGGATTTTTTGAGGTCAATCAAATATGACTCCATTGAATTGCTGAAATACAACAACATGTACGAAGATAAGGCCAGGCGACTTGGTCTGGATGTGGTGCCATTGAATATCACTCCTGAAGAAAGCCTTGAATCAGTAGAAAATGGGGTAAGATTATTCAGACATTATGGCATCAAGGCCGAATACGCTGATATGGATTCTTCCAGGCATAAAGCCGTCTTTACGCCGCGCGTTCTAGAAATACAGAGAGCTATCAGAGAAAGTAAGCGGGCGATTTGTCTGGAAGCATGCACACTGAAGACAAAGTATTACAAGAAGCATGGCTTTAAGAAACCGACCCCCATTCACAGGGCGGAATGCCTTTCGTATGTATTGCAGAATAAGAAAATTATAGTTTATCCCCAGGAGCTGCTCGTCGGCAATTTTACCTCCAAAAGAGTCGCCGGCCATTATTGGGCCGAATATATGGGCGCCATCGGTATTAAAATGCTCCATAAAATAAAACGCCTGAAACCGGTACCATTCGACATTTCTCGTCGTAAGGATACTTTACCTTTCTTAAGGGCGGTTTTCTTCTGGCGGAAGCATAGCGTTTTAGGGAGGGTGGCACCAAAATTATCGGATATTATTTTACTGTTTGCGCGCAATTCAGAAATGAATGCCGGATTTAACAATAATTTCGCAGCGATATGTCATTTCATTGTAAACTTTGAACGCATTCTTAAACTGGGGACTTCCGGTCTCATAGAAGAAATCAAGACATTGCAGAAGGAAAAGCCTGAGAATAATCAAGACTTCTACAAGGGCACCATCATTGCTCTTGAAGGATTGGAAGCCTTTGCGCAGAGATATGCCGACCACCTATCTAACTTGAGCAAGAACGAAAAGGAGCCGGAGCGCCGCAAGGAACTGGAAGAAATGGCAGAGGTCTGCAAACATGTCCCTAAATATCCTGCCCACACTTTTCATGAAGCTCTACAAAGCATGTTATTTTTGCATATAGCGCTTTGCCTTGAGCAATTTGAAAATGCGATATCTTTTGGACGGCTTGACCAGGTCTTGTATCCTTATTATAAAAGGGATAAAGAAGCAGGGATAATTACTTACGAAAAAGCAAAGGAGCTTCTTTGTTTATTTATCCTCAAAATAGACGAAGCCATTTATGTAAATGATGGCGAAACCTTTCTGGAACTCTTTAGACTTTTTGAGACCCTCTCTACAGACCAGGCTGTGACTTTTGGCGGTGTTGACAAAGACGGCAAGGACGCCACCAATGACGTTACCTATATGTTATTAGATGCTTGTGAACTGCAGCCACTCGCAGCAGACCCGGCAGCACGCATTCATAAGGACAGTCCTGATAAATATCTGGAAAGACTTGCCGAGATATATATAAATGGAACTCCTCTACCGCAGTTATTCAGCGATGAAATTTACATAGAAAGCCTCCTAAGGCATTACCCTACTACTCTGGAGAATGCTAGAAATTACTCCATAGTGGGATGCGTTGAACCAGTTGCTTCAGATGACCATTTTGGCAATACCGATTGCGCCAATGTGAATCTTGCCCTGCCCCTTTTGCAGGCAATTAAAGGGCAGGAGCATGATTTATGGAACTATGATGGAACACGTGAGCGATTGCTGATATTAACAACTAATTTTCTTAAATATACCTTCAAAGGGAAAAGTAAATTTTCCAGGGGCATTACCCGGATTTGCAACAGGTTAATTGAAAAGCACAACATTAAAAGAGGGCTCTATATTTATAACCCGCCGTCCAGCATGGATGAACTCCTTGAGCGCTTTCAGACACGATTGAACGTTCTAACAAAGTCGATATTGACCGACCACCAGAAGATTGAAAGGGAACTTCGTAAAAACTTTACCACCCCTCTTGCTTCCTCACTCTTTAAGGGATGTCTTGAAAGGGGAAAAGATGTATATGAAGGCGGTACGACGTTTAACAGCAGCGGCATTCAGGCAGTAGGTGTCACAGATGTTGCAGATTCGTTACATGCCCTCAGTGAAGTTGTCTACAAGAAAAGACTCTATTCCATCAATGATATCATCAACGCCATCGAAAACAATTTCCAGGGGGACTACAACCAGCAGGTCAGGTCGGCATTGCTCGCGGTGCCAAAGTTCGGCGATGATTCATCCCCTGAAGCCACAGAATGGATGAACAAGGTACTGCAGATTTATAACAACGCCCTTGGCTCGGTGGAGAATTGTCCGCGTAACGGCAGATATTCCGCGGGTTATTATGCCTTGAATGTCGGTAATGTATATGGAAAAAATACCCCGGCACTGCCTTCGGGAAGATTCCGCGGGGTTCCTCTCGCCAACAGTATTATTCCGCATTATGGAATGGAGCAAACAGACCTATTATCAGCACTGAATTCTATCGTCGGTGTTAATTTTGCAGAGCATGCTGAGAATGGCACAACAGCTACGCTCACTATTGATTCCGCATTGTTTCAGGGCCCAGATGGCGTAAAAAAGCTGGCAAGTATATTTAAGACCTTTCTTACAAAAGGGGGAATGGAGCTTCAACCCAATGTCATTAACCGTGAAATATTACTGGATGCCTATAAACACCCCGAAAAGCACCTCTACCTTATAGTTCGTATTGCCGGTTACTGCTCCTACTTCAACGAGCTTTCTGATGAGATGAAACGAACCATTATCAACAGGACCTGCTATTCCTAGCAGAGTGTTGAAGAAGCGACCTCCCAAAGTTATCTCACGGGAAAGGCTTTATCGGTGAAGCGGAGGAGGCTCAGGACGAGCCCCCTCGTCCTGCCTCTCCAGAGGCGCGGCAGGAGAGGTTTTCGGTCTCTCCTCTGCAGCGCTTCTCCGAACTCCAGCTTGATATAGTTAGAACGGCAGGGGTTCCCCTTGCAGAACCAGATAGTCCTCTTTCGGGGCTGAAGGATAAAGGAACAAGCGGTCTCCCCCTCCGCTACGGCGTCCAGCGCCTTCATCAACCGGAAGCGGCGCAAATACCAGCCAACATTCCAATAGTGGCAGCAGATGGTGGAATCGTCCAGGACTCCCGTTGGAGGGACTTTAACGCCGGGAAGCAGGCTGTAGTTGGCGCCGTGGTCGGAGGCAAACCGCATCACGGTATCCAGGTCGAACTTACCGCGGTATTCCCGGGCAAGCTCCCAGGCGCGCCCCAGCCGGGCATAGCTCCCCGTTATCGCCTTTTGCCGGCTCGGCTCGGAGCTCCCCGAGAGCTTCCGGTCGAGGTACTGGTGGTGGTTCGCCTCCACCATAACGCCTTCCTCAGGACCCTTAACCGCAATATGGTTCTTGCTGTATTCTATGGTAACGGCGTTGCCCTGCTCGTCAGCCCACATGGAATTGAAATTGGCGAATATTATTGCGCTGTGTCCCGGAGGAGCAAGCCGGTTGCTCTCGGTGTAAAGGCGGGCTACCTCGTTAACGGTGGAGCAGGTGGACAGCGCCTTCTCAATTATCTCCCAGACAGTCACCCCTTCCCGGCTCCCGTCGCCCACGCCCACGGAGTTTCCCACGAAGCACAAGCCCTTTTCATTCATCATCCCGATATGCAGCCAGCCGGGGCGCCCGAAGGTAACATAGTTATAGCCACCAGAGTTGGCGACGAAAAAGCGGAACCTCCTGAAGATGGGCTTGAGGGGACGCAATATATCCAGGTTCCACAAGAGGTATACTTCCCCGTCTTTAGTCCCCGGGGGAACAACTACAAGGTTGGTGCAGCCCATAGCCAGCAATTACCATACCCTAAATCCCGCCCCCACGCAATATCCCCACCGTCAGGGCTTCAAGCGGCGCTTTTGGTCGGGTTTGGAGGCTTGCCTCCGTCTACGTGAGAAGTAGTAGTAAATTAAGCCTATGATTACCCCGACCAAGATGAGGATGAGCAGCCAGTTAATATGCTTTGGTGATGCCACGGTAAAGGTGGATGTCAAGCCACCAATGGCTACATTGTAACTGCCCACCTCATTTTTGGTTACCGCAAAAATGACGCGCTGTGTATCGCCGGGCACCACAGTGATGCCTCGCTCATCTTCTTTTTCCCCATTGATGCTGAGAACCGCATTATAGCTTCCCTCAATGCCACCGGTATTCGCGATAGATGCGGTGATATTTACCGTCTCTCCAGGCATGACCAGTTCTGGCTCTACCACCAGGCTTAATACCGAGAAGGCTGGGGGCACAACCCTGCCCACGATAGCAAAGGTACACAGATGGTTGACCGAAGCAGTGACGGTGTTATTTCCTACATCACACAAAGAATCAAGCTCCTGCCAGCTATCTGCTTCCCCACCATAGTAACCAATAACAAGGCTCTGCTCCTCCACGCCCTCAGGCAGGGCTTCATCATCATATTTCAAAGCGAGGTTTATTGGCGGGGTGAAATTAGCCCCGCAAGGACTGAAATTATAAGCTGAGCCAATGATATAGGCATACTCTGCTGGCGAAGGGGGAGTCTCAACAACCCTGGCTACCAAGCTTTCCAGCCTGGTGCCATTTTCATTAAGGGCCACGGTGCCGCTGGGTATGGTGAGGACAATCAAGCCGTCCGGGAAAACCTCGTTTATATCCTCCAGGATTTGTCCTTCCTCGCTAATCCCATAGCTGTTTATCTTGCCACAGAGGTCAATCACTATCTCATATAGCTTAGGTCCCCCGCCGCCCCCGCCGCCGCCACCGCCACCACCACCGGATTTCCTAACAAAGTTGGCGGTGATAGAGTAATTTCCACTCATGGTGATGGTGGTGCTGGCTGCGCTGGAGTTAGGAATCGTGCCGTTATCCCCCGTCCAGTTCGCAAAGTTATAATTGGCATCTGGCGTAGCCACTAGGTTAACACTGGTGCCATAGTCATAAGGACCGAACACACCCTCTCCAGGCACGGTCACATTGCCGCCAGCAGTGCTGCTGATAGTCAGATTATAAGTATTGATAGCGAAGTTCGCCGTTACCGTCTTGTTTCCGTTCATGGTCACTTTTGTCGACGCCGAGTTGGAGTCGGCGACATCTCCCGTCCAGTTCACAAAATTCCAGTAAGGGTCGGGCGTGGCGGTGATATTCACCACCGTGCCATTGAGGTAGCTATAGTTTCCTACCGCAGGGGTAGTCGTCCCGTTGCCGCTTACCGCCATGGTCAGGGTGTAGTTGACCTGGGCGAAGTTCGCCGTTACCGTCTTGTTCCCGTCAACGGTCACATTTGTCGATGACGAGTTGGGGTCGGCGACGTCTCCCGTCCAGTTCACAAAGTCCCAGTAAGGGTCAGGGGTGGCGGTGATATTCACCACCGTCCCGTTGACATAGCTATAGTTTCCTACCGCCGGAGTAGTCGTCCCGTTGCCGCTCACCGCCATGGTCAGGGTGTAGTTGCCCTGGGCGAAGTTCGCCGTTACCGTCTTGTTCCCGTCCACGGTCACATTGGTCGCTGCCGAGTTCGGGTCGGCGACACCTCCCGTCCAGTTCACGAAATTCCAGTAAGGGTCGGGCGTGGCGGTGATATCCACCACTGACCCGTTGACA
>Ga0315282_10008104_pt1 | contig 17056 bp, 16 predicted proteins | sample YL17G07_20_MG_FD_203693 | JGI IMG/M metagenome (GOLD analysis project Ga0315282, IMG submission 203693) | Sediment microbial communities from Yellowstone Lake, YNP, Wyoming, USA - YL17G07_20 | ecosystem: Environmental > Aquatic > Freshwater > Lake > Sediment | place: USA: Wyoming | collected...
CCAGACCGGCGCGGGTCCTCGAGATGCTGCGCGCGCCTTCGAGCGACACCTCGTCAGGGATTCGCATCCCCTTGCACATCAGATCGATTTCGAGCTCACACGCGTTGGTCGGCACGTCGGTTCCCCGTCGGACAGCCGGGCGTCTGTTAATCCGGTGACTTGGTGATTGGCCGAGTCCTTTCCCGTCCTCTGCGTTTTATGCACTGATCGCCACAATCGCAATGCGAGTGCCAGCATCTCATCCGAGCTTCGCCTTCCCGCGCAAATGGGCGATATAACGCGGGTCATATGCCGGGCGCGCGCCGGGTTGCGAGGATACCAGCACCCCCCTGCCGGATTCCCGGCAGGGCTCGAGGCCCTCTTCTTCCTCGTCCAGACCGGCCGCGGCACGTCGCTCGATCAGATTACAGCGTGAACGACGGCAACGGTTTCGTCTTCGTCGATCACGTCGGCAACATCTGCCCGAGCGGCTTCCTGCCCATGGTGCGCGGCAACGTGCGCGACGGCGCGCTGGTGGACGTGTACCGCAACGACTCGGTGTTTCGCCAGCTGCGCGATCCCGGCGCGCTCGGCGGCAGGTGCGGCCGCTGCCGCTTGCGCGCGGTCTGCGGCGGCTCGCGCTCGGGCGCCTTCAGCGCGACCGGCGACCCGTTCGCGAGCGATCCGCTCTGTCTTTATGAGAACGAGAGCGTCGAGGACCTGATCAGCAACGAGTCACGAGTCGCGAGAACTGGTTTCATAACCCAAGCAGGTGGCCGCGAACCCTCCGCGGCCCACGCCACGCGTGGCGCGGGCCATCGACTTGGGCGTCGCTGGTACACGCTCGCCCAAGTCGAGCGCGGAGCCTCCCCACGGCGCGCGCAGGGCCGTCAGCTGAGGATGCCGCCCTTGACTCGCCCCGTGTTCTCTGTGACGCTGGGCGCGTGTCCGCGCTCAGCTTTGCCCGGCCGCTGACGGCCCGGTTCCTGCCGGGCACCGATCTCGAATCCGCGCTCCGCACGGCCGGCCGCCTTCACGCGGACGGCTTCGGCGTCGTTTTCACGAGGTTGACCGGTTCGAGCGACAGCGCTGATGCCGCCCTCGAGGCGCGCGCCCATTACCTACATCTCGTCGACCGTCTGGCCCCGCTTCCCTTCGACGCGCAGCTTTCGGTCAACCCGCTCGCGCTCCGTCTGGGGTCGAGCTCCAGCGAGTGTCTGTCACACCTCGACGCCATCGTCGGTCGGGCGCACGAGGCGGGCATCATTATCTCGCTCGTGATGGAATCGTCGCGCCATGTCGATCCGACCCTTGCGCTGTTCAGAACGCTGCGGCGTCGCTACGACAACCTGGCCGTCTGCCTCCAGGCCAACCTTGCGAGGACGCCCGATGACCTGGAGGAACTCCTGCCGTTCGCACCCGCGGTCCGGCTGTGCAAGGGAGGGTTCCGGGGACGACGCCACGCAGCGCTGGAGGGCGCCGCGCTCGAGCGGCAATACCTCGCTCTCGCGCGGCGGCTGCTCGGACGCGAGGCGCGGGCAGCCGGCGTCCGGGCGGCTTTCGCCACGCACGACCGGAGCCTGATCGAGGGCGTGCGGCAGATCGCGGTTCAGGAAGGCGCTCGGCGCGAGGCGATCGAGTTCCAGATGGTGTATGGCGTCGAGACGCCCGAGCAGCGGCGGCTCCGTGCGGCCGGCTGCCATGTCCGCGTGCTCGTCAGCTACGGGCCCGCCTCGCTCCGCTGGTTCATCACCCGCCTGATCACGCGCCCGTCCAACCTCCGGCACCTGGCAGAGAGATAAAACACAGGACACACTCAGTTCGGCTATGATCAGGACGGGTTCCTGCTCCTCGATCGAAAAGCCCTCGAAACGCTTGCCCTTGCCTGAGCGCCCCCGCCCCGCGCGGTTTCGCCGGCCAATTGGCCCCGAACTTGCGACTCCCGTGGCCGAGTGCCTCTCACGAGCCGGAAAAACCGGGATTCGCCGCGGTTGCGGTCCCTAGGCTACCGACAATCCGGCAAGACACGTCACGAAAACCCGGCGGGCACAGGTCAAACCATGCTGCCGCTCCAAGAAGGTCTCGTCTACGGACCGGTCCGTTCCAGGCGCCTGGGGCAATCGCTCGGCGTCAACATCCTTCCCCGGAACATCAAGTTCTGCAGCTTCAACTGCAGCTACTGTCAGTACGGGTGGACCCGAACCCCGCCACGGAGCGCACTCTACTCCGGCGAGACGTGGCCGAGTGTCGCGTCGGTGGCGCGAGCGGTGGCCGCCCGCCTCCAGCGCGCGGTGGCGCACCACGAGCGGATCGATCGCATCACGCTCGCCGGTAACGGCGAGCCGACCTTGCACCCGCAGTTCGCGGAGGTGGTGGCAGCCTTGCGCACGGTCCGCGACGAGCTCGCGCCCACCCTGCCGCTCGCGATCCTGTCGAACTCGAGCACCCTCGACAAGGCGGACGTCGTTTCGGGTCTCTCGCAGCTCGACGAGCGCTACATGAAGCTCGACGCCGGCGATGCCACAATCCTGCGCCGCGTCAACGCGTCGCCGGTGCCGCTCCCCAGGATCATCGACGGGCTCCGTCACCTCCCCGCCATCGTCATCCAGGCGATGTTCGTCCGCGACCGCCTCGCCCGCATCGACAACGCCAGCGATCTCGCCGTCGCAAGCTGGATCGAGGCTGTCTCGCAGATCCGCCCGCTGGCCGTGCACGTCTACACGATCGATCGCACACCCGCCTGGCCGTACCTGCAGCCGGTCCCTGGACCGCGGCTCGAAGAGATTGCCCGCCGCGCGCGCGCCGCCGGTCTTCAGGCCGACGCGTTCGGCAACAGCGTGACGGCCGCTGTGTCCGCCTCACACTGATCAATCAGTCACGAGCAACGAGTCACGAGCACTGAGTGGAACCCTCCAACGGGTGACGCGTGACTCGTCCAAAGCTTCGGTGGGAAACAGGACGCGGGCGGAAGCGCGGTCTGGCCGCGCTCAGTTGGGAAAGGTCTTCTCGAACCAGCTTCCGGCGCAGCCTTCGGCAATCGTCACGTAGCCGCGGCGGCGCAGCATGACGCCGGCAACCGCGGCGCGCGGCAGCAACACCAGCCGGCGGCCGCCGCCGGCGAGGCAGGCGACCTCGAGCGCGTCGAGCAACGCGTTCGCGATCTGATCGGCCGAGCAGGGCGAGGTCGTGTCGATCCCGAACTCGTGCACGCGCAACTCGCCGTCAGCCCGCTCGAACGCTGCAACCCCGACGATCCGGCTGCCGCAGGCCGCGACGATCCGGCCGCTGTTGGCCAGGCGCTCGCGCCGCGCCGGTGTCAGCCGACGGCCGCGGAACAGGCGCCGCAAATCGGCTGGCGATAGCGGCCCATAGTCGGGCCCGAGCACCCGCATCTGCATCGGCGGCAGCACCGGCTCGGACGTCGCGTGGTCGGCAGAGGGTCGCACGCCGTTCAAGCCAGCAACCACGGTGCCAGCTTCCGGCGCCCTTCAGGCCGTTTCTTGGGCGGTTTTTGGGGCGGTTTTCGGCGCCAGGCGGGCCCGACATGGCGAAATTCCGACGAGTCTTCGGCGATCTCGCCGGGGTCTCGTCATTCGGGGGCGACACCGAGCCCCCGGCGCGCAGGTGCCGGAAGGGCGGCAGCCCCTCAGGCGGGGGGCCGCCGGACGTCGCCCCGGATCCGGCCGTCGACCAGCTCAATCACCCGATCGCACCGCGCCGCGAGCCTGGGGTCGTGGGTGACGATCAGAAAAGTCGTCCCCTGCTCCCGGTTGAACTCCCGGAGCAGAGCGAACACGTTGTCACCCGATTGTGTGTCCAGGTTGCCAGTCGGCTCGTCCGCCAGCACGAGCGCGGGATCCATGGCCAGCGCCCGCGCGATGGCGACACGCTGCTGCTGCCCGCCGGACAGGTCCGTCACGTTGAAGTGCGTCCGGTCCTCGAGGTGCACGCGCGACAGCAGATTGCTCGCCCGGGCCACCATCTCGGCATCCGCGCGGCCCCGCCAGGCGAGCAAGGGCATCATCACGTTCTCGAGCGCCGTGAACGCGGGCAGCAGATGGTGGAACTGGAAGACGAAGCCGATCGTGCGCGCCCGGAAACGGGTCGTCTCCGCGTCGTCGAGTGTGCCGGTGTCCTCGCCGGCGATCCGGATGCGCCCGCCGGTCGGGCGATCGAGCAGGCCGAGCAGGTGCAGCAGCGTGCTCTTACCCGATCCGGACGGGCCGATGAGCGCGGTGAACTCGCCGGGCGTGAGCGTCAAGTCGATCCCGTGCAGCACGCGCGTGACCACCGTGTGCCCGTATTCTTTCGTGACGCGCTCGAGGCGCAGCAGCGGCTCACCCATAGCGGATGACCTCGACGGGATCGAGCCGGGCCGCGCGGCGCGCGGGGACGACGGCGGCGAAGATCCCGGTGAGCGTCGCGATGGCGGCTGCACGGAGGTACAGCGCCGCGTTGAGATCCACCGGAAAGGTCGGCGAGCCGTCTGGGTTCTTCGCCAGGCTGGCGAAGAAGAGCGACAGCATGATGCCGAGCGCGACACCGGCCGCGGAGCCCATCAGCCCGACGATGCCACCTTCGATCAGGAAGACGCGCATGATCCGCGGCGTCGGCGTGCCCATCGCCTTGAGGATGCCAATCTCGCGCGACTTCTGGACGACCGACACCACCAGCACGCTCGCGATGCCCAGCGCCACGGCGATGACGACGAACACCTGGATCATGTAGCTCGAGCTGCTCTGCGACCGGAGGCCGACGAGCAGCTGCGTGTTGGTCTTCATCCAGCTGTCGGCGACCAGTCCCGTCCGGCCCGCAATCTCTCCGGCGACCGCCTCGGCCTGGAAGATGTCGTCCACCTTGATGTCCACCGCCGACACCCCGCCGGCCAGGTCCAGCAGCGTCTCGGCCGACCGCAGCGACACGAAGACCCAGCGCTCGTTCACGTCGCGGTTGCCGAGATCGAAGATCCCCGACACGGTGAACACGTCCGCGCGGCCCTCGGCAGCGCTGAGGCGTACCTTGTCGCCGACGCTCACGCCGAGGTCCTTTGCGAGCTCCACGCCGACGACCGCCTCGGTGCCCGTCACGCGGAACCGGCCCCCGACCATCCTGCCCCCGACATCGATGATGCGCTGGTAGCGTTCCGGCTCGACGCCGCGCAGCGCGATCGCCTTGCTCGCCTGGCCCCGACTGGCGAACGCCGCTCCCTCGACGATCGCGGCGCTGGCGGTCACGCCGGGGATCCGGTCGATTGCCGCCACGACCTGTTGCCAGAGGAGAATCGAGCGCAGGCGCTGGGCCGGCTTCTCGATGCGCCGGTCGATCGCCGTCCAGGGGCCTGCCTCGGCGAGCGGACGGGGCATCTCGTCGGGCGGGCGCGCGACGACGTGCGCCTGCGTGCCGAGCGTGCGCTGGACCAGGGTGATCTGCAGGCCGTTGATCAGCGCCGAGAGGAAGACGATCACCGCCACGCCGACGGCCACGCCTCCCAGAATCAACAGCGACTGCATCCGTCCTTCGCGCAGGTAGCGGATGGCCACGATCCATTCAAACGGCACGGCGCTTCCCCGTCCCGGGCCCGGCCGGCGCCTCGATGCCGGTCTCCGAGGGCCGCTTCGATTGCGGCGGTCGCTGCCCACCCTCCGCGGCCACGACCCACACGCGGGACCGTTCGCCGACAGGGCCGGCGGACGGCGGGATCACGGCGTCGCCCTCGCTGAGACCCGCCGTGACCTCCGTCGTCAGCGTCCCGCGCGCGCCGAGCCGCACCTCTCGCCTGGCCACCCGCCCGTGATCGGCAACCAGCACCCAGGGCGCGGTCGTCGCGTCGCGCACGGCGTCGAGCGGGAGCACCAGCACGCCCGCGCGCCGCGCCACCTCCACCTCCACCGAGACGGTCATGTCGGCCCGCAGGTATGGCGGCGGATCGGGAACCGTGAGCCGGATCTCGATGGTGCCCCGCTCGGCGTCCACGGCCGGGGCCACGAAGGAGAGCGTGGCGGGAAACTTCTGCTGCGGGAATGCCTCGGCCGAGACGAGCGCTGTCTGCCCGAGACGGAGCGACGCGAGGTTCTTCTCGTCGGGTGTCACCGTGATCCGGGTCGCGCCGTCGGCAGCGAGCAGCAGCAGCGTCTGACCGGCCTGCACCAGGTCCCCGGCCTCGACGCGCCGGTCGATGATGACGCCGTCGGTGGGGGCGGTGATGCACGTGTGCGCCAGACGGCTCTCGGCGGCCGCGAGCGCGCCGCGCGCCTGATCAAGGGCAGCCCGGGCCAGGCGCTCCTCGACGCCCTGCCGGCCGGCGCCCGCCTGCTGAATGCGGGCGGCCTCGTACTGGCTGTGCGCGCGCTCGAGCACCTTTCGCGCGTCGTCAAGCTGCGCCTCGGTGACGAGGCCGTCGCGGGCGAGGCGGTCGACGCGCCGGAACTGCGCCTCGGCCTGCTCGACGTTCGTTCGCGCCTGCGCCAGCGCTTCGCCGGCCAGCGGCCCCTCGACCTGCTGCACCTGCTCGAGCCGGGCGGCCGCCTGGGCCAGCGCGCCCCGGGCCTGCTGCACGGCCGCCTGGGCCTCGGCGGCGTCGAGGGCGAGCAGCAGCTCCCCCGCCCGCGCGCGGCGGCCCTCCTCGGTCAGGAGCCGGGCGACCGTGCCGGACACCAGCGCGCCAATGGTGACGCGCGCAGGCGCCATCACGCGGCCGGTCGCTACGACCGTTTCGACCAGCTCGCCGCGCGCCACGCGGACGACCGCGACCCTCGGGGGCAGCAGCCGGGCAGCGCCCCACGCGACAACAGCCAGGACCACGACCGCCCAGACCGCGCGCCATCCTGCCGCCCGACGCCTGCGCCCGGTCATCGCGTGCCTCCCCGGCGCCCGGCCGGCCGCGTCAGGGCCGGCCCGGCCCTGTGGTAGAATTGTACTGAACTCTATGGTCCTAAACTGAACTCATGAGTCTAAGTGTGATAGAATGAGTCCAAAAAGTCAAGCGTCCGCTCCGCCCCTGTCGCGCGTCGCCCGCCGCCGGGCGGCGACGCGGCAGCAGATCCTCCACGCCGCCTCGGTCCGCTTCGCCGCCGACGGGCTCGACGGGGTGCGGCTGGATCAAATCGCCGACGCCGCCGATGTCGCGCGCGCCACCCTCTACAGTCACTTCCCGAGCAAGGAGGCGCTCGTCTGCGCCATCGTGCGGCCGGCCCTCGAGACCGCCGCCCGGGAGGCGGCGGCGCTTGCAGGGCTCGGCCCGCGGCAGGCGATCGACAGCCTGCTCGCGCTGTATCTGGAGCTGTGGCACCGCTATCCCGACGCGCTGCGCATCGCCTATCGCGCGCAGGACCAGGGCGTCTCCCTCGGCAACCTCAGGGGCCTGCACGCGCGGTTCCTGCGCGCCCTGATGCGGGCGCTCGACCGGGCCCAGCGCGCCCGGCTGCTCCGCCTCGGCGACGCGGCGCTCGCCGCGCACACGCTGGCGCGCGTGGCAGTCCCGCTGCTCGAGCTGTATCGGGACCATCCGGACACGGATCGGCTGTTCGTGGAGAGCCTGCGGGGGTTGCTGCTGCGGGACTGACAGATCGTGCGGGCAACGGGGGGGAGGGCACACGGGCCGGGGTCGTCGGGAGTGAGGAACCCTGACCCCCGGTCCCCGTGCCCCGACTAGGATTCGCTGGCCTCGAGGTGGCCCAGCCCCAGCTTCTTGATCCGATCGCCGAGCGTCGACCGCTTGATGTTGAGCAGCTCGGCCGCCTTCGACTTGTTCCCGCCGCTCACCTTCAGCGCCCAGCTGATCAGGTTCGACTCGACTTCGTGGAGCCGGTCGTCCAGCGAGACGGCCGACGGGTGCGCGTGGGTCTCAACGATCGGTTCCTGGTCTTCGGCGTACTTGTGGAAGAGCACGCTGACGGGCACGCACCCGAGACGCACCGCGTCGCAGGTGCACGTCTGCGCGATCCGCTCGCACGCGTTCTCGAGCTCCCGCACGTTGCCGGGCCACGGGTAGCGCATGAATGCCTGCATGACGGCCGGCGAAATCGTCCGCGGCTCCTCGCCCCGCTGCCGGAAGTACCGCTTGATGAAGTGATCCATCAGGATCGGGATGTCCTCGCGGCGCTCGCGCAGCGGCGGGAGGTTAATCGGGATGACGTTGAGGCGGTAGAAGAGATCGTCGCGGAACCTGGCCTCGCTCACCAGCTGCTTCAGATCGCGCTTGCTGCCCGTGATCACCCGCACGTCGACCGGGATCTGACGGGTCCCGCCCAGACGCTCGATGGTCCGGTTCTGCAACACGCGCAGCAGCTTCACCTGCATCGACATCGGCACGTCGTCGATGTCGTCGAGGAAGATGGTGCCTCCCTGCGCCAGCTCGAACCGCCCCGGCCTGTCCTTGATCGCGCCGGTGAACGCCCCCCGCTCGTGCCCGAAGAGTTCCGACTCGATCAGCGTCTCGGAGAGGATGGCGCAGCTGACGGGCATGAACGGCTTGTGGCGCCGCGAGCTGGACTGGTGGATCAGGTTCGCGATCATCTCCTTGCCGGTCCCGGTCTCGCCCGTGACGAGCACGCTCGAGTCGGAATCGGCGATGACGCGCACGAAGTCGAACACCGCGCGCATTCGGGCGCTGCGGCCGACCACAACAGAGTCGATAGTGAACGGTGGGGCAATAGCCATGGGCCTGGGATCGTTCTGATTTTATCAGATTTTCGGAGCCGCGGCGGGCTATACTAGGGGCAGGTCTTCCCGCATACTGTCTGTTGCATCAACCAGCGTAGTCGTCCTTCGCCCGAGGCACTCTGATGGTTTCACGTGAACGCGTACAGGCCGTACTCGAACGGATCCGCCCGCTCATCCAGGGCGACGGCGGCGACATCGAGCTCGTGGACGTCATCGACAACAAGGCTAAGGTCCGCCTGACGGGGAACTGCGTCGGCTGCCCCAGCGCGCAGATGACCTTGTTCATGGGCGTCGAAATGGCGCTCAAAGAGGAGATTCCCGAGTTCGAGGAGCTCCTCATCGTCTGATTTCCCCCCGATCGCGGCCAGAGCCGGCCACCGTCAAGGTGGCCCGGCTCGGCCCACCCTCGCGCTGTACCCCGTGGGACTGCCGTCTGTGCACGCCGCCCGGGCCGGCGATAGCGGCCCGCCGCTGAGGCCGCCCGTCGCGGTTGTGCCCTCCCGCTGACACTGTTGCCACACGCCAGGCGACCGGGCCGGGACCGCGCAAGACGGCAGAGAGACCGCAGAGAGAGGGGCATCGTGGTTCGATGTGTCGTAGAGGGTTTGCGGCGGGCGAGGCCGCCGGCTGGTCGACCGGCGTGACTCGGCCAGACGGGCGGTCCCCGTGCGGGGCGGCCCACCGGCCGGCGTCAGCCGCAGGGCGGAGACCGGCCGGCGGGAGGGAGTGGTCTCTGCCGGTGGCCCGACGCGCGCGGGCTCAGCCTGCCGAAGCTACTGGCCCTTGCGCCGGGCGGCCGCGCGCGCGGGCATCGGTCGGCGGCCGACCTGGTTGTGCACCGGCGCCAGGGTCCGCAGGTAGTTGGAGATCGCCTCCAGATCCTGGTCGTTCCCACCGATCAGGAGACCCGCTCGATCGCCGCGACGTCGGTGACCTGTGCCACCAGCCATTCGCGCTCGACCTTACGGAAGATGAACCGCAGCTCACGGGCGTCGGTGTCCGACTGTCCCGCAGCCGGACTCGTGGTGGTGACGCGGGCGGTCAGCGAGACGGTCGCGTGCTGATGATCGGGATCGACGCTGACCTGCACGTCGACGAAGTCCAGCCGGAAACCGGGGTCAGCCTGCCGTGCCTGGGCGGCCAGCGCCACGAGGGCTCCCCGCCCCGTGATTGCCGACAGTCCCGTCACCTGGATGCGGACGTCCTCGCTGAAGTAGCGCCCGATCCGCGCGGCCCGCGCAAGCCGCGCGAAGTCGGTCTCCTCGGCCCCCGCGCTGATATCGGCTGACAAACGGTCGAGCTGGCGGCGGATGGCTCGCGCGTCGTTGGGGTAGCCATACCAGACACCGAGGGCAACGGCGACCACGATCAGGGTGACGGCCGCGTATCGGAATCTGCTGCTCAAAAGACCACCTTGCCGACAATGCGATCGCGCTTCACCTTGCCGAACTCGTGGGAGGTCTGCGCCATGCCCCGGTTGTCGCCCACGACGAAGTACTCATCGCCGGCGAGCGAGACCGGCGCCGTCTGCCAGCGGCTCCGGTACGTCACGTAGGGCTCCGAAACCGGCTGGTCGTTCACCAGGAGGATGCCGTTCGTGATGGCCACGCGCTCGCCAGGGAGGGCGACGATCCGTTTCACGTACACGGTCCGCCAGCCGGCCATGCGGATGGCCACCACGTCTCCGCGGCTCGGCATGGTCCACCGGTATGCCGTGCAGTTGACCAACAGCAGCGTGCCATCGCCGTAGGTAGGCCGCATGCTGATGCCATGCGCCCGGACGGGCAGCAGGATCCAGCCGAAGACCGCCGTTGCGCCGAGGATGAGCACAACGACGCGCAGCGCGGTCATCCGCGGGTTGCGCCCGAACACCCAGCGCTTCACAGCGATCCTCGCCTCCGTTCCGTCCGCCCGCATTTCGCAGGCAGGGCCTTGGCCTTGCCACACACGGGCGGGCCGCCGGCAAAGGTGAACGTGTGCCCTGCAAGCCGGCACGCTCTGAATGCCTGCAGGCCGAACAGGTGAGAACTACGCCGGGCACGAATGACGGGCCGACCGACGCCCCGCCCCCGGGTCCTACGCCTCACCCGGCGCGGCGGTCGCGCCCGGTACGGCGGTCGCGCCCAGAGCGCCGCTCGGTGCCCCCCGGAGGGCCAAGATCGGTCTGCCGCCGGTCCCGCCCGCCCCGCCGATCGATGCCGGTCCGGCGTTCGGCGCGCGTCGCGTCGGTCGAAGCGACCTTTTTTGCCGCAACCCTGGCCGCGTCGGTCGCCTCCCGCTGCAGGCGGGCGGTCCGCCGGGCCGGTTCGAGCACCTCGAGCAACCCCAGGTAGACGGCCTGCGTCCGCCGATCGGAGCTGCCATTGGCAATCGCTTCCCGCAGGTAGTTGGCCGCCGCAAGGATATTGGCTCGCTGCCAGTCCATAGGATTTCCTCGCGCCAGGGCATCCAAATCGCCCCGCCGCGTCGAAACGCACGCCGAGGCTATGGTTTGGCGAAAGCGCGGCCCGTGTCAAGAGCTGACCAGGAGGAGGCGGACTGCTGCCCGCCTCCTCAATAGCGGTAGAGGGCCGCCAGCGGACCGTCGCCCGGCACGTTCGTGCGGTCGACCGCGAACACCGTGCCGCGATGCAGAATGGTCTCGATGGCGGCCCGGTCCAGCAGTTCCTCGTCACCCGGCTGCTTCGCGTCGTGCAGGTGGACGCCGTTGGTCCCCGGGTCGAACTGCCCCCAGTGCTGGACACCTTTCGCCACGAAGAGGACCTCGACCCGGCCCTGGTGCGCAGCGGGAAGCGCCTCCCGGATCTTGCGGGAGGCGCGCCCGGTGCCGGCCAGCTCCTTGAAGCGTGCTGCCGCCTCCGTCTCCTTCGCCCGGAAGTAGGGCTCGACGATCTGCCACGCCGCACGGCGCAGGTCCTCGGGTTTGACGGCCTCCGGACTGCCCTCGATGCCGGTCTCCAGGAGGTGGCCGTAGCTGTTGGCTTCTCGGTAGATCGGGATCAGGTACTCGACCGCAGCCACGAGGAGCGGGGCGCGTTCCTCGCGCAGCACCTGCCGCAGCCCCTTGTCGACCAGATGAAAGAACCGCAGCAGGTTCTCCTTGGTAGGCGCCTCCTCACCGTGCCCGTGGTAGATCCCGGCCCGGTCTCCCCGGCGGGCCGGCTGGGCGGACAGGAAGCGCCTCGGCTTATCGACACCATCCGCCTGCAGCGCCTGGTCGATGGTGCGCGGGACCCCGTTGAGCGGCACCTCGTCGATGCTGTGCCGCGTCCCCTGGAGCAGGCGGACGTCGTTCTGGCTGAGCGTCAGCACGTAGAACCGGCCGTCGCCGGTAAACAGCGGGAGCAGCGGGCGCACGTGAAACCGGTCGGCCGCGACGACGATCTCGTCGAAGGTGACTGGGAGGCGGTAGTGACGAAACGCCGACGGCGCCGCGAACACCGCGAGGCCGTCGCGCAGGTGCCGCCAGTAGCTGTCGTCGCTCAGCAGCTTCTGGGCGGGGGCGAGCAGGTTCCGGGCGTCGACGGCCTTGACGCCGCTCGCGGCCAGCCGTTCCTCGGCGGTCCGAAGCAGGTTGCGCAGCCGGATCGGGTCCTGCTGGAACCCGAGGCCGGTCCGGTCGGTCGGCATGAAGACCGACACGCACGGTCCCTGGACGGTCCGAATGAGTGCTTCGAATTCAACTCGGTCCAACAGGTTCATGCGATCACCCTCCTACCGCTCGGCTGCGGCGAGAGAAGGATCACGACGAGGCAACGGGTCGCCGACGCCACGCCCGGGACCTCGCACGGCACGAAGCGGGAATGGGATCGAGGAAGGCCCGCGCACAGGCCGTCGGAGAGGACACAGCGAGTGTTCGGCGCATGTGCGGCACCACTCCCGGGGTCTGTCGAGAACTTCTCTGGCCTCCGTCGGGCCCCGAGACGCGGGTATCTCCAGTATAGCGCTCCCGCGCCCGGGGAGCCACCTGCGACCCAGGGTGCTTCGCCCGAGGCAGCCCGAATCTGCCGGTTTCTCCCCCGTTCAGAGATTGAAGCAGACGATCTTCGTCTCAGTCATCTCGAGAAGAGTGAAGCGGATACCTTCGCGGCCGATGCCGCTGAGCTTGGTGCCGCCGAACGGCGCGACGTCGAGCCGATAGTGCGTGGAATCGTTGATCATGACCCCGCCGAACGACAGGCGCTGCACGGCCTTGAACCCGTCCCGGAGGCTCTCGGTGAAGATCCCGGCCTGCAGGCCGTAGTTGACGCGGTTCGCCCGCTCGATCGCCTCGTCCAGGGAGGCCACGCGATACAGCCCGACGACGGGGCCGAAGACCTCCTCGCAATCGAGGCGCACACCGTCTGGCACCCGCTCGAGCACGGTCGGCCAGACGACCGCCCCTTCACGCCGGCCCCCGACCAGCACGCGCGCCCCCTTGTCGACCGCCTCCTGCACCCACGCCTGGACGCGCGCGCCTTCCCGTTCGTTGATCATGGCGCAGACGTCGGTCGTCTCGTCGAGGGAGGAACCAGCTTTCAACTGCGCGACGTGAGCGATGAAGCGCTCTGTGAAGGCGTCGTACACGTCGCGGTGGATCAACACGCGCTGCACGCCGACACAGTTCTGCCCCGCCTGCGCGAATGCGCCGGTCGCGATGGCGGGAACCGCCCGATCGAGGTTCGCATCCGGACACACAATGACCGGCGAGTTCGAGCCGAGCTCCATCAGCAGCTTCTTGATTCCGGCAACCCGGGTCATGTGCTCGCCGGCTTCGACGCCGCCCGTGAAGGTGATCAGCCGGACGCGCGGGTCCCCCACCAGCGCGTCGCCGAGATCCTGTCCGGGTCCGGTGACGACGTTGAGCCGGCCGGGCGGCAGGCCGGCCGCCATCAGGTCGCGCGCGAGCCCGACCGCCGCGAGCGGCGTCGGCGATGCCGGTTTCAGCACCACCGCGTTGCCGGCGGCCAGGGCCGGGCCCACCTTATGGCAGGCCAACGCCAGCGGGTCGTTGAGCGGGGTGATGGCGCCCACGACGCCGATCGGGAAGCGGCAGTAGTATCCGACGCGGTTCTCGGAGCCGGCACGGCTGTCGAACGGCAGCGTTTCGCCCGCGATCCGCCGTCCTTCCTCGGCCGACAGGCGGAGCAGGTTGGCCGCCCGGGGTGGCTCGCTTCGCGCCTCCCTGATCGTCTTGCTCCCTTCGCGCGCGATCGTGTCGACGTACTCGGCCGTTCTCTCGTCGATCAGGTCGGCGGCCCGCATCAGCACGCGATACCGCGCGTGTGCCAGCCAGTCCTGCTCGAGGGAAGCGCTCGCGGCGCTGATGGCCGCCTCGATGTCACCCTTCGTGCCTCGCGGCACCGTTCCGACCAGTCGCCCGTCGAAGGGGTTGCGCACCTCGATGCGCTCCTTGCCGGCCACCCATGAACCGCCAATGAGCATGGCGGAATCGACGACCCCTGCCGCGGCTCGGTCGGACCGTCCGTCGAGATCACCGTTCACAGACGCCTCCCTGGTTCGCTTGGCTTGCTCGCTGCCCGGCTGTGGCCGGCCAGCAATCGACGCAGCACGGCGGGCGAGGAGCAACGACGCCGTCCGAGGGTCGCTGCTCCCGCCGGCGTGCAGCATGTTACAACTGGTTTCATAACCGATCTCCCGCAGTCCGGGGCCTGTCCGCGAACAGCCCACGCGTGCTCGGGCCGAAAGACGTGATCACGGCTGACGGCCCTGCGCGCGCCGTGGGGAGGCTCCGCGCTCGACTTGGGCGAGCGTGTACCAGCGACGCCCAAGTCGATGGCCCGCGCCACGCGTGGCGTGGGCCGCGGAGGGTTCGCGGCCACCCGCTGGGGTTATGAAACCAGTTCTAGCGTTTCTGCCAGCCTCTCACCGGCCCAGGATGGAGGAAGTTCGCCGCCAGCATCACGCCGTCCTTCTTGAACACCATCCCGTTCTTCATCACGAACTGCACGTTCCTGAGCGCGTCCACGTCGGTGAGCGGGTCTCCGGGCACTGCGATGAGGTCCGCATACAGCCCCTGCTTGACGGGGCCGCGCTCCTTGATCACGTCCGCCACCTTGTAGCCATTGATGGTCATCGCCTTCAACACGTCCCGTGCCGGGATGCCGGCCGCCTTCCACGTCAACAGGAAGTTGATGACCAGCTCGCCCTTGGTCAACCACTCCCCTGTCTTCTGATCGCGCATCCGCTCGTTCCAGTAGTCCATGTCGGTCGAGAAGGTGAGCGGCACCTTCTTCTCGTAGGCATCCTTGAGCTTCGCCACCGTGTCGGCGAACTCCTCCGGGCTTCCGCCGTACGCCGCGTAATGGGTGGCTGGCGTGTCGGTGCCCGTCAGGTAGATGCCCTTCTGCGCCATCTGCCGGTGATGCTCGGGGGTGAGCGCGAATCCGTGCGCGATGATGTGGATCCCGGCGTCGATCGCCCGCTGTGCGCCTTGCGGCGTCTGCACGTGCCCTTCGACCAGGCAGCCGCCCTTGGCCGCCTCGCGCATCGCCAGCTTGATGTCGTCGACCGAATAGCCCCAGGGCTGGCAGTCGATGCAGAGCTTGATGACCTTCGCGCCAAACAGCATGTTCTCGCGGACCGCCCGCACGATCTCGTCCGGGCTGTTCGCATCGATGTACTCGGGATACATGATGTTGTGGTGCTTGTACATCTCCGGCGTCGGCGAGTACTGTCCGCCCGTGCTGCCAATCATCGGTCCCGACGGGATCACCGTCGGGCCCGGCAGCCACCCCTGCTCGATCGCCTGCCGCAGCGCCACATCGGCGTACATCGCGTTGTTCCCCACGTCACGCACGACCGTGAAGCCCGCGTTCAGCATCTGCATCCCGTTCGACGCCGCCTGGATCGCGCGCAGCGGCGTCGAGTCCATGACGTAGGTCAGGTAGTAGTTGTTGTTCTCGGGGACTTCCTTGTAGGTTAACGCCATGTGCGTGTGGGCATCGACCAGCCCGGGAAGGACCGTCATCTTGGACAGATCAATCACCTCAGCGCCCGACGGGATCGCCACGTTCGGGCCGATCGCTTTGATCTTCTCGCCTTCGACCAGGATGATCTGGTTCGCCGCGGCCGTTCCGGCGTCCGGATCGATCAGCCGCCCGGCTTTGATGACGGTGACGTGAACGGGCGTCGCCGGCAACCCCTGAGGGGCGGTCGCCGGCAACGCGACCGCGGACGGCACCTGTGTCGCGGGCGTGCCGCCGCCGCATGCCTCCGCCAACGCCACGACGAACAGGCCGCACACGACGCCGAACCTTCTCATCATGATGCCTCCTTGAACCGCTCCGCCTTGCGCCGGGACGACTCCGGACTGCCCGGGCCCGCTCGCGTGAACACCCGGGGCGGGCCTGCCCCTGCCTGGATCAGGAATCCACTCTGGATCGGCGCTGGTTGATCTGTCGGACTGTTCACCGGCCGGGTGCATGTCACTCCGGACGACCCGCTCGCGGGTCACTCCGCACCCGATGACTGTGGGGGGCAGCCCACCGCCCTGCCCCCCGGCACTGAGCGCACACTCGCACATTCAGCGCATTCGCCAGCCTCTGACCGGCCCGGGATGGAAGAACTTCTCGGGCAGCATCACCCCGTCCTTCTTGAACACCCCGCCGTTCTTCATCACGAACTGCACGTTCCGCAGCGCGTTGATGTCGGTCAGCGGATCCCCGGGCACCGCGATGAAGTCGGCATAATTCCCTGGCTTGATTGGGCCCCGCTCGTTGATCACGTCGGCCGCCTTGTAGCCGTTGATCGTCATTGCCTTGAGGATGTCCGGCGCCGGAATCCCCGCGGTCGTCCAGGTCTTCAGGAAGTTGATCGTCAACTCGCCCCGCGTCAGCCACTCGCCTGTCTTCTCGTCCTTCATCTTGTCGTTCCAGTAGTCCAGGTCGGTCGAGAAGGTCAGCGGCACCTTGTTCACGTAGGCGTCCTTCAGGTTCGCCACCGTGCGCTCGAATGCCTCCTGGCTGCCACGGTACGGCATAAACGGCGTGTCGGTGCCCGTCAGGAAGATGCCCTTCTGCGCCATCTGCTTGTGAAGATCGGGCGTGAGCGCCCGTCCGTGCGCGATGATGTAGATGCCGGCGTCGATCGCCCGCTGGGCGCCCTGCGGGCTGCCCACGTGTCCTTCAACCTTGCAGCCGCCCTTGGCGGCCTCGCTGATCGCGAGCTTGATGTCGTCGACCGAGTAGCCCCACGGCTTGCAGTCGATGCACAGCTTGATCGTCTTGGCGCCAAACAGCATGTTCTCCCGCACGGCCCGCACGATCTCGTCCGGACTGTTGGCGTCGATGTACTCCGGGAACATGATGCTGTGGTACTTGTACATCTCGGGCGTCGGAGAGAACTGCCCGCCGGTGCTCCCGATCATCGGCCCCGACGGGATCACCGTCGGCCCCGGCAGCCAGCCCTGCTCGAT
>Ga0315282_10008105_pt1 | contig 17055 bp, 23 predicted proteins | sample YL17G07_20_MG_FD_203693 | JGI IMG/M metagenome (GOLD analysis project Ga0315282, IMG submission 203693) | Sediment microbial communities from Yellowstone Lake, YNP, Wyoming, USA - YL17G07_20 | ecosystem: Environmental > Aquatic > Freshwater > Lake > Sediment | place: USA: Wyoming | collected...
CGAAGAGGGTTTGAGAACTACGCTTGAAGTCCTTAGCACATCCAACAACGTATATAGAACTCCTATTTAAGCCTCGCTATCTCCATGCCTAAAGGCAGAAGCTTGCGCTCGGAGTGTTTTTTTGTCACCGTTTTTCCAGTAGGCACACCAGAATACAACACCTTCATTAGAATAGCTGCGGACGAGATGCGACACGAACAAGATTTGAGACATTTACGAGCGAAATTAGAAACACTCAAATAGAATGAAAAAAAGAGAAAGGGGTTTTTTAGGCTGCGCCTAGCTTTGCTAGGTACGCGAGATATTCTGGTCTTTGCCGTCTGCGTGATGCGTATGCGGTCGCGGCTGCTCTGCGATGAGCAAGCTTTGTTCCTAGTTCCAGCTTTCCGCTGATCGTGTCTCTAACTTTTGCGGCGATGGCGGGCATCATCTTGCCAGTTGCGGGATTGTAAACGGTGCCGTATGTTCCCTTGGCAGCCCCGGCAGCGGTAATCAATGCTCTTGTCCTGGTCATCTGAGCGGGAGACAGCTTTGAAGGGTCGCCTACCCACGGCTGAGTTGTTTGGAGGGCTACACCGTCTTTGGAGAAGGGAGACATGAGAAGACGCAGTGGCCTAACGAGAACTATTCCGCGTGGAGTTACGAGAGCTTCTTTCAAGACAGCCATTTCTTACACCTTGCGTTAAGGTTAATAAATAAAAAACTTATAAGTTTTGTGCGCACATAGTACAAAATGTTCAATTGTGTGCAAGGTGTGCGTATGCCAAACATCCGGATCAGCAAGGAAACTCTTGGTCAACTACGGCAAATTAAGGCTTTGTTTTCTCTTGAAACAGAAGAAGAATACTCGTTTGATAAAGTAATCAGAATGATGGCGGGCGATATGTTGAGTAAAATATTGTTAAGAAGCCCAGGGGAAATAAAGAAACATGTAGAGGTCTTGGAAAAAATAAAGGAGGAGCTGAAGTATGGCAAGAGGGGTAAGGCAACCTGAAACGCTGCATGGTCGAGAGTAGGTATCTTTTAGAAAAGACCCCTGACCTTTTGACTGCAAACTTGCGACTCATTTTTTACCATAGTCTTTTGATCTGAAACCTACAATACTTTTCTGACTTTTCGATTGAATTGACGGCCTTAACGCAATAGCTCAGAAAATGCCGAATTACTCGAGCGAAATTTCAACATCATTTTTCCATGCTCTACGAAATACTCGAGAGATTGGGCTTCCCTATATATAGGGTATTTATACCCTGTTTTGACGGTCACGAAAACAAGAAAACATATAAACCTGTAGATTCAAGTTATACATTTGCCTACCTTAGAGCAATCAACTCTAGGCGCTGGTTGATCACCAGTGAAAAAGTGGGCGCTTCTTTCTTATCTTCAGAAGCGCTATGTTAGTTTTTGTTTGAGCCATTCTGTGGGTTCGGGTTGTTCTTCGGATTCTTTGTATAGTTTGAAGGCTTCCAGGTATGGTTTTCGTTCGTCTGGGCTGAGTTGCTGGAATTCGGTTAGATTTGCGGGGGCATCTGGCTTGTGTTTGTTGATATTGCGTAGAAACTGTTGGAATAGTCTTTGTTCATCCAGCAGTGTCGGCATCGTGGCCAGTGAGCCTATTGGCGTTTTCTCTCTCACATGGTGATACAACAGGTCTACTGGACACCTGTATAGCTCGCCAGGTATGATCTCTATGAGGCGTGTGCCGCAGACTTGGCAGCTCATGTTATGCACGTTTTCCAATAGCTACGTAGTGGAGCTTTATTCCTGGTGATAGGGCGTAGAATTCGAAGCTTTCGTTTGTGACGTTGCGTAGGTTTATGGGGCTTATGAGTTGGTCGGTTGGGAGGCCTATCTGTTCGTAGAGTATGGGGATAATGTTGTTTAGGCCTGCGTTGACTGCGGTTTGTATGTTGCTTTGGTAGGCGTTTAGGGCTTCTTGAGTTTTCGCGCGGGAGTCGGCAAGTCCGGCGTTGACGGCTTCTGTTATGCGGCTTGCGTAGTTAGAGAGTGCTTCGTGCATTTTGTCTCTTGTATCCTTTAAAGCTGTGTTGACGGAGCCTTGGGTGTTGTCTCGGAGGGTGTTGAGGCCTGCTTGTGTTTTTGCTCTGGCGTCAGCTAGGCTTGAGTTCAGGCTGGATTGGATACTGCCTCGGTAGGCGTTGAGGGCTGCTTGCGTTTTGTTGCGTATGTCGCTTAAACTGTTGTTTATGGATGCTTGGACGTTGTCTCGAAGAGTGTTAAAGGAGCCTTGGAGGTTGCCTCGAAAGCCTTGGATGCTGCTGACTATGTCTAGGAGGGCTTTTCGTGCGACTTTCAAGCCGTAGTTCACGTAGTAAATTGCCAGGTTGGCGCCGTATCCTTTTATGGCGCTGTCCTCGGTGTAGACGGATCCTTGAACTTTATAGAGCATGTCTCTCAGCTTATTTAACTGATCACATAGTGCCTGCACCACATCATGCCCTACTCCAGGCGCAGCATAGAAGGCTGGAAAATTCTCGTTGGAGTATGGAATTGCGGGTTCTGGAACATCGATTGCCGGTATGGCTGGCAAGTCTACCCAGGGAACGCCAACTGTCTGCCATGCTGGAACAGAAACTTCAGGTATGTCTATTGCTGGGACAACTGGCATATCAATGGCGGGGATGCTGATGGATAAATCGGGTATTGAAGGTACGCCTGGCGCGTTTACTTTTGTTGTAGCTATGGCTATGCTTGGAATACTGATGGTGGGAGCCGTGACCTTGGGGGGTTTGCCTGCTCGCACTTCGGCCACTGCGACGACGGTAGGCACTTCAGCGAATTTAACTTGGATATGTGTCAAAGGGTCGTAGTAGAAGATTTTTACCCATCCCTTGCCTGTGGCTGTAACTGTTCCTTTTGCGATCGGTGTCGTCGGCATGAGTTTTCTGATGATCTCTTCAACGGTTGGAACAGTTGGAGATTTTGACATTTCTAAGCCTCGACAAAGAAATAGTAGAGCGTAGCTGTTTAAAGATTTTTGGTAGCTTCCTTTTGCACGCTGAGACTACCCATGTTAAGGCGTCGCCTACTGCTCCTCCTGCAGGTGGAGGCGGTAAGTGGTAGGATACTTCTATGTACACCGCGTCGATGATGCCCTCGTCGCTTTGAATGCCGGAATTGGAGTGCTCTACCCAGGCAGTGTACTGTTCCCCCTTTAGTTGGGCTGCCGTGAGCCATGCGCCTTCGGACGTAGGTATAAAGAAGGTTTGTGCGCATGTGTATGCAGTGCCTCTGCTGCCGTTAACTGAAACCTGCCACCTATCGCTGTTTCGTTGGAGATAAAACATCACAGCGCTATAAGCTGAGCCATACGATCTGCCCTTTATGGCTATTACTATGTCGTCAATTATCGCGTCGTCGGGCAATGTTGAGAAGTCGAAGCTGCTGACGGCGATTTGATGCGTGTAGGTTCCGCTTCGGGTGTGTACTGCGCAGTTGTTGTCTTCAACGTTTACCACGTTTTCAGGAGTTACCCACGTGCCGCTTAGTACGTTGTACTGTGCGGGGTAGGCTCGTATTGGGCTTGTCACTGTTACCAGTCGAATGTTTTTCCTTCTAGGCCTGCGGTTGCGGTTATGAGCGTGTTTACGCGGGTGTAGATGTCTTTGATCTTCTGCATTACGAAATCGTTCAATGTTCCTGTGGGGTTAGCGTCTTTCCAGTATGTGAACTCAAATCTTGTAAGTTGGAGTGGAAGGGTGATGTTTGAGCCTGTGGACGTGTATTTGAGGTTGTACTCTACGGTAAGCTGGATCTGGTCGGGACTCATTATTTGGACAGCGCGTATAGTAGCTTTCACAACCATGCCGGGTTCATTCTCCTATTTTGGGTTTGGAACTTTTCCTGGGCAGCCGCCGCCTGCTTGGTATTCATACTTTGGCGGTGGCGTGTATGGGGGATCTGCCATCATTGGGTGAGGGTCTGCGTTATACTGGTTGATTATGTAGGCTGTGTCGCCTAAGCCATCCGCGTTTGCGTCTACTCCGTGATAGTCGCTCCAATAGTTGTTTAGGAATTCGCCTACCCATAGCGCCTCCAGATTAACATCAGTGTTGTGCGTGTTGTTGAGGAAGTTGTTGTACTGTACTTTGTTGTATGTCGTTTCAGGCAGGAAGCTTAAGCCAAAAGAGTAGTTTTCTATCGTGCAGTTCCTCATGACCACGTGAGAGCGACGGCCAACCCATATTCCACTGCCTCCGCCACTGCTTGTTTCGCGGCATAAGGGCGAACTGTAGCCGATAATGCCATCAGCTATTGTGCATCCTAAAAGGTTAAGGCTGGATGTTCTTTCAGTTATTATCCCAAAAAGGTTTTTTTTAGATACCACATTAACGATCTGAGCTGACTCAAAAGAATACAGTTGTATTCCTACAAAGCAGCCTGTGATGGTCAAGTTAGTTAATGTCAAGCTTCCCCTGGCATGTTCAACACCATTAGCTACGCCGTAAGCGTAAATGCCTGCACCGCATCCATCGCGTAACCCGTCTAGATCTTGGGGAAACGCATCATCGCAGACTCCGTTCATACAGGTTATGACTAGCTGTTTTGTAACGTTTTGTATGACGAGGTTTTCGAGAGTGACGTTGGAGGCTCTGACTACGATGCCAATTTGTTCACCTGACATATTTGAGTCTATTACTACGTTACGCTGTCCTATCAGTGTGAGGCTTTTGTTAACGACAACTAAGCCGTAATAGACTCCTTCAGGGATTCGTATGGTGTCGCCTTCGTTTGCGCTGTTGATGAGAGCTTGAATTGGGGAGTATGTAGCTGTTAGGGGAGGAGACTCAATATTTCTTATTAAACCACTGGCTACAAAAAGAAGCAATGGCACGAGGGCTAAAGCTGTGAGGATTTTGTTTTTCATTTTTTCACCAAGATTCTAAGGAGCTATTCTGTGCGTATAACTATTTCTGTTATCTCGTCGGTAGCGGTGATCGGATACCTATATGTGCTAGTTAAGTGTCCTTTGATTTCCAGGGTTATTGCTTTCAGAGTCTTGGGTTCCCATGCTTCTTTTGTTATTTCACTGGTTCCATCTTTTTTGATAGTAGCTTTCATCATACATCATCTCCTGTTGCCGTTGCTGTAACCCAAGCTGTTACGGTGCTTAAAATAGTTAAGGCTGTGTCTGCTCCCGCTGCTGGCTGATCGTTGCAGTCGGTGAAGTTTATGACTATGTTGCCGTTTGCTGGAAGATAATGAGACTCAAAGGCGCTTGTTCCCCAGCGAAGCTCTAGCCTTGTCGCCGTGTCCGTTGATATACTTAGCCTTTTTAGTCTCACAGTCTTTCCAGATGCAGGAACCCAAATATTCTCCGCGTTTCCACCTGTTATGTGGGTTGGAGCAAGATATTTGCTTACTGCGACAACGTAGGTGCGTGCATCGTAGAGTGTTGCGCCTGTTGCGAGTTCAACTTGAAGGTTATAGTTTGTCGCTGTCTGCTTAAGCTGCTGCCCCTGTGAACCATAGGCTACGCCTAACAGTCTTGCAGCACGATCTATTACGTCAACGTATCCAGGCCTACCAGAAGCGTCCATCGAGGGCATGCGGTTTCCGCTCGCGTCGACAATCCCGGCAAAAATCGGGTTGGTTGTTGAAAGTTCAGATCCTCCCTGTCTCAGAGCTGTGTAGAGATCGTAGGTTGAAGATCTTTGCAGCAATGCCTGAGTTTGGCTTCCGTATGCGGTAATGATGTCGGTTGAGGCTAGAGTCCATGAGCGAGCTAAGTTTTCTGTGATTGTCCAGCTTCTATCTCGTGCGTCGTAAGCAGTGCCAGCATCGGTTTTCAGGACTGCGTAAACGTTGTCGGTCGTCTTCGCAAGCGCCCAATTCCTGTCTCGTGCGTCGTATGCAGCGCCAGCGTCGGTTCTTAGGACGCTGTAGACTTCATCTGTTGCTTTGACAAGAGCGCGAATGCTACGTGGGTCTATCTCTGAGCCTGCACTGGCAAGTTGGATTAGCAGCTCGTAGGTTGAGGCTCTCTGTTTTAGCTGTTGGGTTTGGCTTCCGTAGACTGCTCGCGGGTCTATGACTGCGCCTAGCACTACGATCTGAGTGTGCAGTGGGTTCAGAACGCCCATTGCGACGCCTAAGTATTGTTCTATGTCGATTTTGCCTAGAAGACGTGCCATTCTGTCGCTTACGTCAACGGTTCCGGAGATGGCGGTAGTGCCTTCGACCTTTACTGTGCCATCTGATTTTACGAGAAGTTTAGCGTATGTTCCAGATGTGCCTTCGATCTGTCCCCAAACAACGATTCCAACGTCACGCTGATATTTGCCTTGGATCTTGTTCAGAGCACGGAGTAACTCTTCACTCATCTCGACACGACACCTCACGACACAAACACTTATATGCTGAGTAAACTTAAAAATTGTCGGTGGAGAAAATGGCTGGAAATACTCAGCTGCTGAAACTTGAGAAGAGATATGAGATCACCGGGACTAGAAAGGAACAGGCAGCGCCTAATGAACTCATTTCTGTTGAGTGTTTAGACCCGCAGTCTACGCCTCAATCTGTTCAGAGTGCTGTTTTCAGGCTTAAAAAAGAGGATTTTGACGCTTTAGGGATGCCAAGCACAACGCAAAAGTGCGTCATAACGATTCAGATGGTTACTCCTTAACAGCGTATTGATGTTGATAAGGAGCTAATAGTAAATGTCCGATTGCCATCACTGCGGTAAAAAACCAAACGATGATGAGATATGCCGAAAATGCGTCGGTTTACCTACTGTTAATCCTTGATCGCGTATTTTATGAAGATTTTGCTGAACGTGATGCTTTCAGCCACTGTTAGAACTAGTCTAAGGTGTTGCTTGAATTCTATGTTTGTCAGTTCCAGAACGTATGTGTCGTCTTCTTGGTAGGCGCAGACGTCTTGGAAGTGTGTGTAGCTTCCCTGCATGCTTATTTTTTCGGTGGTTAAGGTTATGCTGAAGCTGGAGCTTGGCGACCTCAAGAGCAGTTTCTCTAAGACTCCTTCACCGTCCAAATCTAGAAGCGTCTGCTTATCCAAGACTAGAATGTTTACCATGTCGATAATTTGGGTTGATGGTTTAGGTTTTTCAATGGGCTTGGTCTTTTCAGCTATGATCTCGGCTTCGATGATGGTTAATGCTGTGTCGAAAGCCTTAGATTGGCCCATGTGGATCAATCCTTTCAGGATTCGCGTATGATGTAACCGTTCTCAGTCTTTTGAAGTATCACTGTACTTGCTTTTGCTTTTGGCTGCACAATCTGAGCGGCAATGTAGCCTAATATCAGACCTGATGGCAAGCCAATTAGAAAACCGACAAACACCCAAACAACGGCTTCGTCAGCCAAATTGAACCCTCAAAAATAGATATTAGAGAGCTCACTATTTTAAGCTTCGTCGCGCGCGGGCGATAGTTGCATGCTCCCTTTACTGCGTTGGATGCGCAGACGCACGGGGGGAGGTTAAAATGCGACCGCCGGAAGCGCGCGAGCGTTATTTCTGTTCGGAGCTTCTGCCCCAGCCGATAGCCCCTGAGAAGCGGTTCCATCCAGCATCTATTCCCATACCTCCAAGAAAGGCACTGACATAGACGAAGACGTTTGCCGGCATGTTAGCAGTGTAGGTTCCCACAAAGAAAAGCAGACCTGCAACAATTGCATGCATAATTGAGGAACTGAATTTGCGAGCGTTGAAGGGTTCGCCTGAGTCGCACCAACCGAGGTATGCCGCAGATAAAGCGCCAAGAACTGCGAGTATGACAGTCAACAACAATTCCAAGTTGTTCATTTTTTCACCTAGAGAATAAAGATGTGTTCAGAGAAAATAAGATTTGCGTCTTTTAGTGAATGTGGCCTAGAGCGTATGCTATTGCTGCGATTGTTGCGCCTGACAGTATGGTTAAGATGCAGTTTCGTATTGCGTGGGATTCTTCTTTCTTGTCGTTCTTCATGCTTTGGATCTCTTCTTTCAGCTCTTTGGTTTTGTCGAGTAGAAGCTGTTTTGCTTCGTCTGCTTTGTCGGCTACGTTTTTAATAGCGTCCATTGTTCTTTGAAAACGCTCATCGCACACTGCTTGAGTAACATATCCTTTTTTTGCCATAGTTTTCAGCCTTTGACTTAGATGTTTAGGTGCGCGTGGTATATGTCGTAGGGACTTGCTGCTTTGGTAGAGAACAGTATTCCTATGTGACCACCGGCTTCTTTCAGGAAAGCTTGTATCTGTCCAGTTGTGAACGTCGTCACCTTCTGGAACGGCTGAGAAGGACCAACCGTCAGCTATGACGTTGCCACTAAGGTCATCAGTCCAGATTGTGCCATCCCACAACTTTACGCGCATGTTGAAAGAAGCATCAATGAAGACTGCAAGCATACGTCCATTCGTCAATGGAACTATTATCTGTCCTACAAAAACGCCGCTAAAATTCCAACAATCACCATAGAGGCAGTATGTCCAAGCGGTAGCTCCCCATGTGCCATCGTTGTTTCCTGATCTAGTGACTCTGGGCGCGTTCATTCCTATGTAATACATATAGGCAATGTAGACGTAGCCGTTTGAATCTACCGCAATACTAGGGTAATGGCATGATGTTTCTGCGCCAAAGAGTGATACTGGTGCGAAGGCTGTTTCACTTCCATTCCAGGTGATAGTGCCGTCAGCGTTGGGAGTTCCGCTTCTGTGGTACATCAGGCTGTCACCTGCAACGGCATAGTGGAAGTAGCCTGTGTTTGGTTGACACTCTCCTGAATAAATTCAGGAGATTCTTGCTTCACTGAGGCTTCATTTCCATTCATTGTAGTTCCACCTCAAGAGCAAAGGCTCTGCCAAAAGCCCGCTACCGCTGGTTCCCAACATACTTTGTGCTAAGGACACTGGGAACCTGTTCACGGCTACATTTTTAATATTTACCGACCCATTCACGTCCGCATTAACACTCCTATGAGCCGAAAGACAAACCATCAAGCCGCGATGTATTCTGCCATTGTGCTCTTTGCCGCATAGACAGCAGGTGCTTGAAGTTTTAAACTCAAGTACCTTCCTGACAACCACACTATGTTCTTCGCCAAGCTCTGCAAGGCGTTTAGCGATGCGGTTGAAAACCCAGAAATTATGAAGCTTCTGATTTCCATTCCTGCCAAAATAAGCCCCTGCTCGAATGCCGTTCAAATCGCCAATGACAAGCACGCTCACACCCGCCTCTTCTAAGCGATTGAAAATGTCCCTGCACATGGCGTTAACCGCGTGTTTCAGCCTATGTTGCCTACGCCTAAACTGCAACAGAATACCTTTCGACGTATGCTTCTTTCGCGGAAGCTTTGACTGTTTCCCGCCTATCTTTTTTGTACGGTACACCCAATCCGAAAGAACTGCCCTTCCACTGTAGACTATCGGCTTTTCATTTTCTATGTATAACGCTGCAAGGTTACAGATGCCCAAATCCAAACTTGCCATCTTACTGGCTATTCGACTCGGATGTTCCAGAGGAACATCGACTGGAAAATAGGCACGCCACTTATCCAGCAGCTTATCATGCAGGACTTCTAATCTGCCCTGTTTCCCAACCCTCAATCTTCCATGCTGAAACGGAATCCGCATTTTGCCGATTACAAGTTCATCTTCGCCTATCCAACGCCAACCATCATTACGCACATAAAACGCTTTAGCGACGCGCACGCCGTTCTCCTTCCAGTAACGTGGCGGATTCACCCTGAGAATGTGCGGTGGCAACATGCCCTGTTTTTCTAAGCGTTTCAACGCATAAAAGCTGCTCCACGCTTCACGCAACTTTGACAGTAACGCTTGAGCCTTACATGTTCCTAACCGTTTAAACGCTTCCGACATCTTCAATACTCTGCATTGATCCGCGTAGGAAGGCATCTTCAAATGTTCATGCCACGCTTTTCTCCTTTCAAAATTAGCCGTGTTCCAGAGGATAGCGGAGTCTTCAGCGTAACCTTTCAGCAAAACGTCCGAAGAGGGTTTGAGAACTACGCTTGAAGTCCTTAGCACATCCAACAACGTATATAGAACTCCTATTTAAGCCTCGCTATCTCCATGCCTAAAGGCAGAAGCTTGCGCTCGGAGTGTTTTTTTGTCATAATAAATGCTGATGCAAACACCTACTCCATTGGTGGGAGCTAACGCACGTATTATTCCGCTGTTGGTTGCTCCTAAAGTCCAAGTTACACCGTCAGGGCTGGTGTAGTACATGAAATTTGAGCCGTCACCGAAGATAGCCCAGAACAAGCCCTTAGCATAGAATTCTTTACGCTGATAAGCGAATTGAGTTGTATAAATATCCGTGCTTGTAGCTATTGGATAGGGACCTACAGGAGGGCCAGAAGGCTTTTTTGCACCTATGCTTCCGATGGTTCGAAGCCCTTCTACATAGAGGCTTCTATAACAAACTTCTATCTCAAATGCTTCGCACGAATAGGCAAAGTTTCAAGCCTACCGCCAGAATTGATTAATCGACTCCACATGTAGGAGCATTCACAAAACCCAGATTGGAAAGCTGTTACCCACTGTCTTTCTCCAACCTTTATGAGTTTATCCACGGCTTTCGGTGGGTAGTCATAAAGTCTTCGCAGAATTTCAGTATTCCAGATTGACGTGCCAAATTCTAAGTGTCCAGTCTTAATAGGGTTAAAGTGTACGGCTACAGCATCAGCTTTATCCTCTTGAAGAACCTGCAAGGCATCTTTAACGTATTCTAAAGGAAGAACAACATCACAGTCTAGGTTCAAAGTGAATTCCGTTCCAACTTCGTCGTAGCCGAGCCTACGTGCTTCCCACATTCGACAATCTTTCTCAAAATATTTCCAACAAAACTTACGAAGAGGCTGTCCTCCTCCACTATCAACCACGATGAGCAAGTTAGGCTTAAGCAACCACTCCATACTGTTTATGAAAAACTCTAAATTAGGCGGGTTTTTCACGGGAACAACTATAGTTAAGGAACTAAAGTGCACGCGTCTATCGTAACCTCGGTTAAGCCGATGTATGGTCCACCGCATCTATCTACAGTTGCAGTGAATTTTATTCCTTTAACCGTTTTCCCCGCTTCCAGTATCGCTTTCAGGTCGTGTGTCACCCATGCGTTTTGTGGGTCACCAGTTAAGTCAAGGGTGGTTGACGTGTCGTCTGTGTATAAAATTTCAACCTTCCATACCGCAGGGTTAACAGGGTGACATACGTCAGTATCCCATTTTGTCCTAATTTGAAAAACGGAGGCAACGACAAAGCAGTCATAAGGTATAGTGTTTGCAAAATCTTGTTGTAATGTTCCAGTCGCTCTCGGACAGACTATTGGTCCTGGTGGGTCTGTGGCTAATGCTTTGAATTGAGCTAGGTAGCTGCCTTCTGGCGATGAGCCGCCCCTAGCATCTGCTGTTAACACTTGCCAATGATTTGGGTCTGTTGGGTCTCTCGTCCATCCTGTGAAGTCTCCTGTTTCAAACCCGCCGTTAACGATCTGTTCTCCGCTTGGACAAGTTACTGGCGGTTTTGCGCCTATGCTTCCGATGGTTCGAAGCCCGATGCGTCTGCTCACAATTTAGTCCTCCAGGTAGCAGAACCAAACCGCGTAAGGCGACCCTGTGCCTTCGCACCAGACTAAACAGATTTTTCCGGTTTGAACGTTCTGGTTACAGCTGAGATAAACTGGCGTGTCATAGGTGTGACTGGCCGTGTAGAGTTCAACGGGGTTGAGCCAGTTGCCATTATTGTGGATCACCCATATCTTTCCGTTCCTAGCATAGAACACGTACAGTTTTCCGTTGCTTCCACAACCGATAACTGGATATGACGCGCCGGAAGCCACTAAAACCTCCTCGCCGCTCAATGAGTCGCTTTCGAATTTTCTATAACACAGCTCACCAGAGGACTTAACGTAGACCAAGTGTATTATTTCAGGGTCACCAACGGCTTGAGCTTCTGTGCAAGCGCACCAATCGCTGAATCCTGCCTCTTCGCGTGATTGCTCCTTTCTGTAGCAGAGACACACCGTTAGACTTCCTCGCCTACGATTTCGCCGTCAACTTGAGCTGCTGTTCCGCCAGATGGAATTTTGGCTTTCAGCTCAAGCTTTTTGTCGCCATCGCCCTTGAAGAATTCGTCATTCGTAACCAGAGAGTAGTCCAATGGGAACCAATCAGTGAAGGGGAGCTTAGCCATGATGTAGTAGGGTATGGTGACTTCTTTGCCGCGCCATGTTAGTTGAACAATAATGTCTTCAGAGCAAGACACAGCAATTTTGGCTATTTGAAATCTTTTGTCCTTAGTAGGCGTGTAGTCAACCACAGTTGCATAAGTGGTCGTAGGTGCTGCGAGGCTGCCTTGCTTGGCGATTGATCCAGTAGGTCTAGGAATGACGCGCAGTTCAGGCGGAAAGCCAGGAACTACAGGAGGGGTTGGAGGGACTGCGGGGGGGATCGTGACGGTTACGGTGGGGGGGATAGGGATTCCTTGAGCAGTAAGCCATGCTGCAAGCATGTCTACGATTTGTCGGTCTGTTACCGCTATGTATTCGATGAGTTTGTCTCTTCTAGAGAAGAATTGGCCGATTGCGTCAAAAAAAGTTGGGGGTGGGAGCTGTGAAGTAGGTGCCGGCGGCGTTGGTTCTTCAGCCATGTAATGTCACTCACTATAGAGTCGAGACTTCTCCGTGCATGCTAACGTCTACTCGTGCGCCTGATGTTTGCTGGAAGGTTACTCGTATTCCTATGTCGTATTCGTATGCTTCGATTATGATTGGGTAGCGCCAAGATCTACCTACGTGTCCGGGAGATGGGACATAGAGGGTTTTGATTTTGAGCCATGCTAGAGGCGTAGTTGTGAGGTTTTTGCACTCTTCAATGTACGTTATGGTTTCGTCTTTAGCGGCAACGTCGGCTTCGTAGATTTTGCCTTTCTGGCCTTGCTTGATTGTGTAGTAGCCGAGGGTTCCAGAAACGCCGTCTACGACCATGCCAGTGATGGCGACTTCTGAAGTTGACCCACCGTGTGTTGCCAAGAGGGTGAAGGGTTTAGGTGCGGGTCTCAATGTAACGTCGCTCATGTTCTCACTTCCACTGTCCTAGTGCGCGCCACTCGTTAATGAGGGCTTGCACTTGCGCCTTTGTGGCGTCAACAGGTATCGGTCTTGAGACTTTCATGTTGTCTTTGAAGTTGTAGTCGAACGTTTTTCTGCCATAAATGGTGAACCATTTTGGTTCGGGCCGATGTCTCTTTGCTAAAATGTCCATGATGAGGTCTGTGTCTGTGAGGTATTTGATGTTGTAGGCTCCGTAAAGGAATCGGATGTAGGGGTCAATTGTTTCTGATCCGTACTGATTGTAGAAAACCCAGTCTAAGTGAACCTTTGGAACGCTCATGACCTCTACTGGGGGCCAAACAAAACCGAAAGCCTCTCCTTTCGTGCCTGGAAGAAGATCATGGTAGTCTGATTGCAGGTAGCCGCTGATCCACGAGGGATAAATCCGCATGCTCGGATAAGATTCTAGAACGATGTGCAGCAAGTAGTCTACGTCGTCGTACTCGAACATGTCGTTAAGCGTTACCCCTGCAAAGGTTCCCTTGAGCCTTACTGTGCCACTGTCTCCTGCAGGGGCAATCTGAACGCCTAGTCTTCCATATTCGAAGGGACGCACCATCTTGTCTATGACTTGAAAGGGTACAATGCCTTGCCCGCCCTTAGCTATTACGTGAAGAACACCGATGTCATTAACGTCCAAGAAAACTTTCTTATCCAATTTTTTTCAACCACCACAGAGGAATAGTCTGTTTAGACTTAAAATATTTTTGCCACTCAGAAGCGCAAGAGGGTTTTTGATTTCCATAACTAGAACATTCGTCCATAGCCGTTTAAATAGGGATCTCACAAACAAGATAGTTAGATATGTCGGGGTGAAATGAATGGTTCTGCGATATCAAGATTGGGAATGGCAATTAAGTCTCCCTTGTCCACGATGTGGGGGCAAACCAAAACATCTCTCATCTCACGCCCATGCACAGCCTATAACAATAAAGAGCCTGGATGGTTCAGAATTAGCAACTATCGCTTTTGGAGGATGGCGAAGCGGTGTCTACTGCGAAAAATGTAGTATAATCTACTGCCAAGAATGCAAGGATAATCCTCAACTCGTCGGAAGAAAATCATGGAAAAAGGAAGATGACAGTGGCATCGGTTAAGAACACCCTAGAATTACCATGACTTTCCGTTTAAGACTTTTTGTATTAGCTCCATGTATCTTTCGGCGCATTTTTCTTTAGAGAATCTTTCTGCGTTTAGGCGACAATCTTTTGGTTTTATCACATCAAGCCTCTCGAGAGCTGCCATCATGTCGGGGACATTTTGTGTGACAAAACCAGAAATGCCGTCGGCTATTACTTCGGGAACAGCGCCGCTTCTTGTTGCTATTACTGGCGTTCCGCAGGCATTGGCTTCTGCAAGGTTTAAGCCAAAAACCTCGGAGTATTCCGGCAGAAGAGGGCTGATCAGTGCTTTGGCGCTTTGGAGGTAATGGATTTTTAAGTCATGCGAAACTTCGCCCATGTACTGGATTTGTTTGCCGTCGCATCTTCGCATGACTTCCATGACGAAGCCAGGGTCTTCAACGTACCGATCTGAACCCATCAAGATACCTTTCATGTTGGCTTTTTTGCACAGGTCGATGAATTGTAACGCTCCCTTGTAGTAGCTCATACGAGACAAGTACACTAGATAGTCTTCGTTCTCTTCCTTTAACGGATACAGGTCAAGGTCAATGCCGTTATATGCGTACTCTGCATCAGTTTGATAAACGGTTTTGATATAGTCTCGATGGAACTTTGAGACTCCGCAGAGACAGGGTTTATCGAGAGGCGGCTTGCTTCCCCACGGTCTGAGCCCATGAAGAACCTTAATGATTTTCAGGTCATTTTCCGTTTTAGAGTTCATGGCCCAAAACTGCCAAGTGTGGTCCAGGATTACGTCGAAGGTTTTGAGAACATCGCGGTATTTCTCGTAAGCAGCCTGCTCTGGATTCTGAAAGGCAGGTTGCTCGCATTCGAAGAACTTGACTTGCGAGCATGGCCAGCGTTCTTTAAAAGCAGCCTCGCTTCCAACAGCAGAAATTAGAGTTACTTCATTCCCCATCGCTTCAAGAGACTGGGCTAAACAAGCGGCGACCTCTTCGAGTCTTTTGCGTAAGATTCGAATAGAATCTTACTCTGCATACCCTTTAGAGGGGCTTGTAAATACCTGCGTGCTGATCAATGCTATTTTCAGTGTAACAGTTTAGCACCTCCTTAATTTTTGCGACACATGTTTGAATTGATTCTTGTATTTCATGTTCCCAGATTCTTATAACTTTCCATCCTAAGGCTTCAAGGATTTGGAACTTCTTTTGGTCCCACCATAGATTTCTTCGTTGAATCTTTGACGTAGGATTTGGAAAATGTGTTGGACAGCAATGCCACCAACATCCTTCAACAAATATTGCTACCTTCTTCAAAGGTTCTGCAAGGTCTATTATGATTTGGTCTCTGATTGAATATTGAGATTCGAGATTAATACCTGCATAAGATAAAGCATGGGAAAGCATCTTCTCTATATGAGAAACGTGAATATTTCTAGTTTTATACGCACCCAATCTACATTTATTTCGGATGTCTGGTTTTTTCATTGCCTCTTTGGTTCTTATGCTTATCAATCGTTTGATTTCTTCTGTATGTTTGAATTCTCCATCTCTTCGTCTATATGCTTTTCCAGACCTTTGAAGTGCTTTTCCACACATTCTCCTTGTTTCTAAAGCCTCAGGATGGGACGTTATATATCGTTTAATAGAGTTACTTATTTTCTTTCTGATTTGCTGAGGAAGCTTTCTGCCTTTCAATGATTGGCTAATAGTTTTGCCATATTGCAATATTCTCACATCATCATTTTTTGTTTTGCCCTTATTCCATGGATTTCCAGAACAAAAACAGCAAGAGCAGGCGGATTTGTGATGTTGTCCTATCATTTTGTTATCTCCTTGTTCTTGTGTTTGAATCGTTGTTCTAGTGCTTCTCTTAATATTAAGCCTTCCTCGAAAGAAAGCTTAGATGTTGAAACTGGTGTTGGATTGCACGCTTCTGTTCCGAATCCCTTGTAAGCTTGATAAACTGTTGTCTTGTCGAATTTTATGTCGAATTGTTCTGGATGCTCGTAAATTTGGCTGCCAGGATACGGAACTAGCATCGTAAAATCCCATTCTGAAACAAACGGTTCCATTTCTTCGCAGAAGCTCCATGTTTCCTTTAATGTTTCTTCGCTTTCTCCTGGAAGCATAACAACCATTGCGGCTTTAACTCCAACACCTAAGAAGTACAGAAGTTTGATAGCTTCCTTATCCGCTGCGATCGTTGTTCCTTTATTAATTGTCTTCTTGATCTGGTTGCTTCCGGTTTCGATCCCAAGCAATACTTCGTGCAAACCGTTTTTTGAAGCCTGAAAGAGCAGCTCCTTGTTGCGGAGTAGAAAAGGCGTGTAGCCAAACGCGCGCCACGTAAATCCCATCTGCCCCAAAGTCTCAATTATTTTCATGTCACGTTTAGGATAGGCGAAAAACTCGTCATCGTAGACCTGGACAGCACTAAACCCAAGACCGCTTATTTGCCTTAGATCTTCTTGAACCCATTCGTGCGAGTGAAAACGTGCCTTATTGAAAGGTGGGCGACAACAGAAGGCGCATCTACCCCAAACACAAGAATAAGAGGTCATCATGCTGGTTGCAGGCTGTTCGTTGATTTTGAAGTTGTATTTTTTCAGGTCGAGGCATGTGCGGTCTGGGTGCGGTGCTTCATCTATGTTTTCAAGCCAGCCACAAGCAATTCTTTCCCCTTTCAATATCCCAGGTACAGTAACTTCGCCGTCGCCTACACTAACAGCATCAAAGCCAGAATCTAAGCATTCATGTGGCATCAGAGCTGCGTGTGGCCCGCCAGCAACTATTTTTTGCGCCCCTTGTTTTCTCAACCAAGCTACAATTTGAGTGCTTACTTTGAAGTCGGGAGTTGTGACGTTGAGTCCGTGAATG